>Ga0335074_10003171_pt1 | contig 22407 bp, 23 predicted proteins | sample Lox_Sample_23_FD_206715 | JGI IMG/M metagenome (GOLD analysis project Ga0335074, IMG submission 206715) | Soil microbial communities from Loxahatchee National Wildlife Refuge, Florida, United States - Lox_Sample_2.3 | ecosystem: Environmental > Terrestrial > Soil > Wetlands | place: USA...
CATCTCGTTCGCGGTCGCGTACGCCCGCGCCGGGCGCGTGGCGGACGTGCACCGCGAGCTCGACGAACTCGGCCCTCCGACGACGCTCCTGCTCCGCCTCGGCCGCGCCCTCGTCCTCGGGATGATCGGGGAAGGCGCGGAGGCCCGGGCGTGCCTCGACGACCTCGCCCGGAGCCCGAATCCGACCTTCATCTCCCAGGACTTCATCGCGGCGCTCTACGTGGCGACCGGCGAACACGAACGTGCGCTCGAGCTGATCGACCGTTTGGCGAAGTCCGGCGAGAGCGCCCTGTGGCTCCGTCACACCCTCCCGATCTTCGACCCGATCCGGAACGACCCGCGGTTCGTCGGTGCGCTACGGTCGGAGAACATCGACCCCGACGCGCGCAAACCCCCGGCGGCCGGGTAGTGGAACGGCCGGTCCTTCCGACCTCGGTCCGTCGGCCGGCGCTCGGCGGGCCGCCTCGATCACCGGGGAACGACGCGGGGCCGAGGGGCGGCCCACGCCGCGGCGTACGCCGGGGCCGAGGACCCGGACGGTCCCGCGTCGCCCGCGATCGTCGGCGGTTCCGGGACGGCGCAGCTGACGTTGGCGGCGGACGGGGTCACTACGTCGACGTGGATGCAGTACTGATCGATGGTCCAGCTGAAGGCGAAGGAGGAGTTCGTATGCACGCCGGCCTCGGCGCCGTACACCTCTTGTCCGAGGTAGAACGTCGGGAACGTCGAACTGTCGCCGGTCCAGCACGACGCCGTCCGGAGCATCGTGGCGACCTCGTCGAGGACGGCACTCAGGTTCACCCCGAGCGTGCCGCTCGCCAGGCCGCCCACGAGGCGCGGCGATCCTCCGTAGGAGAAGTCGAAGGTGATGTTGGCGTTCGTGCCGTTGTCCTTCCCGTGGCACCAGTAGCCGATCGCCCACGGTTGAACGGAGACGCTGGAATCCACCATCGTCGGCATGGTCCAGTTCGTCCAGTTGCTCGGATTGCTCCAGATCTCGTGGTCGAGCAGGATCAGGACCTCGACCCACGGGTGGACCTTCCAGGTCGGGGTCTGCCCCGGGGTGAGGTAGTTGTCGAACGAGATATCGTCGCCCGTCGAGGTGTTCCCCGTCGGCTCACTGTAGTTGTACGTGGAGGTGACCCACACGTCGTCGTCCACGACGGCTGCCTCGCTCTGCGGCAGCACCCAGCTCGGACCCTGCCCCGTGTAGGAGTCGGTCGATCCCTCGAATTGGTTGACCCCGTAGACGATCTGCGGGTAGGAGAACCAGCCCCCCTTGCCGCCCACCTGGCTCCAGTTGACGTAGTTGTAGAGGGAGCCGGTCGGCGCGTTGTAGCACATCCCCACCTGTCCGAGGGTGCCGTTGGGAGCGGAATAGACGTTGGTCTGCAGAACGCCGTACTGAAGGGGTAGCAGGGCCTCGGGCCCATCGGGCGTTTGGGTGATGCACTGGGACTTCGTCCCGGGGGACGGGATAATCTGGACGAGGTTCGAGTCGGAGAGTGCGGAGTGGGAACCTCCGCCGATCCAACCCTTCGAGTAGGAAAGACCGACCCCGGCGAGGACCGCGAGCAACAGCACGACGACGACCAGCACGGCCCACGCGCGGCGTCGCGAGCCTCGAGGGGGTGAGACTTCCCCTGGGTCAGCGGCCATCGGTTCGAACTACCCGGATTCGATTTAGCTCCTCGTTCCGCGTAGCACTACGACCTTTCGAACCGGCTACTTGAGGCTCTGTCCAATCACGCACGCCCCCGCCGGCTCGAACCTCGAGCGTTCGGACCCGGCCCGTTTCTCCCGCGGTCCCGGACCGGTCGAGCCGCGAATCGCTGCAGTATCGAGCGGCGGCCGCAAGACCGGGCGCGTCGCCGCGAAGAAAGGGACTTAGAGGACGCGCATGCCTCACGTACGACAGAGGAAGTAGCGCGCATGTCCTTCCGACCGCGCCGTCGAGGCCTGATCGCAGTTGTGATCGGTGCGGTAGCGGTTCTGGCCGTCCTGGTCTACGTGACCGGTCCCTGGTTGTCACCGGTCCCGCCGCCGTGCACGTCCCTGGAGTGCTCGCCGATCTTCGCGGCCGGCAATCCGGTGATGGGCAACTGTTCGGCTGGCTCCACCTACGCCGCCGACGGGTGCATGGCGGGCGATGCCACCTTCCTCATCACCATCGAGTCCTCCCAGTTCACTTTCGGGAGCCTGTCCTTCAAGGTGATCGATCAGAGTTCCGGCGCACCCGCGCGCTCCGCTACCGAGGGCGGTTTCTCGGTTCTGAACCAGTCCGGGCAACTCGTAGCCCAGTCCGCGCTTTCACCGACCCTCGAAATGACCGCCGGATTCGAGTACCCGGGTCACACCGCCAGCAACGGGACCTACCTGACCAACGTCGACTCGATCCTTGTCGACATGGGCGAACCGGCGGCTGCGCTGAACGAGTCGGATCTTGCGTTCGTCGCCACGCTCTCGAGCGATGGGGGCTCCACCTCTCCCCTGCAACTCCCCTAGTCTCCGCCCGAAGAAGGGGCGTCTTCGGTCGGATCGGCCGCGGGACTACGGCGTCCAGGTCGGGGCCCCGTAACCGGGCGGGGCCTTCGGAGGGTCCGGACCGCCAAAGGGATCCGGGCGTGGCTCGGGCGCTCGTCCGTGCTTCTTCGCCAGGTAGGCGTCGATCGCGGTCGCCGCGCGCTCGCCGGCCGCCATCGCGTGGACGACCGAGCGACCGCCGGTGGCGAAGACGCCCTCGACATCGGTCATCCAGCCCTCGCGCTTGCCTTCGGGCCAACCCATCGAGGCGAACTTGAAGTCGTAGTCGGGGTCGAACCCCGAGATGTCCGCAACCTCGCCGACCGCGACGATGACCATGTCGCACTCGATCGTCTCGTCCGAGTTCGGGACGGTGACCAGCGTCCGCCGGCCCTTGGCGTCCACCGGGCCGTGCTCGGTGCGCTCGACCACGAACCCCTCGACGCGTTCCTTGCCGAGGATCGCCTTCGGGGCGCGGTAGAAGACGTACTCCACGCCCTCGATCTCGCCTCCGCTCTTCTCCTCCTCGGTCGCCTTCATGTCCTCGGGGCCCCGGCGATAGACCAGCTTCACCGGACCTCCGCCGCTCAAGCGGCGGGCCGACCGTGCGGCGTCGAGCGCGACGTCCCCGGCGCCGATGACGACGATCTTGCGGCCGTGTCGTCCGTAGATCTCCTCCGGGCGCTTGTTCATGGACAGCAGGAACGGCAGCGCGTGGTAGACGCCCGGAAGGTTCTCTCCCGGGATGCCGAGTTCGCGGGCCTTGGAGGCTCCGATCGCGACGAGCACGGCCTCGTACCCCTCGGCCAGGAGGCTCTTCGGGGTGTAGTCGACGCCCGCCCGCTTCCCTCCGACGAACGTGATGTCCAGGTTCTTCCAGCGAGCGAGGTCGGTGTCGAGGTCGTCCGGGTCCAGGTGGTAGCGCGGGATGGTGTTGATCTGCCCGCCGAGGAACGGCTCGTACTCGAAGACCGTGACCGGATGGCCCCGAACCGCGAGGTCCCATGCGGCCATCAGCCCGGCCGGCCCCGCTCCGATGACCGCGATCCGCTCGTTCTTCCGTTTCGAGGGGACGTAGAGGAGGTCCGACTTCCCGTAGTCCAAGGCCGCTCGCTTCAGGTGACGGATCGCGATCGGAACGCCCTTCCCCGCCATGATGCAGTCGTCCTCGCAGAAGTGGTAGCAGGTCTTGCAGAGGACCGTGGCCAGTGGATTCTCGCGCAGCACGAGGCGCGCCGCGCCGTCGAAGTCCCGCTCGCCGACGAGGATGTTGTAGCCTCGGGCGTCCTGAGTGATCGGGCACCCCTGAACGCAGTACGGCATCGCGCACTGCAGGCACCGCTGGCCCTCGAGGACCGCCTCCTCCAAGGTGTACGGCTCGTCGATCAGGGCGAACTTCTCGATCCGCTCCTCCTTGGTCTCCTCGCGAATCGGAACTCGTTCGTATCGTTCCTGCGCTGCCACGACCCCGGTACACCCCCTTTCCACCGGTCAAGACCTCCCCGTGCGCTTTAGGCTTCGCGGTTCGACTGCGAGAGGGTCGCACGCGGGACCGGCCTTACGCAGTCCAACGGGACTCCGGTCCGGAACGGTCACGGCGGCGAGGAAGACGGCGGCCCCGGGAGGGGGATGCTCCCGCACCGGTCCCTCCGAGCGTTCTGCGGCGGCGCGCGGTCGCCTCGACTGGACCGGCGCACGACCAGGGCCGGCGACCTACTCGTCGAATCCGGTGACCGGCGGATTCCGGCCGGCCTGCCACAGCAGGGCGTTCATCTCGCCCCGGTGCTGGAGCTCCTCCTCGATCATATGAACCAACAGCTCCCGAAGGACGACCGGCTTCTTGGCATGCCACCTCTTGGGAAGAGCGAAGCGACGGTTGAGATCGCTCGGCCGGAGCGAACGAACTACGCCAAGGACTCGACGGTCGATCGCGCGCGTCTCGCGTCGCGCCTCGGCGAGCGTGAACCGCTGGCCGAGGGGATACCAGTCGGGCGTGGTCCCGTCGGCGTAGACCTCGTCAAACCAGAGCCGGTACGCGTCCAACACGTGGAGGTAGATGTCGACCAACGAGGGGTAGGAGGCACCCCGGTCGCGATAGCGGGCGCGCTCGGACAGCCTCCAGATCGCGGGAAGGTACTTGCCTCGAGTACGTGAGTTGTACTCGTAGATGCGCCGGATGAGGTCGAGCTCGGAGGGCATGGTTGCGTCGGGTCCATCCGCGGGACGGAATTAATCTACCGCGCGTCCGAGGCCGGAGAAGTCGACGCTTCCACGTGAGCCGCTCGCGCTCGAAGGCGACGCGACGGCAGAACGCTCGCCAACTAAGGACCAGCGTCGATCACATCGGGCGAGACGTCAAGCGAGATGTACCGACGGAGCCTCGCGCGGCGGGTGCGGTGGAGTGAACGACGACGATCCCGGGGTCCGGTGGCTCCTCCGTTCCCCGGACCCTTCGGTCCGGTACTACACCCTTACGGACGTCCTCCGGAAGCCCGAGAACGCGGCGGGGGTTCGCGCCGCCAAACGGCGGATCCCCGAGGGGACGCGGCTCCGAGCACTTCTCGCGGGCCAGCGGCCGGACGGGGGCTTCGGAGTCGACTGGTACAAGAAGTGGGCGGGCGCGACGTGGAGAATGGTCTCCGCCGTCGAATTGGGAGTTCCGACCGACAACCGGGTAGCGCAGCGCGCAGCGAACCACGTTCTCTCCCACCTACCTCTGACCCGTGTCGAGCCGCACCGGGTCCGGGGCCGCGCTCGCGTTCACGGTTCGGTGATCGGCAACCCCCTCGCCGTGTGCGTCCGGCTCGGGATGGCCGGCGACCCTCGGGTTCAGCGCATCGCGCACTCGCTCGTCCGGTGGCAGTGGCCGGACGGAGGTTGGAACTGCGATTCGTCCGAGGGCGCGCGTCACTCCTCGTTCTACGAGAGCCTCGCCACCCTCTGGGGCCTCGCCGAGTACCTGCAGGCGACGCGGGACCCGGCGGTTCGGGGTGCGGTCGATCGCGCCGCGGAACTGTTCCTGCGCCATCGCCTGTTCCGGTCATGTCGTGGCGAGTCGGTCATCGACCCACGGTGGCTCCGACTGCACTACCCGTTGTACTGGCACTACGACGTCCTGCAAGCCCTCGTCGTTCTGCACCGCGCTGGAAAGCTCAGCGATCCGCGCACACGAGAGGCGCTTGACCTGGTCGCGTCCAAACGTGCTAAGGACGGCACGTGGCACGCCGAGGGACGGTTCTGGCACGGAGGACCCATGCGGGCGGCCAACACGGAGGTCGTGGATTGGGGGAGCTCGGGACCGAACGAGATGATTACCCTGAACGCTCTGCGTGTTCTCGTCGCTTCTGGCCGTGCTCCGAGGGGGACGAGCGCCGGCTAGCGGGGGACGCGCCCGGAGCGTTCGAGCCCTGCCGACTCGGACCTGCGTACCTCTCCCCGACCGGGGACCCATCCGACCTCGGAGATGTCTCCGGGCGTTGGGTCGTCACGACGGTCAAACCCGCGAGACGAACCGGGCGGCCGCCGACGCGCTGCTCAGCACGGTCCGCGTCTCGAGTGGACCCGACGGAGGACGTGCCGTCCGCAGGTCACTTCCGAGCGGTGACCACCACGCCTTCCGCCGGAAGGACGACGCCCTCGGTGGTCTTCCACCGTTCCAAGTTCGCGCGCGTCTTCCGGAGGATTTCCGCCTGGGTCGGAACGTCCTCCTCCGAGAGCGAGTGCCCGATCGGGGTCGCCTTGAGAAGGGCGTTCAGGTAGTCGTCCGGGTCGCGGAAGCTCATGGAGTGCTGAACTCGCCGCTCCTGCGCGTGCTCGAATCCGGCGGCCGGCAGGAAGGCGACCATCTCACCGGGGCCCCCGGTCTCGTAGGGCGTGGGGAGGTAGCCGTTCTCATCGGGCTCGGCGCCTTCGAGCATCGGCCCGATGATCGCGTCGAGGAACGGGACCTTGTCGCCGGTGCTCCACACAAGCACGCCCAACTGGCCCCCGGGCCGGAGCACGCGGTGGGCTTCGCGGGCGGCCTTCTCCGGGTCGGTGAATATCTGGAACCCGAAACAGCAGGTGACCGCATCGAACGTCGCGTCAGGGAACGCCAACGCCCCGCAATCCATGACCTGGAAGTCGACGTTCGCGAGCCCCCGGTCCGCCGCGACCCGCCGCGAGATCGCGACCATCCGTTCGGAGAGGTCGACCCCCGTCACGTGCCCGGTGCCGCCGACCGCCCGAGCCAGGGTCAGCGCGGGCTCTCCCGGGCCGGTGGCCAGGTCCAGGATGCGCTGACCGGCGACCGGCCGCACGCTGCCCAGCAGATCCGTACGGAAGGGTTCGAAATTCGTCAGGAGTCGGACGTACGCCTCGGCGCTTTCGTTCCAAGTGTTCTTCGTGTACTCGCGATAGTACTCCTCGCTGTACTTCCACGGCATGGTTTCGGCTCCCCGTCAGGACCGTCGCGGCCGGCCCGCCCGAGGACCGACGTCCCCGGTGAGCGCCCCGGAAGCGGCCCCGACCGGTGACGGCGCCCGCCGGAGCGCTCGTTCCGTCGCGTCCGACGCCTCGAACACCGTGGCGGTCATCGGATACGGGTGGATGAAGCATGCGACGCGCCTCCAGCGTTGTCCGAGTCCGGGGAACCCGGGAGCTTACGGTAGACTCGAAGCTCGGCCAGCCGGGGCGCTTGACACGGAGTGCATCGAAAGACGCGCAATGCCGGTCCCAGGATGCCGGAGCCCGCCGGGGCGGGCGCGGAGGGATTTGAACCCTCGACCTCCGGGTTAGGAACCCGATGCCCTATCCAGGCTAGGCTACGCGCCCTCTTTCGGCTGCCCGTCTCCGGGATATCAGGACTTCTGCCGGTTGGCCGAGATCGCTCGCTCTCCGTGTCGGCGGCCGCCTCGGGAGATCGATCCGGCCCCGACTCACGGTGTCGACGCCGGCGCCGCAGGCCCCGGCAACAGTCGGTCGTAGCGGTGATCGACCGGAGCGGAAAAGTTCGCGGCCGGTTCCTGGAGGATCTCGATCCCCTCCAACGACTGTCGAAGGGTGGGGAGCACCGGCCGGCGGTCCCCTCCCACGACGGGCGCGGGGCCGTCGCCTCCGAGCGCGCCGAGCAGCCAGCGGCCCTCTCCCACGACGAGCAGGAAGGGGAACACCTGGCACTCGCGCGTCAGCGTCTGGAAGAGGACCTCCGGCCGCGCGCCGGCGATCGGAGTACCGGAGACGAAGACGATCTGACTCGGACTCCGTCCCTGGTACGGAGGGACGCGCCCGGGCTCGAGCAGCGTCCGGTGCGCGATCCACCCGCGCATGAGCATCTTCCGCTGCGAGAACGGAAGCCCGAACGGGCCGACGAGATGACCACCTTTCCCTTGAGCCTCCGCGGCGAACGGTCGACGGAGCAGTTCCCCGAGGGCCCACTCCTGGTGCTTCGAGAGCGGAGCGACCTTGCCGTCCTCGTCCGCCCCGTCGACCTCTCCGCCGACCCCGTGGGGGTACTCGAGTGTCCCCTCCGTGGCCGCGAGGTGGCACCAGAGGCCCTCGAAGTCGAAGTAGACCGGAACCGTCGGCCCGTCCGCCGAGACCGTGAGCGGCCGCGGGGTCGAGGTGAGCTTGAGCTTCTCGAGCCGATCGCTGACCTTCTTCCCGTCGCCGGGCTTCGGGTGGAAGAACACGGCGAGGGCGATCTGCGTCCCCGACCAGAGCACGACGTTCCCGGGATCTCGGCCGACTTCCTCCACGAACTCGGTGAACCGGTCGGCGAACGGGCGGGTGAGGAGGAACGTGACCCACGGCCGCCCGAGCGGCACCGGATGCGGGATGTACCGGTCGCGCAGCCAACCCTCCTCGTACGCCCGGCGTCGGACGGCGTGGTACGTCGAGCGAGGGATCTGCACCTGGCGGAGCCGCTCGCGCTCCCGGTCGGGCCGGGCCGCGAGCATTACGGCCATGACCCGGGCCTCGGAGTCGGTCAGGGCGCGCAATCCGCGACACCCTCCTGATTGCGACGCCCTAGCACGCCGTCCAACGCTCGAGGAATCGCCCCACACTCCGGCTTATGTGGAGCCGTCCTCATCGTTCTCCTCTGGCGAGTCTGGGAGCGGCGGAGAATGATGAACGTTCGGGTCGGCCGCGTTTCGGCGATTGTCAGCGTGTCGGCCGCGGTCTTGATGGTTTGTTCCGTTCCGGCGTTCGCCGCCGCGGAGGGCGTTCCGTCCCTCTCCCCGGGCGCGCCCCAGACCGTCTGGGCGTACGGGGGCGTCCGCACGGTCGACTTCCAGGGCGTGGGGCACTCGGGCTGGGCCTACACCGGGAGCGCGACGTACGGCTATTCCGTCATCCTCCAGCAAACCAACCTCTCGGCCACGACCTTTGAGCTGTCCGCGAATCGCACGATGGGCGCGAGCCTGTCGATCGGCTACTGCCCGGTGACCTGCAAGAAGACCACCCCGACCGTGACGCTCACCTACCACGAGTGGGAGGCGACCGACGACTGGGCGAACTTCACGACCGAGGGCACCGTCTACGAACAGGGCACTCCCGTGACGGCCATTGCGCTCCTCAACTCGCACACGACGGTCGCGGGAAGCCTTTTCGACACCGCGAAGTGGCCCGCGCGACACGCCCTCCTCGCGATCAACGTCTCCTCCTCGGCGACGGTCGACTTCGCCACCCCGCTGGGCCTGCTCCCGGACAACCTGACGGGCGGCGCGTCGTGGAACGACTCGAGCGCCTACGTTGCGTCGGGCGGCTTCCAGCTGTCGTACTTCTACAACTACACCGGTCCGTTCGGTGGGCACGCGACGATCGGCCCCGCCAACGTTCCGGGCGTCGTCAACACGTCGGGCACCGTATCGGTGCTCGGCAGCACCGCCCCTACCTCGACGTCGCTCGGGGGCAGTTCGTACGAGAACGTCTCGCTCTCGGTGCTCGGCCCGTTCGCGGTCCGGGAGGGGTTCATCCTCGTCCCCGCCCAGATCGACCTGTTCGGCGGATCGTCGAACGTGCCGACGACCAACTCGACCGGCGGGTCCAACGCCGAGATGACGGCCATCTACGCGAAGCCGCTCGTGGGGGGCCACCTCGGGATCGTCGGGTCGCAGTGGACGTTCCTCTCCACCGCCAGCAACCCGTCGGTCGCGGACCTCGTGCCCGGGGCGTCCGGCACATCGGAGCTCACCTCGGTCAGCCAGGTCGAAGCCGGCTCGGACCAGCTCGGTTCGACGTCCGTCGAAGGGGTGCCCATGAACGTTCAGCACGCGCAGACCGACCAGGGCTGTCTGATCGCGGGGAACAACTGCCCGGCGGGTTCCACCCCGCGGTCGCTCGCGGGCCTGGTCGTCGTGCTGGTGGTTGCGATCGTCGTGGTCGTGGCGATCCTCGCGGTCGTGTCGAGCCGCCGGCGGATCCCGCCGCCCGCGAACCCGAACGCGGGCCTCTATCCGCCGATCGTCCGGTTCGCCAACGGGTCGGCTCCCGCGACGGCCGGTGGGAACCCACCCCCGCCGCCACCCGCCGAAGAGGATCCGCTCGCCCACCTCTGGTGAGCGGGCGCGCGCTCAGCCGGCTCGCACGACCGGGGCCGCGACGCGCGGCAACGGGTAGCGCAGGAGCGCCGCGATGCCTTGGAATGCCTTCGCGAGCATCTCTCCCTCTTCACTCTCCGCGGAGATCAGTCGCACGGTGGCGCCCGACTCCGATGCCCGCCGGAAGAGCCCCTCGACGTAGTCCTCGGACGAGACCTCCGTGAGCGTCCGCTGCGAGCAGTTCGGGCACGGGCCGTCGAGCACGGCGTCGATCGCGTCGTCGGGCAGCGTCCGCTCGAACGTGGTCTGGCATGCCGTGCACCGGAACGTGACTCGGCGGCGGCGTAGCCCTTCGGAGACCAGCAGAGTCTCGACGCTCCCGAGCTCGAGCGCCCGGGCGACGTCGGCCTCGCCGTAGGCCGCGAGGCCGCTCTCCGCCTTGCGGATCTCGTTGAGCAGCCGTTGGATGATCCGCTTCTCCTCGGTGATCTCGAGCCCGTGGAGGGTCTGGGTCGCCTTCTCCACGAGCTCCTTCAGCCCGAAGTCGTCGGTGTATCCGGTGTCGAACAGCGGAAGCACGACCTTCTGCTGGAGCTCGTGATGGAGGTACCCCTCCTTGTAGAAGTACTCCTTCGTCGCGCCCGGGCCGCCGATGAGGATCCCCTTGAGGGTGTCCTTCCGGGGAAGGAAGAGCTCGCCGGCCATCTCGGCGATCTTCACGAAGAACTCGTGCGCCGCGTGCTCGATCATCCGCTCGAACCGGTGCGCGGACTGCCCCCCGCGCCCGTGCTTGCTCGGGACGAGCGATTGGCGGTTGCGCAGCGTCTCGACGCGCTTGCCGCGAAGCAGACCGAGGGTGACCTCCGCACGGTCCATCACGATCAGCCCCCAGACGTCGGGCTCGTGAACCATCGCCAGCAGCGGGTCCAGGAAGAACGACGAGTCGCAGCGGTACAGGTAGGTGTTCAGTGGCTCGGGGGGTTCGACGATGAACGTCACGGCCTCCGACTTGTCGGCGCCCACGGCCTTCGACCCGACGAAGAAGGCGACCCCGTTCGGCGGCGGCTCCTTGAACTGTCGGACCCGGCCCATGAGGGACTCGATCGCCCACATCACGTTCTTGCGGGTCGTCCGACTCTTGATGTTCGAGCTCTGGGCGTACTCGTTCCGGAGGTACCCCATGACGTCGGAGATCTGCTTCCCCGGCGACACGTACAGCGAGACGAGCTCCGTGGCGCGGCCCTTGACCGCGGCGATCTCGTCGAGCTTACGCTGGAACGAGTAGCGTGCGAGCTGCGGGTCGGGGGGCTCGCCGCTCATATCGACCGCCCCCCGGCGGTCGGCTCATGCGACGGACCCGCCGGCCCGGCCGCGCGCGCCCCGGACCCCGGCCCGGTGCGCCCGTCCCCCGGGCGGAACAGTCAGAGCAACCGGCGGACGTGCTCGTCGATGACCTCTTCGGGATAGGCCCCGACGATCCGGTCGACGAGCTTCCCCTGCTTGTAGAACAGCAGGGTCGGGATGCTCATGATCCCCAGCGCCCCGGCCTTCTCGCCGTTGTCGTCGGAGTTCATCTTGCCGAACGCGACCTTGCCCTTGTACTTCTCGCTCAGGCGGTCGACGATCGGCGACACCATCCGGCACGGCCCGCACCACGGCGCCCAGACGTCCACGACGACGGCGCTATTCTCCTGGGCGAACTTGTCGAAGCTCGTCTGGCCGACTTCCGTGACCGACATGGAACGTCCTCGGTCCTTCGAGGTCGGGGGGCCATATAATCTTACGCGAGCGCGCGCGTAACCCGGTGGCGTCCGGCGCCGGTCCGGACGCGGGCCGGCCGCGGCGACCCGCGCCCGACCGAACGTTCTTACGGACCGGGGCCCTACGGGTACTTCTATGTCGGCGGTCCCCCCGGTTCCTCGGGCGGCCGCCGCTCGACCGGAGCTGGCTCTCCCGAGCGGCGACGCCGTGCCGTCCCTCGTCGAACGCCCCGAACGCCCGCGGTCGCTGATCTCCCCGGCCGCGCGCAAGGCCGTGCGACAACGGATGCTGCTGTTCCGCCAGGCGGCGTTGGACCGCATCGCGGCCCTCACCGGCGCCACCCCGGCGGACCTCCAGACGTACCGGCGGGAGCTGCGGGAGAGCGACCTCACCGAGGTGCTCGTCCAGCGGGGCGCCGGCCTCGCGTTCACTCAGGAGCTGCCGCAGGGCGCGCTCCTGTACCTGCTCGTGCGCGCCGCGCGCCCCCGGCGGGTGCTGGAGACGGGCGTCCGACCCGGCTACTCGACCGCGTGGATCCTGGCGGCGCTCGAGGCGAACGGCAGCGGCGCGCTGACGTCGCTCGGTCCCGGTCCGACCGCCGGCCGCTCCCGTGGCGTCCACGACTACGGCGTGGGCCAGCTCGTGCCACCGTCCCTCCGGTCCCGGTGGACCCTCGCGCTGGGGAACACCGAGGACCGCCTGCGCGAGCTGCTCGTCCAGCTGCGACCGGTCGACCTGTTCTTCTCCGACAACGGCCCCGATGTGGCGCGCACGCGTTCCGAGCTCCACGCCGCGTGGGAGGCCCTCGCGCCGTCCGGATTGCTGGTCGCCCATCACATCGAAGCCGGTCCGGCGTGGGCGGACTTCTGCCGGTTGCAGGGCATGGCCACGCAGATCTTGGATGCGGGCCCCCCGCCCATGGGCGCGCTCGCGATGCGCGCCGCAGCGCGGAACTAGCGCTCGAGCTCCTCGACCAGGTGGATCACGGCCGGCACGATGAGCTGCTCGACGGCGGTCCGTACGGCCCGCTCGCTGCCGGGCAGCGCGAAGACCGGCTTGCCCTGCATCACGTAGAGTCCGGCGCGGCTGATGATCGCGAGCGCGCCGACCTCCTTGAAGCTCAGCGACCGGTAGATCTCCCCGAAGCCGTCGAGCCGCTTGCCGCCCATCGTCTCCAGCGCCGCGATCGTGAGGTCGCGCGAGCTCGCGCCCGTACCGCCGACGGTGATCACGGCCTCGACGGAGTGGTTGGCGAGCCACGGCTCGAGCTGATCGCGGACGTCGGCCACGGAGTTCGCGACCAGCGCGTAGTGCACGACCTTGTGACCGGCCTTCCCGACGAGGTCGCGCGCCAGGTGGCCCGACGGGTCGTCCTCGGCCGTATGGGTGTCGGAGACCGACAGGATCCCGAACCCGAGCGAGCGGGTGCCTCCGAGGTGGTGACGACTGGCCGCCGGCGTTTGACTCTCGCTCATGTCTCCCGGACCGCGGCCTTTCGCTTGGCGAGGACGCGCACGGGCCCGAGGGCCGTCCGCGGATAAAGGCCGCGGTCGTCCTTCTCGAGGTACTTCACCATATCCCACACGGTGAGCAGCCCGACCGTCGCGGCGACGAGCGCTTCCATCTCGACGCCGGTCCGGTCGACCGTCTCGGCCTCGGCCCGCACACGGACGCCGCGCGCGGACGGACGGATCTCGACGCCGCTCGCGGTGAGCGCGACCATGTGGCAGTGGGGGATCAGCTCCGACGTGCGCTTCATCGCCAGCAGTCCGGCGAGCTCCCCGGCGGCGATCGGGTCTCCCTTCGCCACCTGTCCGGCGCGGATCGCGCGTCGCGTCGCGGGAGCCAGCGACAGTTCCCCGACGGCCACTGCGCGCCGGGCGACCTTCGGTTTCGCGCCCACGTCCCGCTGGCGTGCCATCGAGACCTACCGCGCCTTCGGCGACTGGGCCGCGAGGTGGGCGAGGACCGCCTCGAGCTGAACCCGCTCCCCGGCGCCCTGGGCCAGTCGGAAATCGACCTCGGCCAGGTACTCGACCAGCCGGACCTTCTCGCGGGGCGGGAGCAGTGCGTCGGGGATGTCGGGCAGGTACGAATGCATCGCCCGGAGGATCTCTTCGCCCGCCGCGCCGCGGTCGGTGAACAGCGCGTACAGGCGCGAGCGGGCCCCGCCGAAGTCACCGGCAAGCGCGGCCCCGAGCATCCCCTCGACCTCCTGCTTCAGCGGGATGGTGGCATGATCGCGGACGGTCTGGACCGTGATGGTGTCCGCGTACGTGGCGGTCAGCTGCAGCAGGTTGATCGCCCGGCGCATGTCGCCGCCGCTCGCGGCCTGGATCGCTTCGTACGCCTCGGGGGCGACCTGCTTCTTCTCCGCGGCCGCGATCACCTCGAGCTGCCGCCGAATCGCTTCCGGCGAGTACGCGCGGAATCGGAAGACGGCGCAGCGCGACTGGATCGGGTCGATGATCCGGGACGAGTAGTTGCACGAGAGGATGAACCGGCACGACCCCGAGTACCGTTCCATCAGTCGGCGCAGCGACGCCTGCGCCTCCGACGTCAGGTTGTCGGACTCGTCGAGGAAGAGCAGCTTGAACGGGACGTCGCCGAGCGGGGAGGTCCGGGCGTACCCCTTGATCGTCGTGCGTACGGTCTCGATCCCGCGCTCGTCGCTGCTGTTGAGCTCGAGGAAGTTCTGTCGCCACTCGGCGCCGTACATGTCGTGGGCGAGGGCGAGCGCCGCGGTCGTCTTGCCGGTCCCCGGGGGACCGGCGAACAGGAGGTGCGGCATCGACCGCTTCTCGGCGTACGCCCGGAGCAGGGGAACGATCGCGTCGTGGCCGACCATGTCGCGGAGCGAGGACGGGCGGTACTTCTCCACCCAGACCGCATCGGTCACGCGCGCTGCCATCGTGCCGGCGCGCCGACCTGACAGCGGGTCTTTAGCGTTGCCTCGGCGGGCGATCGGTCTCGATGGTTCCGGAGCTCACGGCGGGTCCCGGAAGTACTCCTGCTCGAGGTCGCGGTGGCGGCGGAGCGCCTCGGCCAGGAGTCGCCCGTACTGGCCCAAGGCCTGCCGATGGCCGCCGTGGTCCTCGTTCTCCACGATCCCGAAGAACCAGGCCAGCTGCTCGAGCGACACCGAGAACCAGGCGTGATCGGCCCGCAGGAGCGCCCACGTCGCGGGGCGTCCGCCGGGAGGCGGGGCCCGCCCAAGGCGACCGTCGTACTCTCGCGTGTGCGTCGCCACGACGTCGGCGACCCGGCGGACCATCGCCCGCAGCTCGTCGAGCCGGTACGGCTCCAGCCGGACGAGCCCGTCGCTCGCGGTGTCGAGCCAGACGATCAGCGGGTCGAGCTCCGACGGCGATGGGCCGAGCGTGGGATCGGAGGAGCGGGCCACGCGGGACGACCGGCGCCGGGACGAAATCGGTTGCTGCCGCCGAGCGACGGAGCGACACTCACCGGGAGTGACCTATCGGCGTGCGTGCACGAAGTGCGCTGGGCCCTTGCACCCCACCGCCCTCTCGAGACCTGATGAACGCGTTCGCGACCCGACTTGCGATCGACAGCGCCCCCCGTAACCGAACGACCGACCCCCCGTCGGCGCCCGACGAGCGCCCCCCGTCGCGCTGGGCCCGGATCCGCCGGGCCGCGCAAGGACGCGCGACCGACGCGCGGGCCACTCCCAAATAGACGGCCGACATCGCCCCGGGGTGTCGAGCGACCCCGGGGCGTTCCGGGAGGACCACCTCCCGATCCAAGGGTACCGATTCTTCTGGAAGTCCATCGGCGACGACGGTCCGAACGGAACCGTCGTGACACTGCACGGCGGCCCCGGAGCCTCCCACGACTACCTGCTCGCCTTCGCGGACCTCGCTCGGCTCGGCTACCGCGTCGTGTTCTACGATCAGCTCGGATGCGGCTCCACCGACCGAGCGAAGGACGACCGGGAGTACAGCGTCGAACGCGACGTTGCGGATCTGGACGCCCTGCGCACGGGGCTCGGGCTCGGGAAGGTGCACGTCCTCGGCTCCAGCTACGGGGGCATGCTCGCGCTCGCCTACGCGATCGCTCACCCGGAAGGGGTCCGGTCGCTGGTGATCGCGAGCGGACTCGCTTCGGTCCCGCTGGCCCAATCGGAGATGGAGCGGCTCTGCCGCGAGCTTCCCCCGCCGTTCCCGGCGTTCCTCGAGAAGCACGCCGCGCGCGGGGAATTCCGCCACCCGGAGTACCTGGCCGCGGCCGAACTGTTCTACCGTCGCCACGTCTGTCGCCTGGATCCGTGGCCCCCCGAGCTGGTCCGGACGCTCGAGCTGATGGAGGGCGGCCCGAAGTACCGCTACATGAACGGGCCGAACGAGTTCACGATCACGGGGACGACCCGCGACTTCGACCTCACCGCCCGGCTGGGAGAGATCCGTGTCCCGACGCTGGTGACCGTGGGCAAGTACGACGAGGTCACTCCGAAGGTGGCCCGCGCGATCCGCGACGGCGTGGCGGGCGCAGAGCTCAGCGAGTTCTCCGAGAGCTCGCACACGGCATTCTGGGAGGAGCGGGACCGCTACATGGAGCGCGTCGGCGCCTTCCTTCGGTCGGTCCCCGCCGGGTGACCGCGCCGGTCAGCCGGTCGGGACGCCCCGGGCCCCGGCCGGGACCTCGAGCGACTCTCGCCGGCGAATCTTCCGGTGAAGTCGGTAGAGCAGATAGGCGAACGCGGCCGAGACGAGCAGGATCCCCGGGACGGTGAACTCGACCACGACGTCCCAGGCGAAGAGGACGCCGAACATCCCCGTCGCGAAGTAGAATTCCGACCGTTCGAGACGCTCCGTCCCGACCCTGCGGAGGAGGAGGACGATGGTGCCGACCGACACGCCCGCCACCAGGGCGGCGGCCGCGATCGCCGGGACTCGTCCGCCGGAGGCCGCGAAGATCAGGGTGACGGTGTAGGCGTCGAAGAAGAGCGTCCCGGCGAGCGCGATCCCCCAGGGGCCCAGTCGGCTCGGCCCCGACCCCAGGCGCAGCAGGTCGCGGGGCACCCGCCATGCGGCGTAGACCAGCACGGCCTCGATCCCGAGGAACAGCGCGAGAAGGGCCGGGCTCGGGCCATGCCCCACGATGACGGAGAACAGGGCGACCACGGCCACGTAGACGACCGCGAGGAGGGCGACCGACCCGCGATCGAGCCAACGCCTGGCGCGAACCTCCGGGAAGTACAGATAGGTGATCAAGATCGGAAGCGCGATCGAGTACACCGCGTGAAAGGCGGTCAGCTCGAGCGCCCAGAGCCAGTTCACTCCGAATGCGTGGCCGTACCAACCGAGCGCTCCTACCGGCGGCTGCCCGGCCGCCTGGAAGAACGTGTGGACCGCGAGGCCCTCCTCGGCGATGCCGTACGCCGCCCCCAGGAGCAGGATGGTCGCCCACCCTTTGTGGAAGTAGACCGCGAACTCGCGGATGAGGAGCGCGCCGGCGCCGTAGAGCCCGACGATCCCGAGGAAGCCGACCGCGAACGTGAGCGGCGCGAACACGATCTCGGAGACCGGCGTCGAGCCGGTCAGCAGCTCGGGGATGGTCGGAGCGAGGAGCAGAAGGGCGAGGACGGGGAGGCGCGGCCGGATCAGGATGCGCACGGTCGCTCGTCGAGGCTTCGGCTACTTCAATCCGGCGGCCGGCCGGCGCTCGGCCGGGATTATATCCGCTCCCTCCCTCGCGCGAACCGCATGCGCGAGCGACTCGCCCACGTCAGCTTCCGGGGGTCGATCCGCGAGCGGTCGGTCGAGCCGTTCGTACGGATGCTGAAGGCCCTGCGCGGGCGCTCGCGGATCCGCGGCGTGCTGCTGGACATCTCGAGCGGCGGCGGGGAGTCGATCGCGTCGATGGACCTCTACCTCGCGGTGAAGCGCCTCGACGCGGTCAAACCGGTGTATGCGTCGATCGGTTCGATCGGCGCCTCCGGAGCCTATCTCGCGGCGCTCGGTGCCCGTCGGATCTTCGCGTATCCCGAGTCGAACGTCGGCTCGATCGGGGTCGTCTTCCCTCACTTCGCCGTACGGGATCTCCTCCGCAAGCTCGGGGTCTCGGTCGACCTGCTGCACGCCGGCGAGCACAAGGACGCCTACCAGGGGTATCGGCCCCTGACCGATGTCGAGCGGACGAAGCTCCTCGCGGTCGTCCGCGACAACTACGACGTCTTCGTCGGGGTCGTGGCGCAGGAGCGCAAGCAACCGATCGAGACGGTACGGAGCCTGGCGACCGGTGAGTTCTGGAGCGGCCGTCGAGCGCTCGAGCTCGGACTGGTCGACGCGCTCGGAGACCGCGAGCTCGCGCTCGAGGAGCTGGCCCGCGCGACCGGCGTCCCGTCCCGGAAGACGGTGCGGCTCGCGCCGCCGCGGCCGTTCCTCGACCGACTGCTCACGGGCGGGGCAAACTCGATCGCGGGCGGGTTGTTCGAGCGGATCCGCGAGGCGGTCGAGGACAGCGTGCTCGAACCGGGCGCCGTCGGCCTCTTCCGTTAGAGCGTTCCCGTCACGTTCCCGCGCGGGTTAAATACGACCCGAGCGGTCGGAACCGCAGCGATGCCCGACAACAAACGATCCGGCTTCTCCAGCGCGGCCGGTCTCATCCAGTACTACGACATGGAGGAGACCCGGGCGCTCAAGGTGAACCCGTACATCGTGATGGGACTCGGAATCGGCGCCGCGATCTTCGTCGAGATCCTCAACTGGCGACTGGTGTAGGCACCAACGTCGGGAGCGCGTCTCCCACCGGGGTCCGACCGGGAAGGTATCGCCCCCCCCGCGACCGTCCGAGGAGGAAGACCTTCGACTCCGGCGACTCGTCCAGGACCTCGTAACCGGTCCGCTCCGCGAGGCGCGCGGCGAACGCTCCGATCTCCTCGTGCACGGGCACGTGGTCCCGTCCCAGACGCTGTCGGGACTTGCCCATGTACACGTACCCTTTCGGCTCGATGAAGTCCGGCCGGGCGAGCAGGTCGAGCTCGGCGTAGGCGTCCGTCCAGCCGAGGTTCCACCCCTTGACGAGGGTGTGTCGGACGACCCGGCGGGTCTTGAGATCCCGCACGATCGCGAGTGACTCACGGAGACGGTCGAACGCGTCGTCCTGGGCCGGGAGGGTCAGGCGCCGGAACACCTCGGCGTTCGGCGCGGTGACCGAGACGTACAGTTGCGTCGGCAACGGGTCGAGGTGGCGCAGGGCGTCGGGGTTGGTCCCGTTCGTCACGAGGAAGGTCGTGATCCCCCGCTGGTGGCACAGCTCAAGGAACCGGTTCATCTTGGGGTACAGCGTCGGCTCGCCGGTCAGCGAGATCGCGATGTGCCGGGGCGACTGCGACTCGTCCCACCGCTCCGGGCGAACCGCCGGGTCGCCCTTGAACCCGGAGAGGATCCGGCGCTGCGCGTCGATCGACCGGTCGAGGAGCCCCTCGGGGTCGTCGTACTCGGGCATCGTCTCGTCGTTCTCCCACCCCTGGTTGCGCCAGCAGAACCGGCAGGAGAGGTTGCACGAGTCGATCGCCGGGGACATCTGGAGGCATCGGTGGCTCTCGATGCCGTAGAAGCGGCCCTTGTAACAGTCCCGGCCGCGCGCGATCGATTCACGGGTCCAGTAGCAGAGCTTGACCGCGCTGTGCTTGCCGACCAGTTGGTAGCCCTGTCCGGCGAGTTCCGTCGACAGGTCCTGATCGCCCATCGGGACGGGCGTCCGACGCGGGAGCGACCCATAAGGCTTTGCGGAGCGGGCGGGCTCGCCGCCGCCCTCGGGGGCGACGCATGGACCCGAACGTCCGATGGCTCGGTCTTGGGGCGGTCGTCCGGGCGACCGGTCAGAGCCTGATCCTGCCGTACTTTGTCCTGTACCTCCGGAACGTCCTCGACCTCGGGTACGCCGAGATCGGACTGCTCACCACGCTCGTCGGCGTGACGCCGCTGCTGGTAGTGTCGCTCGCCGGCATGCTCGCCGACCGGTCGGGCCGCCGGCCGGTCCTGCGCGTCGCGCTGCTCGCGGAAGCGTTCGCGGTGCTCGGCGCGGCCGCCGCGATGCAGGATCACTCCCTCGTCGGCGTGGTCGCGTTCGTCGTGCTCGTCGGGACGGCCGGAAGCTTTGCGGGGCCGGCGATCTCTGCGTACGTCGCGGACTTCGCCGAAGGCTCCGAACGGACCACCGCCTACACGTGGGTTCGCATTGGATGGAACGTCGGCTTCAGCGTCGGCGTGCTGTCCGGGGGGGCGCTGATCGGGCTGCTCGGGTTCGCCCCCGTCGGCTTCGCGGCCGGCGCGACCCTCCTCGGTAGCACGGCGCTCCTGGTCGGGATGCTCGGACCGTCGCGGTACGACCTCGACCGCGCGGCAGGACGGCCCCGGCCGACCGGGAGCACCGCGCCGGGGCTGCGGGCGTCGTTCCGCCTCATGGCACGCGACCGGGTCTTCCTCGCCGTCTGCGCGTCCGTGGCGATCGCGCAGCTCTCCATCGGACAGTGGTCGCCGATCCTCCCGCTCTACGCGAACACCGTGCTCGGGGTGCCGTACGCGATCCTGGGGGTCGCGCTCGCACTCAACGGCGTCCTGGTCGTGGTCGCCCAGGCGCCGACGACCCACCTCGCGATCGGCCACCGCCACACGTCCGTGCTCGCGCTCGGGATCCTCCTCTACGTGGCGGGGTTCCTGCTCCTCGCCACCGTTGCGCTGCTCCCGGCCCTCGTGCTCGCGATCTTCTTCGGCTCGGTGATCGTCCTCACGATGGGCGAGAACGTCCTCTCGATCCCGGGGACCACCCTGCCCTCGAACCTGGCGCCCGCGGCCGAGATCGGTGCCTACAACGGCGCGTTCTTCGCGATCACCGGCGTCGGACAGATCGTCGCCCCGACCGTCGGAGGCCTCGTGCTCGCCGCGACGGCCAGCCCGGCCGTTACCTGGGGCGTGCTGATGCTGCCGGCGGTTCCGGCGCTACTGATCCTGGGCCTCTACGTCCGCCCGAGGATCAACCGGTCGGCGGATCGCGCGTAGCGGAGCGCGACCGCGGGCCCGGCCCCCCTCAGTTCGGGGGAGCGGTCGGGGACAACGACGCGTCGCCGCCCCCTACGAGGGCGAGGTACGCATCTTCGAGCATGAGCGAGGCACTCGAGTACGAGAGCACCGGGCCGATCTTCATCAGCGCCACGAGGATGTCCGCGCGGGCTGAGTTCGAGCCGTCGAACCCGATATGGTAGCGGTGGGGTCCCATCGCGGTCACCCCCTTCGCGAGCGAGCCGAGCGACGCCATCTTCTCCGGAGCCACCGGCTCCGCGAACTCCACCTCGACCGCGCGGGTCTGGAACCGCGCGCCGACCGCCTCCACGGAGTCGCGGAGAAGGATCTTTCCTTGGTTGATGAAGATCACTTGGTCGCAGATGTCGGTCACCTCCTGCATCAGGTGCGAGCTCATCAGGATCAGGTGGTCGCGCTTCAGCTCGTTCAGGAGATTGCGGATCAGGATCCGTTCCTTGGGGTCGAGCCCGCTCGTCGGCTCGTCGAGGACGATGATGCTCGGGTCCCGGACGAGCGCGGCCGCGATGACCACGCGTTGCCGCTGCCCCTTCGACAGCTTCCCCGTCCGGGAGGAGAACGGAGGAAGGTCGAGCTTCTGGTGGAGGTCGCGGACCAGCGGAGCAAACTCGGCGACCCGACCACCGCGGAACTCGCTCGCGAGTTCGATCGCTTCCTGGACGGTCAGCGTGGGATAGGGCTCGGGGGTCTCGATGACGGCCCCGACGTCGGCCAGGGCATGCTTCGGGTTCTTGTGGACGTCGATCCCATCGATCCAGGCCCATCCCTCGGTCGGGCGGAGGAGCCCGGTCAGCAGCTTCAGCGTGGTGGTCTTTCCCGCGCCGTTCGGTCCGAGGTACCCGATCGCGCCGTTCCCTTCGTAGCTGAAGTTCGCGTCGGTCAGCGACAGCAGCCCGCGGCCGTACCGCTTCGACAGCCCACGCACTTCGATCTTCGGCATGGCTACCCTTTCGACTCCTTGTACTGGTAGATCACGCCGCTGAGGAACAGGAAGATCAGGAAGTACGCGAGCATGATCACGACGCCTTCCCAGATGTACGGGTTCCACGCGTGCGTCGTCACCATGCGTGCGCCCACGGTCACGGTCGTGGAGCTGTAGTGCGGCGCTCCGACCAGGACGAGCCCGATCACATTGCCCGCGTACAGGATCGAGAACCACGGCTCGTAGCCGAGGCTCGAGCCGACGACCCCGTCGATGATCAGGAAGCCGAGGAACAGCAGGAGGATCGTGACAACGATGCTCAGCGCCGGGCTCCGGAAGAGGGCGCTGAAGAAGAACGCCGTCGACAGCACCGCGGCGCCATAGAGGACCGCGAGGAGGAACGACTCCAGCAGCGGGACCCACGGGAGGGCCGCGCCGTAGAAGAAGACCGCGCCGACCAGCGTGATGACATAGTAGACGAGGACGAGCGTCAGGCCGGTGACGAACGCGGCGGCATACCGCCCGAGCAGGATCGACGCCCGGCGGACGGGAAGGACGAGCATGTAGTAGCCCGTGCCGCCGCCGAAGTCCATCGCGATCGCGTCGCCCCCGATGAACG
>Ga0335074_10003172_pt1 | contig 22403 bp, 15 predicted proteins | sample Lox_Sample_23_FD_206715 | JGI IMG/M metagenome (GOLD analysis project Ga0335074, IMG submission 206715) | Soil microbial communities from Loxahatchee National Wildlife Refuge, Florida, United States - Lox_Sample_2.3 | ecosystem: Environmental > Terrestrial > Soil > Wetlands | place: USA...
AGGGAGCCGAAGGCGGCGTTCTCCATGACCTCGAATTCCCAGAACCTGCGCCAGCCCGGCAGCGGCGCGCCGCCGCCAGGGACCCGGTTGTTGCGCTTGACCAGCGCGTTGCGGCCGTAGGGGAACCAGTAGAACTCGAAGTGATCGTTGTCCGCCGCGAGCGCGTCGAACTGCTCAAGGACCTGGTCGACCGGCACCGGGCGCTCGTCCGCGGCCAGCGTGAACGACGGCACGCAGCGCAGCGTGACGGCGCTGACCACGCCAAGCGCGCCGAGGCCGACCCGCGCCGCCGCGTACAGTTCGGGCCGCACCGACGCCGAGCAGCTGACCGCCGAGCCGTCGGCCAGTACCAGGTCAAGCGCCTCGACCTGGGTGGCGAGCCCGCCCAGCCGGGCGCCGGTGCCGTGCGTCCCCGTGGCCAGGGCGCCCGCGATCGTCTGCGCGTCGATGTCGCCCAGGTTCGCCATGGCCAGCCCGAACTCGCCGAGCGCAGCGTTCAGCGCCCGCAGCGTGGTCCCCGACCTGACGGTGACCAGGCCGGTGCGGCTGTCCGCGGCGGTGACGCCAGTCCACAGAGAAAGGTCCAGGGCCACGCCGTCGGTGACGGCGGCCGGGGTGAAGGAATGCCCGCTGCCGAGCGCCCGCACCCGGAGCCCGGCCGACGCCGCGTCCTTGACCGCGGCGCAGATCTCGGCCTCGTCGCGCGGCTGGCACCAGCGCGCGGGCGTCGCGGTCGCGTTCCCCGCCCAGTTCTTCCACTCCCGGGGACCGGCATCCGGCGGGGCGGCACGTCGCTTCATCATTGGGACATATTCACATTGTCAACGGCGGCGGTCTACTGTGCGAGCATGTCAGTCGATCAGGGCGGCCAGCGCACCACCGACGCCGGGCGCGCGTCCGGCACCCCGCGGGCCGGGGCCCTGCGCGAGCGGTACGACCGCGCGACCGCCGATCTCGACCCGCCGCTGGCCCTGGTCGACCTGGACGCGTTCGACCGGAACGCCGCCGACCTGACCCGCCGGTCCGCTGGCCGCCCGATCCGGGTCGCGACCAAATCGCTGCGCTGTCGGTACCTGATCGCGCGCGCCCTGGCCCGGCCCGGGTACCAGGGCCTGATGTGCTACTCGCTGCCCGAAGCCCTGTGGCTGCACGCCGTCGGTACCGGCGACGACCTGCTGGTCGCCTACCCCACGGTGGACCGGACGGCGCTGCGGGCGCTGGCCGCGAGCGAGCGGGCCAGGCAGCAGATCACGATCATGGTCGACTCGGCCGAGCAGCTTGACGTGGTGGACCGCGCCCTGGGCGACGGCCATCCCGAGATCAGGGTCTGCCTCGAGCTCGACGTCTCCTGGCGCCCGCTGGCCGGGCGGCCGCTGGTCCACATCGGTACCAGGCGCTCCCCGCTGTACACGCCGCGGCAGGCCGCCGGGTTCGCCGAGACGATCACGAGGCGGCCGGGCTTCCGCCTGGTCGGCGTCATGGGCTACGAGGGCCAGATCGCGGGCCTGGGCGACGCCCCGCCCGGGCATCCGGTACGGGCCCGGCTGATCAGGGGCATCCAGCGCCGTTCGGCCGCCGAGTTGCGCCACCGCCGGGCCGAGGCGGTCCGCCTGATCGAGGGCCTGACCAGCCTGGAGTTCGTGAACGGCGGCGGGACAGGCAGCCTGGAGTCGACCGCGGCGGACGCATCGGTGACCGAGCTGACCGCGGGCTCGGGCCTGGTCGGCCCGACCCTGTTCGACGCCTACCGGCACTTCGCCCCGCGGCCCGCGCTGGCGTTCGCGCTGCCCGTGGTGCGCAGGCCGGGCCCGGGGATCGCCACGCTGTTCACCGGCGGCTACGTCGCCTCCGGCACCGGGACGCCGGACCGGCTGCCCCGGCCGTACCTGCCGCCCGGCCTCACCCTCACCGGCGTCGAGGGCGCGGGCGAGGTTCAGACGCCGGTGCGCGGCGCGGCCGCCGACCGGCTCCGGCCCGGCGACCGGGTCTGGCTGCGCCACGCCAAGGCCGGCGAGCTGGCCGAGCGCTTCACGCAGTACCACCTGCTCGACGGCGACCAGCTCACCGCCGTACCCACCTACCGCGGCGAAGGCCAGTGCTTCGGCTAGGAGGGCGCTCGGCGGTTCAGGTTGCCCGGCGCTTCATGTCGCCCGGCGGCGGGCCAGCTGGACGGTCGCGGCGATGAGCAGCACCGACAGCGCAAGCAGTCGGCCGCCCTCGATCCACTGGATCGGCCCGAACCGGCTGCCGGGCTGGTAGCTGGTCCACTGTGTGTAGCCGTGCGAGGTGAGGCACTGCGCAACGGCCTTCGGCTTGCCGCCAGCTCAGCCCGCAGCGTACCGGAGGGCAACAGGTCCGCCGGGGCAGCTGAGCCCGCGATCTAGGGCCGTGTAACGATGCGCCTTACGCCGGGGCAGACGAAGATGCGGCCGTACTTCGCGCCGGTGATCTCCCGCAAGATCTCCATCTTCTCAAGCTTCGCGAACGCGTCGTTCGCGGTGTTGTAGGTGACCCCGTGACGTTCAGCCGTGCTTGTCGGCGTTAGCGACGGGTAGCCGATAAGGTCCTCAACGATGTCGACCACGAACCCGTGCTTCCGATTGTCCCGGACGATCTGGAGCAGCCCCTCGCGGACGGCGAGAAGCTCCTCGATCCGCTGGACCATGTCCGCAGCCTGGGCTTCCACGGCGGTGGCGAAGAATCGTACCCACGGATCGAAGTCCCCGGTGATACTGACCTCGCGCAACAGGGACTTGTAGTCTTCCTTGCGCCGCTTGAGCCAAGGTGACAGGTTCAGCACCGGGTAGGCGAGCATGCCCGCCTCCATCAGTTGAAGCACGACGACCAAGCGCCCCAGCCTGCCGTTCCCGTCGCTGAAGGGGTGCAAGGTCTCAAACTGGTAATGACCAACGGCAGCCTTGACGAGCAGCGGTATCTGATCGGTAGCGTTGTTGATCCACTTCTCCCAGTTCGAGACTCCATCCCGCAAGAGGTCTCCCTCCGGGACCGGAACGAAGCGCGATTGCTGGATCCCCAGCTCTCGCTCTCCGATGAAGACCTGGGTCTCGCGGAGCCGCCCTGAATCGGACATCTCCCCTCGGGTCCCACGGACGAGGATCAGCTGTAGCTCGCCGAGCATCCTCACACAGATCGGCAGCTCCTTGACTAGCTCGAACCCGCGCTCAGCGGCGGCGACGTAGTTCATGACTTCTCGTAGTTCGGCGCTCTGCCGGCTGGCCTCGATGAAGTCCGCCGCCAAGACCTCGTCGAGGGGCGCGAATGTCCCTTCCAGCTCGGAGGTGCTCTGCGCCTCGCGCCTGAGAACAGGCCCGACAAGCAGCCGCGGGTCTGGTAGGCGCCGAACCGCGAAGTCGAGCCGACCTAGCGCCAGACTCGCATCTGTGACGGCCTTGTACGTAGCCTGGGTGAGCTGGACAACAGTGGGCGCGGGATCCGGGACGAAGGCGAAGTGGTTGTAGTCCAAGTCCAGGAACAAGTCATGTCCCTTGATCGACACCAAGTGGCCTATCGGTGACTTGGTGAAACGCTCAACATCCACAGCAGCTTCTCCAGCAACGTAGTTGCTACGAATCTCAGCCAAAGATTCGTAGAAAAATCGAGTTTTCTACGAATCACAGTTTTGAGATTATCGGATGCAGTCGCGTTGTACGAACGTCACGACACGTACCCCATCGCTACCGTCGGCGGGCCGGATCGTTCCGCTCAAGGCAAGCGGTTAAGACGAAGGCAGGCCTGCGATTGTCCTAACCGTTTGCTGGTCTAGCCCCGACGCTGCCACCCCTTCGGGGCTGACCCGCGCGCGAGTCGTAGAAGCGGCCATCCCGGTCCTGATCGTCGGCCTTGCCCAGCTCCTCACGCCAGTCACGGCCGCCAAGGTAGTGCGCGAGGAACCAGTCGTACTTGTAGTCGTAGCCGACCGAGTCCTCGTACGCGAGCCGTTCAGCGATCCGGCGCAGGGCTACGCGGCTCCGCGACCTGGGCTGGAACCAGCCGAGCCACCTGTTGCCGATCGCGGCGCCGACGATAGCGATTCTCGGGCCGAGCCAGACACCGGGAGTGCCCATGGTCGGCAACCGTAGCGTTGCTACGCAGGCGCACCAGACGCCACGCCGGGCTTCCGGTCATCATCCCTTGCCGCCCTCAAACCTGCGGACGATCCGATTCCCAGCCATGACCACCCTCGGCGCGCATCCCGTCGATAGCGCCACGCCGCCCGCCGAGGGCATCCTTGAGCCCGTCCAGCGTCCGCAGGAGGCTCTCCACGTCATCCCCTGCGGCCTCGCTGACAACTTTGTACACACTGCTTAACATGGGCATGCTAAGTCACATAAGCGCTGCTCGCGGAGCCCGGTAACCCGCTGGCCGCCGGTACGCTCACTCCCATGCCTGGTGGAATCAAGGTGACGATCCGCGACGGCCGTCCCGGTCGCGCGGGTACCGGGGACGGCCCTGGTGAGATCCTCGAAGAACGCGACAGCGCCGAGCCGTTCACCGTGGGAGACAAACTCACGCTCGAGGACGGCACAGAGGTCGTGGCGATCGGGGTAGACAACCACATTCGCCCGAAGAGCCCGTGGATGCAGACCGTCCACGTCGGAGACGTGTTCTAGTCACCACGCGCCCTCCGGCCCCCGTTCCGCGCCGGGGCAGTGCGGAAGAACAACGTCCGGTACTCGACCGGCCGGGGGTGCGGCCCTTCAGCGGAGGCAAATAGCGATCCTGGCTCACGAGCTCGTCAACCACCCGCACCGCGCGCAGGCCGTCTCCGGTCAGCCACGCCACGACGGCGGGCCAGTCACCCGGCGACCGTGCCAGGCACTCGAAGGCGGAGATGCACACGTTCGCCGCAGACCTACCGGAGCGCGTCCTCAACAGCCCGCGTCGGACTGCCCCCGTCACAGCTGGCATAGGCGCCCATCTCGGGCAGTACCGACTTCGAGGTGAACGTTACCTGCATGCTGATCCGGCCCGACGCAACCCCGGTAGACCGGATAGAAAAGCGAGCGCGCGACGCCGCCGGTGACGGCAGTCAGGCGCCAAACGATGCACGTGATCCGCAGGCGACGGCCCGTACCGCCGCGGCTCGGCCGGTCGAGTGGTCGTGGTCCGCCACGAGGTGGCCATCTGACCTACCGCACATAGCGCAGCGGCCGTCATGCCAGTCGGCCAGCAGATACCAGCCTTCGTCGTCGCTCCATCGCCCGTAGCGGCCGGTCCGCTCCGCTTCCCATAGCGGCCACGACCAGCAGGCCGGACCCTGATCGGCGAGCACGATCTACCGCCGCCGTGCCGGGTCGCGCTCGGCCTGGTGCCGCGCCAGCGCCTCGGCGCCGACCCTAGCGTACTTGGCCAAAGACCGGACCGAGGTGTCCCCGCAGCGGGCCATCAGCATGGGCGTGCCGGTGCCGTCCTCGGCTTCGTGGGTCAACGCGGAGTGCTGGAGCTGGTGCAGCGTCGTGCCTGTTCGAGCCGTTCCGCCGCATGCAGGCCCGCACCGGACCTTCCCGCGCAGACGTCGGGCTCCGCCTGTCCATCGCCCGCTCGGTCGTCACCGCGCACCGCGCGACCGTCACCGCCCGCAGCCAGCCCGCGGCCGACCTCGACATCTCAGTCGTGATCTCGCGCTGCCTTGCTACGGAACCCGCACTCCCAGCCGACTCGCAGCCCGGACCGAACCGCTCATCACCTTCTGGAGCTCTGGGTCCCGGCGGACGTGTTTTCTTGTGAGCTGGGCGCTGATACGACGTTGGGTTCAATAAAATGTCGTACCCAACATTTAGAATCGAACTAAAAGCTGATAAAGAAGCATGACCATCAGCCTGCCATCCCTCGCGCCTCACCCACACCTTGATCGGAGGTGATCCGAGGTGGGCCAGCCCGCTACCGTCCCCGGCGTCCCCGCTCCGGCCAGTGCCGCGGAGGCGCTGGCCATGGTGCGGGCCGGACTTGGGTACCTGGCGGCCGCGGATCCGGCGGACATGCCAGCCCAGGCGCAGGCCGAGTGCCTGCACGGGCTGGAGCGGGCGGAGGCGACGATCACGGCGGTGCGGGCGTGGATACTGGGGGCGTTCACCGCGGCCCAGGGTCATTCGGCGGACGCGGACTGCTCACCGCGGGCCTGGCTGATCCACAAGACGGTGGTGACCCGGGGCGCGGCGGCCGGACACACCGGGTGGATGCGGCGGGCGGCGACACACCCGCTCGTGGTGGCGGCGCTGGCCGAGGGAACCGTGCTTACCGAGTCGGTGGCGCGGAAGCTGTGCGGGTGGAACGACCGGCTCCCCGAGGAGTGCCGGCAGGCCGCCGATGAAATCCTGGTTGCCGCGGCCCGGGCCGGCGCGGATGAACGGGACCTGGCCGGGCTGGCGGCCGAGATCTCCGCCCACGCCCCGCACGAGGACGGCGACGACGACCGTTTCGAGGACCGGTCGCTCCGGCTGGAGACCACCTTCGACGGCGCCGGGGTTCTGCGGGGCGATCTCAGCCCGGAATGTTCGGCGCTGGTCGGCGCGGTGCTGGAGGCGCTGTCGGCGCCGGCGGGCCGGGAGGACACGCGCACGCAGGCCCAGCGTTACCACGATGCGCTGGAGGAAGCGGCCCGGCGGCTGGTGGCCGCCGGCATGCTCCCGGAGCGGGCCGGACAGCCGGTGAAGGTATGGGTGCACACATCCCTGGCCGAGCAGCGTGCCATGGATAAGGGGTCCAGGCTGGAAAACGTGTGGGTGGCCGCGATGGCGGCGCGGTGGGCCGCGGCCCGCGGGGCCGCGTCGGTGTCCGGAGGGGACGGGGCAGCATGGCTGGAGGGGGACGCGGCCCGCGCTGCGGCCTGCGATGCGAGCCTGATCCCGGTGGTTACCGGCGACGTCGACTTGGGCGTGCTTGATGGCCTGGTCGACCTGTGCCTGCAGTTGGCCGGCCATGGCCCGTGGTGCGGATCTGGCCGGGAACCGCAGCCGCTGACCGCCCAAGCCGAGCGGATGCTCCGCCACGCGGTCATCGGCAAGGCCATCGACCTCCTGTCCGGGCCGGGCGGGCTGGCCTCGTTCTTGCGGCGACAGCAGCTCGATGGCCGGCTGGCCGGGCCTTCGGTGCCGCTGGACGTGGGGATCAGCAGCACGATCCCGGCCGCCATCCGGGCCGCGGTCATCTTGCGCGACCAGCATTGCCAGTGGGCCGGCGGGTGCAGCCAGCCGGCCAGCGGCTGCCAGGTGCACCACCTGCGTCACCAGGCCGACGGCGGGCCGACCAGCGTGGACGACTGCGCCTTGTACTGCACGTTCCACCACCTCGTGGCCATCCACCGGTGGGGCTGGACCGTACAGCGGCACCCGGACGGCACGAGCACCGCCCGAAGTCCCGACGGCAGCAAGATTTTTCACAGCCACGGGCCCCCGCCACGGCCCGGATAACCGGTCACAGCGGGCGGCCAGGGGCGCCAGACGCCGACCACCCGCTCGCACCGGAGCGGATCGACCGTGAGGCCGATTCCGAGGGCCCACAGCCAGTAGTCGACCGTACGGACAAAGCTCCACGCGACCGCCTTGGACCGGTCCAGTCGGCCGTTGTCGCCCGTGGTGCGGTATACTCTCGCGGCGTGGCGCAGGTTCGCCGACCAGATGAAGCGCTCGGAGGGGTCTAACTCTAAAGCCAGCGTCCGCTAACGATCGTGGGTGCGAAGAGCCGACACGACCGCCACGGCCAGAGGCCGGGGCGACCTCGGCGGTGAGCTGATCCGCGATGGTTGACATGGCTAGCGCGAGGTCGGCGGGCGACGGCGCCCGGTCCGGGTCGACGCCGTACAGCGCCTGCGCCCACAACGCCTGGGCGTCCTCGATCCCGTCGGCCACGGCCGCGCGCACCTGAGGGTCGCGCTGCGCCACGGCGAAGATGTCGAAGGTGGCCAGCCAGACCTGGCGGCTGGTGCGGAACGAGTCGATGACCCTGGCCCAGAACCACTCGAAGCGCTCCACAGTGGTCACGGCCGTCGCCGCGTCGGCGCCCATCGCCTGCGCCATCTGCTCGCCGAAGTCGTCGAGAGCCTTCAGCGCCGCCGCGTTGAGCAGGGCCTTGGTGGAGCCGTAGTGGTAGCCGATGGAGGCCAGGTTGGTCCCGGACGCCGCGACGATGTCCCGGGCGGTGGTGTGCGCGTACCCCTTCTCCCGCAGGCAGGCGACGGCCCCAGCCAGTAGGTCCTCACGGTGGCTCATAACCCGAGCATACCCGAGAATCTATACAAACGTCCTATACAGATGTCATAGACATCTGTATGATCCTTGTCATGGACACCACAGCCTTGGACAACAGGAACATCCTGATCTCCGGCGCCAGCGTCGCCGGGCCCGCCCTCGCTTACTGGCTGCGCCGCCGCGGCTTCAACCCGACCGTGGTGGAACGCGCGCCGCACCTGCGCGGCGGCGGCTACGCGGTGGACTTCCGCGGCCCCGCCCATCTCTCCGTGCTCGAGCAGATGGGCATCCTGGACCAGATCCGCGACCAGCAGACCCACCTCCGCTCGGCCAGCTTTGTGGACTCCGACGGCAGGCGCGTGGCCCCGATGCCGGCCGAGATCTTCGCAGGCGACGTGGAGGTCCTCCGCGGCGACCTGGGCCGGATCTTGTACGAGGCGACCAAGGACGGCACCGAGTACCTGTTCGGAGACTCGATCACCGGCCTCGAGCAGCGCGACGACGGCGTGCACGTCACCTTCTGCCGGGCCGCCCCGCGCGTGTTCGACCTGGTGATCGGCGCCGACGGACTGCACTCGAACGTCCGCGCGCTGGCCTTCCCCGGCGGCGGCGTGCTGCACGACCTCGGCCTTTACGTGTCCATCTTCAGCGTGGCCAACTCCTTCGGCCTGGACCACGCGGGCCTGCTTTACAGCGTGCCCGGCCGGACCGCGGCGGTGTTCAGCGCCGCGCAGGATGCGCAGGACGGGCAGGACGGGCAGGACGCGCAGGACGGGCGGGCCGTGGCGCAGTTCTTCTTCACCGCTCCTGACCTGGCCCCGGACGGCTACGACCACCACGATACGGGAAAGCAGCAGGAGATCCTGGCCGAAGCCTTCAACGGCGCGGGCTGGCACGTGCCCACCCTGCTCGGCCAGATGGCCGAGGCGGATGACTTCTACTTCGACTCGGTCAGCCAGGTGCACATGGACCGGTGGTCGGCCGGGCGAGTCGCGCTCATCGGCGACGCCGGGTACGCCGCCGGGCCGGGCGGGAACGGCACCGGCACCGCGGTGATCGCGGCCTACGTACTGGCCGGGGAACTGGCCGCCGCGCGGGGTGACTACCGCACCGCGTTCGCTCGCTACGAGCAGCTGCTGCGGCCCTACGTCGCGCGCGGGCAGAAGCAGGCCCTCGGCGGCAAAGATTTCCTCGCCCCGGCGACCGCGAAGAAGATCCGCCAGCGCGACCGGTTCTTCTCCATGCTGCCCTACATTCCGGCGGCCAAGGCGCTCATCAGGTATTTCTCCGCGCGGACCGCGAATGCGATCAGCCTGCCTGACTATCCCGGGTCTCGATGACGGCGAAGGCGGCCGACGGCATCTCCACGGTGTCCTGCTCGATCGCGACCGCGGGGCTTGAGGCGGCCAGCACGCCGGTACCGGACTGCCCGAGCGGCAGCCTGACGGTCCCCGGGCCGATGTTCGCCGCTATGCGCAGTCGTCCCCGCCGGACCATGATCCAGCGCGCGTCCTCGTCGAAGGTGGCCGTCACCCGGCCCAGCCGCGGATCGGTCAGTTCGGGCCAGGCCCGGCGCAGCGCGATCAGCTCCCGGTACCAGGCCAGGATGCCGAGGTGCGGATCGCGCTCCAGCTGGGCCCAGTCCAGCTTCGAGCGCAGGAACGTCGCCTCGTCCTGCGGGTCGGGCACGTCGGCCGCGGCCCAGCCGTGCGTGGCGAACTCGGACCTGCGCCCTTCGGCCACGGCCTTGGCCAGCCCGGGGTCGGGGTGATCGGTGAAGTACTGCCAAGGCGTGTCGGCGCCCCATTCCTCGCCCATGAACAGCATGGGCGTATACGGCCCGGTGAGCACCAGGCCCGCGCCCACCTTGACCAGGTCGGGCGAAAGCGTGGCGGCGATCCGGTCCCCGATGGCCCGGTTACCGACCTGGTCGTGGTCCTGCAGGTAGCCAAGGAACCGGTGAGCGGGCACGCGGAACACGTCCACCTGCCGCCCGTGCGTCCGGCCGCGGAAGGCGGACCAGATGCCGTCGTGGAAGAACACCCTGGTGTAGGTCTTGGCCAGCGCCGCCAGTGACCCGAAGTCGCAGTAGTAACCCTGCCGCTCGCCGGTGATCGCGGCGTGCACCGCGTGGTGGAAGTCGTCGCTCCACTGGGCGGTCAGCCCGTACCCGCCCGCCTCCCGCGAGGTGACAAGCCGCGGGTCGTTCGCGTCGGACTCCGCGACCAGCACTAGCTCGCGGTTCAGCCGGGCGGCAAGGGCCTGGACCTCGGCCGCGAGCTCCTCGAGGATGTGCAGCGCCCGGCGGTCTTCCAGCGCGTGCACCGCGTCAAGCCGCAGCCCGTCCAGGTGGTAGTCGCGCAGCCACATCAGCGCGTTGCCGATGAGGAACGCCCGGACCTCGTCCGATCCGGGCTGGTCCAGGTTGACCGCGGGACCCCAGGGGGTCACGTGCGCGGTGGTGAAGTACGGCCCGAACGCACCGAGCCTGTTGCCGACGCCGACGTGGTTGTACACCACGTCGAGCAGGACGGCCAGGCCGCGCGCGTGGCACGCGTCCACGAATCGTTTGAGCCCGTCAGGGCCGCCGTAAGGCTCGTGCACCGCCCACAGGTTGATGCCGTCGTAACCCCAGCCGTGGCGGCCGGGGAACGCCGCCACCGGCATCAGCTCGATCGTGTGCACGCCGAGCCGACGCAGGTGGTCCAGCCTGCCGATAGCCGCGTCGAACGTCCCCTCAGAAGTGAACGTGCCCAGGTGCAGCTCGTAGATCACCGACCCGTGCAGCGGGCCGCCGCGCCAGCTGCGGTCCGTCCAGGGGAACGCCGAATGGTCATAGGTCCGGCTTGGCCCGTCGGTGCCGAACGGCTGGCGCAACGACCGGGGGTCGGCCAGGAGCTCACCGTTATCAAGTACGAACCCGTAGTCGATGCCGGTGTTGACGCCAGGCACGTCCGCGCTCCACCAGTCGCGGGCGTTGCGGGTCATGGGGTAGCGCTGCCCGGCCACCTCCACCTCGGCCTGGGCGGCGGCCGGGGCCCACACGGTGAACGTGGTCACCGCGCGCTCTCGCCGGTAAGCCGCTGCCGCTCGGCCAGATAGGTGTCCTCAGGGACCAGCAGCGCCACGGGCAGGCGCCGGGTCAGCTCGGAAAGCGGTGGCCGCAGGCCCGCATGCCTGACCCCGGTCAGCACGTCCCACCAGTGCAGCCCGGGCAGCGGCAGCGCGGTATCGCTCCAGCCGCCGCGCCGCCGAAGCCCGGCGGGCAGCCGGGTCACGACGGTGACCGCCTGGCCGCCGCGCACGAACGCGACCGCGTGCTCGGCCGCCGGGCCCTCGCAGGTCAGCGGGGTGTAGTCGGCGGAGAACCATTCCGGGTGGGCGCGGCGCAGGGCAAGCGCGCGCGAGGTCACAAGCAGCTTCTCCGCGTCAAGGCCCACGGCCTGGTCTTCGCCTACCCGCAGGACGGCCAGCAGGCGCCTGCGGCGCTCGTAGTCCACCGGGCGGCGGTTGTCCGGATCGACCAGCGACAGGCCGGTCAGCTCGCAGCCCTGGTAGATGTCGGGCACCCCCGGCATCGTGAGCTGGACGAGCTTGGCTCCCAGGGAGTTCACCCTGGCGTCAGGCGCGATCCTGGCCACGAACTCGGCGATACCCGCGGTGAGCTCGGGGTCGGCGAGCACGGCGTCGGCCAGGCCGAGCACCGCCGACTCATACCCCGGGTCGCGGACGGTCCACGAGGTCCGTGTCTTGGCCTCGTGCATGGCCTTCGCCAGGTACTCGCGCAGGCGCTCGCCGCCGACCAGCCACGCGCCGACCAGGGTCTGCCACATCAGGTACTCAAGGTCGGGTTCTGGTGCCCGCTCGCCGGCCGCAGCCACCGCGCCGTCGGTGAGCCATCCGGCCAGCCCGTGCCACTCGGCCACCTTGTGGTCCCACTCCTGCGGCCACTCGGCCAGCACCGCCAGCCGGGCCCGCACGTCCTCCTGTCGCTTGGTGTCGTGCGTCGACAGCGTGGTCAAGGTGGCAGGCCACCTGGCCGCTACGCGTTCCGCGGCGGCGTGGAACTGCGCCGGGCTCACGCCGAACAGGTCGGGGTCGCCGCCCACCTCGTTCAGCGAGGCCAGCCTCGGCCAGCGGTAGAACGCGGTGTCCTCCACGCCCTTGGCCATGACCGGGCCGGTGGTCTGGCCGAACCGCACGATCAGCTCGTCGCGGGCCGCCTGTCGCGCCGCGTCCTCGGCAATGCCGCCCAGCCCCAGCACCGCGGCGCACACCGCGTCAACGGCGTGGTGTAGCCGGGAGTCCAGGGCCTCACGGGCGGCCAGCGCGGCCGCGGACACCACCGCTACAGACGACTCGGGCAGCGCCTCTCCTGAAGGCACGTAGGCCCGGTACACGCCGAACGCGGCCAGCACCTCGACCAGCACGTCGTGCAGGTCGGCCTCGCCCAGGCCCGCCAGCGCCGGGTAGTCCGCGCGGTCGAGCAGCCTGATCAGCCTGGACACCTCGGCGGTGAACGTGGCGTCGGCGATGCCGCGCTTGGCGTCCCGCGCCACCTCGGCGAAGTGTTCCTTCCCGCCGGTGCACCGGACGTAGGTCTCGGTAAGCCGCGAGGCGCCGTCCGGGTCCACGAACAGCCCGTCGACCAGGGCAAGCGAGTCGTAGCCGGTGGTCCCCGCGCACTCCCAGGGCGGCAGTTCCTCGCCGTGGGCCAGGATCTTCTCGGCCACCACCCACATGCCGTTGGTCGCCTCGGCCAGCCTGCGCAGGTAGCCGGCGGGATCGGCCAGCCCGTCTGGGTGGTCCACCCGCAGCCCGTCGATGAGCCCGTCGGCGACCAGGCGCAGCGCCACCCGGTGGGTGGCCTCGAACACGTCGGGATCTTCGACCCGGACCGCGATGAGCGTGTCGATGTCGAAGAACCGCCGCCAGTTGAGCTGGGTGGCCGCCTCGTGCCAGTCGGCCAGCCGATAGTGCTGCTCGGCCAGCAACATGCCGAGCGGCAGGTCGGCGACCCCGTCCCGCAGCGGCAGCACGTGGTCGAAATAACGCAGCACCGGGCCTCGGTGCCCGGCGCTGTCCGGGATCCTCGGCGCCGTGTCGATGATGAGGTCGTCCAGGCATTTCTCCGTCGGCCCGGCCAGGATCGGCATGAGCAGCTTGCCGTCCTGCGCGTCCCAGTCGATGTCGAACCAGTGCGCGTAGGGCGAGGCCTGGCCCTGGTAAAGGACCGACCAAAGCTGCTGGTTGCGCGACTCCGGAGTGGGCCGGGCCATGTGGTTGGGCACGATGTCCACCACGACCCCGAGGCCGTGGTGGTGAAACCGTTCCGCCATCGCGCGGAAGGCCTCTTCCCCGCCCAGATCCTCGGAGATGCGCGAGTGGTCCACCACGTCGTAGCCGTGCGGGGATCCCGGGTTGGCCTGCAGGATCGGCGACAGGTAGACGTGCGTCACGCCGAGGTCGGCCAGATAGTCCGCCAGTTCGCCCGCCTCGGCGAAACCGAAACCCGCCCGCAGCTGCAGCCGGTAGGTGGACAGCGGGGCCCAGCCGGTGCCTGGGCCCGTCGCGCCCGGCTCAGACACGGTAGTGCACCTGCAGGGAGTGGTTCATCACCGTGATCACGTCTCCAGGCTTTACGGCGGTGTCATGTTCAAATTGTGTCGCGGGCGTCGCCGTGTCCAGCGCTTTGGTCCAGCCCCGGCCGTAGCGGCGCGGCGGGACGGTGAAGACCAGGTCCTGCTCGCTGGCGTTGAACAGCAGCAGGAAGGAGTCGTCGGCGATCCGCTCGCCGCGCCGGTCAGGCTCGCTGATCGCCCGGCCGTTGAGGAACACGGTGAGCGACTTGGCGAAGCCCGCGTCCCAGTCGTGGTCGGTCATCTCCTCGCCGGCCAGGGTGAGCCAGGCGATGTCCCCCAGCCGCTGTCGGCCGCCGCGGATGGCCTGGCCCCGGAAGAACCGCCGGCGCCGGAGCACCGGATGCTCGGCCCGCAGCCGGATTAGCGCCCGCACGTATTCAAGCAGCTCCTGGTCGTCTTCGGAGCGGACCGCCCAGTCGACCCAGGAGATCTCGTTGTCCTGGCAGTAGGCGTTGTTGTTGCCCCGCTGGGTGCGCCCGATCTCGTCACCGGCCAGCAGCATCGGGACACCCTGCGACAGCAGCAGCGTGGTCAGGAAGTTGCGCTTCTGCCTGGCCCGCAGCGTGAGAACCGCCTGGTCGTCGGTGGCGCCCTCGACCCCGCAGTTCCACGACCTGTTGTCGTCGCTGCCGTCCCTGTTGCCCTCGCCGTTGGCCTCGTTGTGCTTGCGGTCGTAGCTGACCAGATCCTGCAGGGTGAAGCCGTCGTGTGCGGTGACGAAGTTGACCGAGGCGACCGGGCGCCTGCTGTCCTGCTGGTACAGGTCGCTTGACCCGGTGAGCCTGGACGCGAATTCGGGCACGGTCGCGGTCTGGCCGCGCCAGAAGTCCCTGATCGTGTCCCGGTATTTGCCGTTCCATTCGCTCCACAGCGGCGGGAAGTTGCCGACATGGTAGCCGCCGTCACCCACGTCCCACGGTTCGGCGATGAGCTTGACCTGGGACACCACGGGGTCCTGCTGGACCAGGTCGAAGAACGCGGACAGCCGGTCCACCTCATGGAACTGCCGGGCCAGCGCGGCGGCCAGATCGAACCTGAACCCGTCGACGTGCATTTCTGTCACCCAGTAGCGCAGCGAATCCATGATCATCTGGAGCACGTGCGGGTGCCGCATGAGCAAGCTGTTCCCGGTACCCGTGGTGTCCATGTAGTAGCGGCGGTCGGAGTCGACGAGCCGGTAGTAGGAGGCGTTGTCGATGCCGCGGAAGGACAGCGTCGGACCGAGGTGGTTGCCCTCTGCCGTGTGGTTGTAGACGACGTCGAGGATCACCTCGATCCCCGCCTCGTGCAGGGTCCGCACCATGGTCTTGAACTCCTGCACCTGCTGGCCGCGGCTGACGCTGGCCGCGTAGCCGTTGTGCGGGGCGAAGAAGCCGATAGTGTTGTAGCCCCAGTAGTTGCGCAAGCCGCTGTCGTCCAGGTGGCTGTCGGTCAGGAACTGGTGCACCGGCATCAGTTCGATCGCGGTGACGCCGAGACCGCGCAGGTGCGAGACGATCGCCGGGTGGGCCAGGCCCAGGTAGGTCCCGCGCTGCTCTTCTGGGATGACCGGATGCTCCTTGGTCAGGCCGCGGACGTGCGCCTCGTAGATGACGGTCTCGTGGTAGCCGGTCCGCGGCGGCCGGTCCAGGCCCCAGTCAAAGTACGGGTTGATCACCACCGAGCGCGGGACGTACGGCGCGGAGTCGATGACGTTACGCCGGTCCGGCTGCCCGAACGGGTAGGAGAACACCGGCTGTCCCCAGGTGACGCCGCCCTCGATCGCCTTCGCGTACGGGTCGAGCAGCAGCTTGGCCGGGTTGCAGCGCTGCCCGGCCGACGGGTTGTAGGGCCCGTGTACCCGGTATCCGTAACGCTGGCCCGGGCTGATGCCCGGCAGGTACCCGTGCCAGACGAACCCGTCCACCTCGTGCAGGTCTACCCGGCTCTCGGTTCCGTCGTCGTCGAAGAGGCATAGTTCGATCCGCTGGGCCACCTCGGAGAACAGCCCGAAGTTGGTCCCGGCGCCGTCGTAAGTGGCCCCTAGTGGATAGCTGTCGCCCGGCCATACCGCAGTCGGCGCCAAAGAATTCCCTTCCTCCGCCGGGGCCCAGAAGGCATGAGTGTGAAACCTACCCATTGTTCTGGCTACAATGCCACACCCATGCAGTCGAGACCTCAGCGGGCGCGAAGGGCCTCCACTAGGGCCGGCACGACCTGGTGCAGGTCACCGATGACGGCGTAGTCGGCGTGGGCCAGGATGGGGGCGCCCGGGTCGGTGTTGATCGCGATCATGTGCCTGGCGCCCGCGCAGCCGGCGATGTGCTGGATGGCGCCGCTGATGCCGCAGGCCAGATAGAGCTCCGGGGTGATCTTGGTGCCGGTCTGGCCGACCTGCTGCCGGTGCGGCCGCCAGCCCTCCGAGGTGACCACGCGGGACACGCCGACCACGCCGCCGAGCAACTCGGCCAGTTCCTCGAGCGGGGCGAAGCCGTCAGGCCCGCCGACGCCGCGGCCGCCGCCCACCACGACCCGCGCGGTGGCCAGGGACACGCCTCCGGCCCCGGCCGGCGACTCCGCCGCCCTTACCCGCAGGTCACCCTCGGCCAGTTCGGGCTTGTACACGTGCACCCGGGCCGGCGCGGGCGCCTGGGCCGGAACCGGAGCCACCGAATCGGTCGCCACGGTGAACAGCGCGACCGGCGCCTCAAGCACCGCCTCCTCGAGCAGCAGCCCGGCCCACCGGTGGCGGACGAGCCGGTGGGTACGGCCCCCATCCGGGGTCACCAGCGTGCAGTTGGCGGCCATCGGCAGGCCGGTGATCGCGCCCAGGTGAGCAAGCACCTCGTTGCCCCGGTCGGTCCCGGCCGCAAGCACGGCGGTCGCGCCCCTCTCGTCCGCGAGCCCGGCCAGCGCCCGCGCCCACGCCTGCGGCGCGTACCCGTCGACCCCCGCCGGCTCCACGACGTAGGCGTCCGTGACCCCGTACTCGGCCAGGGCGGCCCCGGGTACGGCGTCGGCCTCGGCGAACAGCACCGCGCCGACGTCGCCGCCAAGCGACCGGGCCAAAGTGACCGCCCGCAGCGAGGCGTCGGCCGGCGCCGCCCCGTCCAGTTCCACCAGGCACAGCACGGTCATCACAGCACCCCAAGCTCGGCGAGGACGCGGACCAGTTCCGGGACCGCGTCGACGCCGTGGCCGAGCACGGTGGCCTGATGCTTGCTGGAGGAAGGCACGCGGAGGGCTTCCTTGCGCAGCCCCTCGGCCGTCCAGGCCGGTGAGGACCGCTCGACCTGAGCCCGCTTGGCCCGCAGGCGGCCGGGCAGCGACGGATACCTGGGCAGGTTGATGCCCTCCTTGACGGTGATCACCGCGGGCAGGGGAAGCGAATAAGCCTCCTCGACGCCCCGGTACTCCCGCCGGGCGACCAGGCCATCCCCGGACGAAGACACGGAAAGGCTCTTGATCCCGGTGGCGACCGGCCAGCCGAGCTCGTGCGCGAGCCTGATGCCGACCTGGTAGTCGCCGGTGTCGGCGGCCTCGTTGCCGAGCAGCACCAGGTCGTACCCGTGACTCGTGACCTCGTTGGCGATGGCGGCCGCGGTCGCGATCGGACCGAACTCCCTGCCGTCGGTCTCAAGCAGCACCGCCCGCCCGGCGCCGAGCGCGAGGGCGTCGCGCAACTGCTCGACCGCCGCCTCGGGGCCCAGCGTGAGCACCGACACCGTCCCGCCGAGGCGCTCGGTGACCTGCACCGCCTCCTCGACCGCGCATTCCTCGTGCGGGCTGACCGAGAACCCGGACATCCGGGTGTCGACCTCCTGCCCGTCCGGGGTCACCGCGATCCTGCCGCCGACCGTGGGCACTCGCTTGACGCAGACCAGGATTTCCACAACTAGCTCCTGATCCGCGAGTTGGACGGGTCGAACAGCGGGGTGGCCCCGGCCACCGCCACCGTGACCGGATACGCCTCGCCCATGTACTCCACAAGCAGAGAGGTCCCCTCGACCGCATACGAGGCGGGCAGGTAGGCCATCAGCAGGTGCTTGCCCACAGAAGGGCCGGAGCCGGCGCTTGTCACGTACGACGGGCGACCCTTCGCGTCGACCAAGCGCTCCCCGGACAAAGACAGGATCGGCTCGCCGCCGAGCATGTACCGCGGGGTGCCGTCCGCAGACGTGACGGAGTCCACGGTGAGCGTGCACATGACCGCGCACGGCGGCTCGGCCCGCTGGCGCAGGTAGGCGTCCTTGCCCACGAACGGCTGCTCCTTGACCTTGGGCCGGGTCATCCCCGCCTCCACCAGCGTGTAATCGGGGGTGAGCTCCGCTCCGAAGGAACGGTAGCCCTTCTCCAGCCGGCCGGTGGTGCCGTACACGCCGATGCCGGCCGGGATCAGCCCGTGCGGCCGGCCCGCCTCCCACAGCGTGTCCCACAGCGGCAGCCCCTGCTCGATCGGCACGTGCAGCTCCCAGCCGAGCTCTCCCACGTAGGAGATCCGGGACGCGAGCACGACGGCGCCGCCGACCTCGATCTCCCGGCAGGTGCCGAACGCGAACCCGGCGTGCGATACGTCATCGGCGGTCACCGAGGCCAGCACGTCCCTGGCCCGCGGGCCCCACAGCCCGATCGTGGTCCAGGCCGAGGTGAGGTCGGCCAGGAACGCCCCCGCGGGCAGGTGGCGGGCGATCCACGCCGCGTCCGACATCCCGGTCGCGCCGCCGGTCACCACGCGGAACCGGTCCTGGGCCAACCGCATGACGGTCAGGTCGGCCCGGAACCCGCCATCCTGGTTCAGCCACGAGGTGTAGACGACCCGGCCGACAGGCACGTTCATCTGAGCCACGGACAGCGTCTGCACCGCGTCAAGCGCCGCGGGGCCGCAGACGTGGAAGACGGCGAACGCGGACAGGTCGACCAGGGCGCAGGCGTCCCGCATGGCCAGGTGCTCGGCGTTGATGACCGGCGACCACCAGCGCGACTCCCATTCGGCCGGGCGGTCCATCAGCCGGCCCGCGTACCGGTCGAGCAGGTGCTCGTTCGACGAGTACCAATGCGGCCGCTCCCAGCCCGCGGTCTCGAAGAAGACCGCGCCGAGCCAGCGTTCCCGCTCGTACACCGGGCTGATCCGGATCGGACGGCCTGATTCCCACTGCTCGGCCGGGTGCACGATGCCGTACATCTTGTTGAAGCCCTCGCGGGCCCTGGCGCTCACGTGCGCCACCGTGCGCTGGTGCGGATAGAACCTGGCCGCGTCGGCCTCGTGCACGTCGACCGTGGGGACCCGGCCGGACATGAGCTCGGCCACCGCGCGCCCGCAGCCGGGGCCCTCCTTGATCCAGCTGGCCGCCGCCGTCCACAGGCCGGCCGCCTCGGGCAGCTGGCCGAGCAGCGGGTGCCCGTCCGGGGTCATCGAGATCAGGCCGTTGATCGCGTAGCGGATGCCGGCCCGTTCGTCGCCGAGCAGTTCGGGCATCAGCTCGAGCGCCTGCTCGAGCTGCGGGTCGAAGTCGTCCTGGGTGAACGGCATCTCGGTCGGGGACAGCACCGATTCCTCGATGGACGGGATCTCGTCCGGCGGGACGACGATCGGGCGGTGCGCGTAGGAGCCGACCTCCATGTCGCCGCCGTGCTGCCGCTCGTACATGTTGGTATCCACGTCGCGGACGATCGGGTAGGAGATCTCGCCCGGCGTGTCGGCGAACAGGGCGATCGGCCCGACGCTGATCATCTGGTGCACGACCGGGGTCAGCGCCAGCCGGGCCCCGGCCATCCGGGCGATCCGCGGCGACCACACCCCGCAGCAGATCACCACGTTGTCGGTGGCGATCTCGCCCGCCGAAGTAGAAACCGAACGCACCCGCCCATCGGTCACGGTGATGCCATGCACCTCGGTGCCGGCCAGCACGGTCAGCGCGCCCGACCGCTGCGCGCTCTCCCGCATCAGCGTGCCCGCCCGCAGCGAGTCGACCACGCCGACGGTGGGGAAGTAGGCGCCGCCGAGGATGACCGACTCGTCCAGGTACGGCACCAGCTTGTTCACCTCGCCGGGCGAGATCACCTCGGCCGGGATGCCCCACGCCTTGGCCGCCGAGCACCGGCGGCGCAGCTCGGTCATCCGCTCCGCGGTACGCGCCACCTCGATGCCGCCGCTCTGCGTGAACACGCCAAGCTGGCGATACTGGGCCGTAGAATCCTCGGTCAGCTCGAACATCATCTTGGAGTACTCGATCGGGAAGACGAAGTTCGAGGCGTGGCCGGTGGAACCGCCCGGGTTGGGCATCGGGCCCTTGTCTACAAGCACAAGGTCACGCCAGCCGAGCAGGGACAGGTGGTGCACGAGGCTGTTGCCGACGATGCCGGCCCCGATGATGACGGCGCTGGCCCGCGCCGGAATTTCAGTCATAAGGATCTCATCCCGCCAGGAGGGTGTCGGTGGTTCCCAGGGCAGCCCGACGCCACTGCTCGGCCTGCTTGAGCTGGTTGAAGGTGAACAGGTGCAGTCCGGCCACGCTCGAGCCCGGCGCGGCGAGTACGTCAACGGCCCGGGAGAGGAACCGGTCAGGGCTGTACCCGCCGGGCATCCAGAACCGCAGGATCCAGCCGGGATGCCTGGTGATGAACCGGGCCGACTCCGATGCGCCTGCCACCGCGGCCATCCGCAGCAGGCGGCTGCGCTCGGCCGGCCCGGCCAGCCCTACGTAAAGCGGGAGGGTGACGCCGCGGGCCCTGATCCGGTCGATCCAGCGGCCAAGCGCGGCCGGGTCGAAGCACACGTTGCTTACGATGTAGCTGGCGTGCCTGCGCTTGTCCCACATGGCCTGGATGGTCACGTCGTCGTGGATCTTGGGGTGGCTCTCCGGGTAGCCGGTGATCCCCATCCGGGCGAACGGGCGGCCCATCTCGGCCAGCCGCTCGAGCAGCGGCAGCGCCCCGTCGAACGGCCCGGCCGGCGCCGACGCGTCCCCGCCCGGCACGAACACGTCGTCCACGCCGCACGCGACCAGCCGCCGCACGATGTCGGCCAGGTGCGCGTCGCTGCTCACCGAACGCGCCGCCAGGTGCGGCACCACCCGGTAGCCGCGCGCAGCCAGCCGCTCAGCCAGGGAAATCGTCGGCTCAAGCCCCTTGACCGGCGACGCGGTCACGGTCACCGTCATCCCGGCCGGCACCCACTGCGCGACCGCCTCCTCGGTACCGCGAGCCGGGATCACCTCGTACCGCGGACAGCGCAGCAGCCCCTCCAGGTCGGTCACGACTCCACCAGCGAGGCTAGCGAGCGTTCCAGCCGGGACACACCGGTATCGACCCGGGTCAGCGGCAGGCCGAACATCCCGGCCACCCGCTCGGCCTCCGCCTCAAGCGCGGCCGAAGGCTCCTGCGCCAGCCAGACCAGCCGCCGGTAGTGACCGAAGTAGTCGTCCCAAAGCTCCGGGTACCGGTCCAGGCCAAGCTCCGCCAGCACCGACCGGGAGAAGCTGCGCAGCAGGAAGTCGGTGAGCACGTACGTCCCCGGCTCGGCGTCGAACATGGCCGCGACCCGGGACGCGCCCGCGAACACGTCGTAGCAGTGCAGGCCGGGCAGCCGCCCCAGGCCGTACCGAGTGCACAGATCGTCGAGCGCGCCGTAGGTACCGCAGTCGGCGTAGGCCAGGGCGACCTCGCGGCCCGATTCGAGGGCGCGCACCACGTACCGTTCGGCCAAAGAAGAGATTTTCTGCGGCCGGTTGTGCAGCAGCGCGGGCAGGGCCCGTACGGCGACCGGCCAGCCGCGGCGGGCGACGATCTCCCTGACGTGCCCGGCCAGCGCGCCGCAGGCCAGGACGTCAAGCTGGCGGGAACGGCAGCTGGTCGACGAACCGGTCGTTGAAGTCGGCGCGGTCGGAGAGCTCGACATACCTCACCTCCTCGAGCAGCGCCAGGCCGCCGGCCCGCTCACGCAGGCTGAGCAGCGCCATCTTCGCCCCCTCACCGGCCACGTTGCCGGCCGACACCACCCGCGCCGTGGGCACGCGCGGCACCAGGCCGATCCTGATCGCGGCGGCCGGTGACAGGTAGCTGCCGAACGAACCGGCCAGCAGGACCTGCTTGACGTCGGCCTCGGTCAGCCCGGCCTCCTCAAGCAGGATGCGCCAGCCGGTCGCGATCGCCGCCTTGGCGAACTGCAGCTCGCGCACGTCGCGCTGAGACAAGTAGATGGCGTCCCCTGGCTCGCGACCCCGCCAGTGCAGCACGAACACCCGTTCCTTGCCGATCGTGGTCAGCCTCCCGGCCAGGCCCGGCGCCTTGACTGCGGCGAGGTCCTCGCTGACAAAGCGGCCTGACGAATCGAGGAGCCCGAGGCGAACCAGACCGGTCACCGCGTCGACCAGCCCGGACCCGCACAGCCCCTGCGGCTCGGTGTCGCCGATCACCTTGAGGCTCAGCTCGTCCTGGGTCATGGCGACCACTTCGATCGCGCCGTCGGCGGCCCGCATCCCGCACCGGATCGCGGCGCCCTCGAACGCGGGCCCGGCCGGCGCGGCGGTGGCCAGCAGCCACTCCCTGTTGCCGAGCACGATCTCGCAGTTGGTGC
>Ga0335074_10003173_pt1 | contig 22402 bp, 21 predicted proteins | sample Lox_Sample_23_FD_206715 | JGI IMG/M metagenome (GOLD analysis project Ga0335074, IMG submission 206715) | Soil microbial communities from Loxahatchee National Wildlife Refuge, Florida, United States - Lox_Sample_2.3 | ecosystem: Environmental > Terrestrial > Soil > Wetlands | place: USA...
CCGTCGTGGCCAGGCTGGGAATCAGCCTGCGTGAAAACGCGGCCAAACAGCGGCTGCGCGCGCAGAACCGTAAAGAAACTCGGCGAGGTCACTGCCGCCTCTACGCTCGCGGCGTCGCCGGCGCCGGTCATCGTCATGCCGGCCTGCGTGCGCACCGCCATCGACTCAAACGAACGGCTCTGGCGCTGCCAGTCCTCGAAGTTGGCCAGCGCATCCCAGTGCAGGTCTCCGCCCTTCTTCTGCTCGGCGATCGTCATCACCCGGTCGAACCGGGGCACCGCGAGTGGATGAAGAATTACCGCATCCATGTTGCTGAACATTGAAGTGTTGATGCCGATGCCAATGGCCAGGCTCAGAACGGCGGTAATAGTGAATCCGGGCGACTTGCGCAGTTGCCGGACGGCAAAGCGAAGATCCTCAAGAAAGCTCATCATGGCCTCTCCGGAAAGGACGATTCCTGGTGCTCGATGCTACCTGACAATGCATTCCCAAGACCAAACGCGCCCCGATCAGCTCGAGCCAAGAACCTGATTCCGAGCCGTTTGCGGCCGGGGGACGAGCCAGCGGGCCAATCTTCGTGTCCAGTATCGAACAATCCGCCCTACAGCCGTCCACTGGCGAACACCGGCCGAAATGCCCGCCCAGTGATTTAAGTCACATACCGTCCCAACCTGCTCGCCTATTCTTCATTCACCATTCAGGAAATTTCCTAGAGAAGGTTGAAGAGATGACCGGCCCGATTCCCATCTTTTCTCACCGTTCAGGCCACATCACGCCGGACAACCAGAATCAGGAACTTCAAATTCGCTCGTTCCAGCAAGAGCGCCGGAAATCCAAGGTCAACGAAGGCATCCTTGCGGGCCTGGTTCTCGAGTCACTGCACACGGCGCCGGCCCTCAGCGAGCCGGCCCACGACTTCTCAAAAAGCTCCTTAAGCGAGCTGATCGGGTACATCGTCCGCACCCATCATGATTTCATTCGCGAAGAGTTGCCAAGGTTGCACGAGCTGGCCGAGCGCGTGTGGACTCAGCGCAAATGGCAAAACCCCGAGACCATCGAACTCTGCCGCAAACTGCGCCGCCTTTCGGGAGATCTGACCTTTCACATGAGCCACTGCGAGAACACGGTGTTTCCTTATATCGAGGCACTGGAGCACAGCAGAAAAAACGGCGCGCCGCCTGCACCGTCATCGACTGCGCAGACCGAAAGCCTGATCGAGGAAGTAATGGTGGGCCACGCTCCCGCGGCAGAGATGTTGCGGCAGATTGAAGCCGATACCCATGGGTTCACGCCACGCGAGGACGCCTGCCCCGATATGATCGGCCTCTACAACGGGCTGAAGGAACTCGCCCGCCGCCGCAACAACCACGTTCAACTGGAGGGCTTAGTTCTCTTTCCCCGCGCGCTCGCCCTGGAAAAGGAAGTCCTCGCCGCGGAAAAGCAGGCCCTCAACTTGTAACCGGTAGCTCGTAGCAGGCTACCGGCCATTGGCTACTTGCTTTTCGCCGCCGCCGGCAGCACCGCCAGTACCCGGCAGCGATGCTTGTCGGCCGAGCTCCAGGCCAGCGGCATCTCGCTTTGCATGCAGGCGCAGTCCCCGGCTTCCAGAATCTCGTGCATCCCTCCCGCCTCAAGCCGCAGCTTGCCTTCCAGCACATACACCAGGCCGTTGCTTTCGTGCGTGGCATCGATTGCGACCGACGTTCCTCCGGGCGGAAACTCAATCATCTCGGCGCTGATCCTGCAGCCCGAACCGCAAAAGTTGAGTGGTGTAACCATCACTGATTCCGGCCCGCGCGTCGTCCCCTGCAGATGCGCCTTGCGCGTGATGGCCAACGTATGGCGCGAGGGCTCCCCGAAGAAGTAGCTCAGGCCCACCCCGTAGATGCGGCAAATGGTGGCCAGCGTCGGCAGCGTGGGAATCATCCTGTCAGTTTCGAGCTTTGAAAGCAGCGCCGTCGAGAGACCGGTCTCAGCCGCGAGCCGCGACAGCGTAAGCCGTTTCTGCGTGCGCAGCGACCGCAGCTTCAGTCCGATGCAATAAGGCTCCAGAGACCATTGGGCATACGAAACTGTCTTGGGCATCCATCACTTCCTTTGAGTTTTGTTACACAAGTGTACGGCAATCGATGGCCGGCGCGCGGTGACCCAAGTGACTTACACTGGTACAGGTTACCCGTGACGAAAGTGCGCTTTCGCTCGCGTGACCGGGGCCGCGAAGCCGTTTTGGTAGGGTCCTAACAGTGCGTTGATGGATTGTCGGGTAGGTGTCACCCAGTGTAGGGCGGCAATAATTCTGTCGATTATTCGCCGGTTGGGACGAAGCAGCGAACCATTCAATCACAGGGATTTCCAGCTTCTTCCGCACTTCGAAATAATCGGCATTCTGCATCACGCACTACTCTAGTCTGCCCAAAACCGACCATACCTCTTGGTCAAAGTGATGATAAAACGGAGCAAATGCCAGACCTTGCATTAACCGTGGCTTGCCCTATATGCGCAGCCGGGAGAACCTTGCGAATCAAATGCAGGAGGTCCTCGGGACTGTCCACATACCGCGCGGGAATGGCTAGCGGAAGATAATCAGATCGAGGAGGCTGTTCTAGGTAAGCCAGCGTAATTGCTACCCCGAACTCTTGCATTGAGGGGGAGTGTACTCTCTGAAAATAGAAAACCCGCCTGCCAGAGCGGGCCTCCGGTGTGGCGATCTCATAAACGGCATAGCCGGACCTCCCAATCACATCGAATGAGACCTGAAGTGAACACCGGAAACTTGCCGCTCACTTAGCTTTCCGCAATCGCCTCTTGGACAGAGCGATAGTCCGCCGCGAGTACCCGTAGAACGCTGGTATATAGCTCTGGTTCCTCTTGGAGAGTCTTCTCGAACTCTTCCCGGGTAACAAAGCTCGCCCGTGAGCCCTTACGGATGAGCGCCGTCATGGTAAAGGGCCTGTTCGCGATCACCCCGGACAACCCAAGCACTGAGCCGGGGCCAGCTTCAACGCACATAATCGCTCGACCAGCGTCGGATAACATCACAAGTACAACTTCGCCCTGTTCCAGAATGAAAAGGCCTTTGGGAGCCTCGCCTTGATAAAACAGGGTGCCACCCTCGCCGGAAGCAACAGACTGTGACCGCGTCATCAGTGCTCGAATCAAACTGCCATCGGCAGGGAACGATTCGTATTTCATGGATCGACCCATTATTCCGCTGCCAGATTCGGCAGCTAGGCCCGGTGACCGTCTGATCACTGGGCGGATTATGTGCGCCCATTAGACAAAACGGTGTGACGTAGATCACCCCAAAAACAGCAGCAAAACCCTGCTCAATCTAAGGGACATAGAGCAAAAACATGAAGGCCTCTCTCATTGGAGAGGCCTCCACTGGGCAGGAAAGGGGCAGCTAGTATGTTAACCGTGTGCTCAATTTGGAACCTTTGTCAAACAAGTTCGCTGCATGACTTACCGTGCCTTGCTCAAATTGCGGCGCGAAGACGTTCGAGTGATGTGGCTCTCCCGCCGCTCCAGCCTCTCCTCCCGTTCCGAAATCAACTGCAATGTTTGATTGCATCTTGTGACACTTTCCCAACGGTAGTAAATTTCAGAACGTTCGTCGGCAGTTATACCCTTCGCCTCAAAATCTTTGGCTAGGGACTTGCACGCGAGGTCGCACAGCACCATCTGTGCCTTGAGGGTGCTTACAAACCCATAAAGTAATCTCCGGACGTAATGCCCCAGAAGACTCATTGCGCGCGCGCCAGCCATAATGTTTACTGGGAGTAGAAGATAAGCGCGAAACATTTCGCATCGGTCGCCGATGTATGCTGGAGTTGATTCCCGGCCATGAACCACAAGGACCTGCTGGATAAACTGATCCAGATTGAACGGGCCATCGGCGTGGAGACCAACTTCACTGTCAAGAAAATGTTGATGGAAGCCGAAGAGTGCCTTCTGGAATTAGAGAAGGAGAGAGTCCAAGCTCCTCACGGAAATGCGTGCCGTCCCCCCTTATCTGAATTCCAAACTGAGCCAAGCTCCTTTTCACTGTGCCCTGAACCGCCAACTTCGATTCTCGCAACCGTCAAATCCCGAGTCCGAGCGCGCGGATGGATTTGGCTTTACAGTGCGCTGCATTCGGCATACCAAGCCAGCTTCCCGTCTAAGCGTCCGCGCAAGCTCCCCCAGCCCATTTCATAAGGGCAAGTAATTACTCAACTGCCTCAAGGCTGTGCTCGGGACCCCTTTGACAAACCAAGCAGGGAACTTCGCATATCTCGGCTGCGTACCGCAAGATAGCTGGGCGAGATTGAGGCCGGTTGCCTAGAAGTTGCCCATGACACACCAAGGGAGGACTTTATGCTTGAGGTACTGCATCGCATTCAACCCGCGCAGCTTCTTATCCTGATTATCCTGCTGATTGTTGTAGGCGGCTTGGCCTTAGGCTTTTGGTTATTTAAGAAATAGACCGCATCGCCCGCTATCTCAAACCGCGACAAAACTCAATTTCAGACTGACCCACTACCCCAAATCCGCAAGCCAAAGCCGAGGGCCACCAACGCACAAATAGGACACCTCCGCCGTTTTGGCCGCACCGGTGCAGCAGTTTACACTGTCGTATATCCTGTTTTTGAGCCGGCGCGCCGGCCGAATCAGGCTCGTCTCGCCGGGGCTTTACCCCTGCTCTGAGCGGCAATGCACGCCGCGGGCCCGCGTACCGAACCAGTCAAAGCCGATTACATGACCGATTAGTTGACCAAATAGCTGAATATCCCGCTCCAAAGCTGCAGTCTTCGTTGCCCCACTTCCCGCAAGAGGCAGAATTTCCATGACCAGTTACGTTCTTCGTATTCCCGTTCAACTTCGCAGCGCCGCGTGCGCGCTCCTCGCAATGGTGCTGGGCACAAGCCTGGCGGTTAACGTAAAAGCAGAACCCGTTAAAACGCCGGCCGCGCCGCCCGACGTGCTGGTGCTGAGCGACGGCGACGTTCTGCACGGCAAGTTTGTGAATGCGATCGGCGGCAAAGTTACCTTTCACACCGACTCTCTGGGCGACGTCACTCTGACCTGGGACAAAATCAAGGAACTGCACACCACCGGGAAATTCGGCGTGCTTGAGCAGAGCGCCAATCCCAAAGGCAAGCATACAGCCACCAATCTGCCGACCGGCACGGTCGACGTCAGCGGCGGAAAGCTGACCGTAAATGCTCAAGGCGCGCCCGCCCCGCTTCCGGTTGCGAAGGCGCAGTTTGTGATGGATGAAGCCATATTGCGCAAGCAGGTGCTTTCGGAACCCGGCTTTTTTGCCGGTTGGAACGGCGCCGCCACGGCAGGGGCGACAGTGGTTTCGTCAACCACCGATCAGTACACCTTTTCGGGCGCGCTCAACCTGGTGCGCACGGTCCCGGTGGTTCCATGGCTTAACCCGCGTAATAAGACGCTCTTCGCCTTCAACGAGTCCTACGGCAAGATCACCCAGCCGGCCTATTCGTATCCTGCCACTCCTCCGGCGACAGGTACTGTGCCAGTGCCGGCGGTCGTTACCAAGTCGTCCATTTCGCACGCGGGAGCAGAGCGTGACGAGTATTTCTCCCCCCGGGTTTACGCGCTGGTGCAGGTGGCATTCGATCACAACTTCGCGCAGGACCTGCAGCTCCAGCAGATCTACGGCGGCGGCTTTGGATGGACAGTGATGAAAAAGCCGAATCAGGAATTCGATCTGAAGGGCACGGTACAATACGAGAAGCAGCAGTTCATTCCCAATACCGGCAACATGAATCAGGATCTGGTCGGCTCGACCTTCACGGCGATTTATCTGCTGCACGTGAAAAAGGTCAACATCTCGCAGGCGGTCTCTTACATTCCCGCGTACAACATGATGAACGCCTACTCGGCCAATGAGACCAACACCGTAGCCTTCCCCGCTTTCAAGGGCCTCAGCTTTTCATTGGGCACGCTCGACACGTATCTGAACGATGCGCCGTTCGGCGCGACGGCTTCGAATCCGCCCACCAAGCCGAACTCGTTCCAGTTCACCATGGGCCTCACTTACGCGATCAAGTCGAAGTACTAGGATTCGCAACCCCAAGCCCCCTGCATTGCCCCATCTTTGCCGCAGCTTGGTCGCGGCAATGATGGGAGCTCAGAATCAAAAATCCACCGCCACCAAGTGCCCTCAAGCCTTTTTCGCCGGGTTCACCGTCGCGAAACCGCGGTGTGGAAAACAAGTGATATAAAACACAAGAGTTACCGGGTGTTTATACTTCAGGGGTCTGGTTTACTAACAAGTAATACCGATTGGTTACTTTACTCTCAAGAAAGTCCCAAATGCCCGTTTTACATCCCCCTCCGAATGTGCATAATGGATTCAATTCCTAAGCAAAACGGCGCTCAAAGAAGCGCTGGGCCTTGTAAGTTTTTGTAGTCGTTTTTCCCCAGAACAGTACGAGCGTTTTCGGAGTTTGTTTTTGCACTAATTCGTCTTTTGTCTTCCGCGGTGAATCACCGCGTGCCCGACCGGCATTCCTGGGCCTGCGCGTTGAGGCCCATGCCGGTGAGCCGCGTTGACTTGGCCTTTGCGGATTTTTCCGCTGGTCTTTCCTCGAACGCTCCCATGAAGCGAGCTCCTGCTTGCCGGGCCCGGTGAGTTTGTGCCTTCTCACAGCCAAATCCCGGCCCGCAAGTTAGGAGAATCGCGGAAGAGCGTTGGTAGGGATGCACAACCTTGGCTCGGATCCGGCGCGTGAAAAACTGCCGGTGTATACGTTTAACAATTTCCGGCTGCAGTCCGACGGAACCCTGCTGCGTGGCGAAACGCCTCTGCAGCTTGCCGAAGCTGAACTTGCCGTTCTTCGACTGCTGCTCGCGCAACGCGGCGGGCTGGTCACCCCGGCCGAACTGGGCCGCGCGGTGGGACAAGGGGCGCGCGTGAAACCCGAAATCGTCACCCAGGCAGTCGCGTCGCTGCGGCAGCGTCTCGGGCCTGAAGAACTTATTCAAGCCGTCCCCAGAAGAGGCTTTCGCTTCGCCGCCGAAGTCCTCGTGATGTCCTCTGCGCCAGCCGCGGCATTGCCGCATGTGGCCATTCTTCCCCTGGTTGCCGAATTCGGAGTCGCGGAGTATCTGGGAGCAGCGGTGACGGAGAGCGTGATCGATCGCCTCGGCCGCCGCCGGCCCGCGCTGTGCACTCTCGCTGCCAGGGAGTCGGTAGCCACGCTGGCCAAGCGGGGACTTTTACCCCTCGAGATTGGCCGGGCCTTGCGCGCCGACATGGTTCTCACCGGTTCGCTGCGCGCTTTGCCCGCGCACCACCGCATGCGCATCGAAATGCTCCGGGTTGAAGATGGCAGTCCTTTGTGGAGCGAAGATGTCCTGGTGGAGCGGGCCCGCGTTGCCGGGCTCGAGGCGGAGCTGGTGCGGCTGATGGCCCTGCGGATTGAAGGCGGTACCATTGCAATCTCGGCTTCGGTCGAGCCCGGCAGCGGCCGGCAGAACGCGCCCAATCATCGCGAGGCCTACGAGCTCTTTCAGCGCGCGCGATTCGATTGGCAGTCGCTGGAACGTCACCGCATGCAGGACGCGGTGCAGCACCTGACTCGCGCCGGCGAAATCGATCCTTCGCTCATAGAGGCACGCATCGACCTCGCCAACCTCGCTATCACCGAGGCATTCCACGGCTATCTCTCGCCCGAGGTTGCCGTTGGCCTGGTGCGCCGTGCGTCCAAACCGGGATTCGACAACGGCGCCGGTGCAGCGATACTGCCGGCGGTAGGTTGGGTGAGCTTCCATTACGATCGCGATCTGCGCGCGGCGCTCGACGCGTTCCGGCGGTCTGAGCACTTGCCCCACGATCCATGGGTCTCTCGGGCGCGCGTCATGCTCGCCCTCAGCCGGAAGCGCTACGACGAAGCCGCCGGGCTGCTGCGCGATGCCCTCGGCATCGACCCTTACTCGGGGTGGCTGCACGCGCGCCTGGCCTTTACCCACCACCTGATGGGCGACGCGCCCGAAAGCCTGCGCCAGATCAATGCCGCGATCGAGCAATTCCCGTTACATGAAGGCGTCGAGTTCTATGCAGGCATCATCCTCGCCTTCAATGGCGAGACGGAGCGCGCCGTGGAACTGGCCGAGGCCCTGGTCCATCGCCGGCCTTACTTCGACCCCGCAACGGCGGTTGATGCCTACACCCTGGCCGTTGCAGGACGCGGCGATGAAGCTCGCTCCATTCTCGAGCAGATGGAGTGGATGAGCCGCGAGCGTTACGTGATGAATTCGCTCTTGCCGGCGGTCTCCGTGGCGCTGGGCGAGCACGACCTTGCACTTGCCCAACTGGCCGTCGCCAACCATGCGCGCTGCCCGTGGTTCTTCCAGGCGCTCGCCGATCCGCGCCTTGCTCCCCTGCGCCAGTATCCCGAGTTCCGCGAGCTGGAGCAGATTCTGGTTAATATGGAACGCGCCGCGCAAGCCGAATAATCAAATCGAATCGCAATCGTCAAAACGAATTCGAGAATGCCCCACCCTTGCCGCAGTCCCATCGCGGCAAAGATAGGAAATCTCCAGATCCTCCCCACCCCCCACGATTCAGTCCCTTAGTCCCTATTCCCTATTCCCTATTCCCTATTCCCTCGCGCCCTTTTAGTGCGCTCCTCCCCGCCGCCGCACCCGACGCCCACGCCCACTGGAAGTTGAATCCTCCCAGGTGCCCCGTCACGTCTACCACTTCGCCGATGAAGTAGAGCCCCGGCACTGCGCGGCACTCCATCGTTTGCGCTGAAAGCGCGTTCGTGCTCACGCCGCCCGCCGTCACCTCGGCCTTCTCGTACCCCTCAGTCCCGCTCGGAGCAAACGCCCAGGCATGCAGCCGCCGCTCCAACTCGTCGATCGCATGATTCGTCCAGCTCGCGGGCGCCGCAACCTCCACCAGCCGGTCGGCCAGCCGCGCCGGCAGTGCGGCCCTGAGCGCCGACCTCATCGCAGCCGCATCGCGCCGCGCCTTCGCCCCTCGCAAAGCAGCCAGCATCTCCCGCCCCGGAGCCCAGTCAACCTGTATCGGTTCAGATCCGTTCCAATATGACGAGATCTGCAGCACTGCCGGCCCGCTCAGCCCGCGATGCGTAAACAGCATCTTCTCCCTGAAGCTGCGCTTTCCCGCGCTCACCGCCACCGGCGCCGAAATCCCCGTCAGGTCCGCGAACTGCGTGTGCTCCGCGCCGGCCAGGGTGAGCGGAACCAGCGCCGGACGGCACGCCTCGATCGGCACTCCAAACTGCCGCGCCACGTCGTACCCGAATCCGGTCGCGCCCATCTTCTGAATCGACAATCCGCCCGTGGCCACCACCAGCGCAGCCGCCCCGTAGCTCGTGCCGTTCGCCACCACAGTGAATTCGCCGCGCGCGTCGTCGCGCCGCACCTCGCTCACCGCCATCCCCGTCAGCACGCGCACCTGCGCCGCCGCGCACTCGCCCATCAACAGATCTACAATCTGCTGCGCGCTCCCATCGCAGAAGAGCTGGCCCAGCGTCTTCTCGTGCCAGGCAATGCCGTGCCGCTCCACCAGCGCGATGAAATTCGCCGGCGTGTACCGTGCCAGCGCGCTCTTGGCAAAGTGCGGATTGGCCGAGAGAAAATTCTCCGGCCGCGTATGCAGATTGGTGAAGTTGCATCTGCCTCCACCTGAGATCAGGATCTTTTTGCCCGGACGCTCCGCGCGCTCCAGCACGGCCACACGCAGCCCGCGCCGGCCCGCCTCCATCGCGGCCATCAGCCCCGCCGCGCCCGCCCCCAGAATCAGAACATCGAATCTCGCCGCTTTCAAGGTGCCTGCCGCTTGAATCCTGATTTGAATTCTGATTCTGATTAGAGCATTTGCCAACATCCTATGGTGGGCCGGTTTGCAGTGTATGCGCTTCAGCGCTTGAAGTCCGGAGGGAGCAGCAGCCTTCAGGCTGCTGAATGAAGCGCAAAAGAAAGAACCGGCTTCAGCCGCGGGCCTTCCTGATCAGTCCTTTTAACCTCCCGCCGAGCCCTCACGCACACGCTTCAGCCCCGGAGAAGAGGTTTTTCAAACTGACTCACTGCGGTCAGCTCTGTCAGACTCCTTCTTCGTCCGGTGCGGGCAGAAGATCGTCTTCGCGCGCCGCCCACACATAGAGCGTAGGCAGCAGGAAGATGCTGATCATCAGGTTGGCCAGCAACCCGCCCACAATCACAATGGCAAACGGGCGCTGCGAGTCGGAGCCGATGGCATGAGACAGCGCCGCGGGCAGCAAACCCAGCGTCGCCACCAGCATGGTCATCATGATGGGGCGCAGCCGAAGTACCGACCCCTCCACAGCCGCCTCCTTGATGGTGTCGCCCCGCGCCCGCAGCTGATTGATGAACTCGATCATAATGACGCCTACCTGCACCGATACGCCGAACAGCGCCAGAAATCCCACCGCCGAAGAGACTGAGAAGTTGGTGCGAGACAAAAACAGCGCCAGCGGCCCGCCCACCGACGCCATCCCCACGCTCACCAGAATGACCATGGCCCACTTGAACAAACGGAACATGGTGTAAAGAATGATGAAGATCACCACCAGCGTAATCGGCACGATGATCGCCATCCGCTGGTTGGCGCGCTTCTGGCTCGCATATTCGCCGGCCCACTCAAGATGGTACCCGGACGGCAGATGCACGTTCTTCTGAACCCTCGCGATGGCTTCTTCGACGGTCGAACCCAGATCGCGCCCGCGCACCGAGTACTTGATTGCGATGTAGCGCTGGCCGCCTTCGCGGTAAATCTCTTCGGCGCCGTCGTCGGTAGATACGCGCGTGAGCTGCGCCAGTGAGACGCGCTCGCCCGACGGCGCCAGCAGCCGGATGTTCTCGATCGCCTCCTGCGTGTCGCGGAACTGCCGCTGGTACCGCAGGGTCACGTCGAAGCGCGCCTCGCCCTGCTGCACCTGCGTCAGCGCGCTCGAGCCCACCGCCGTCTGGATCGCGTCCTGAATATCGTTGGCGCTGATGCCCCATCGTGCCGCCGCCTTGCGGTCAACCTGCAAATTCAGGTTCGGCTGGCCAATCACGCGGAAGATGCCGAGGTCCGCCACCCCGGGCACGCTTGCCATCTGCGTCTGAATCGCATCGGCATATTCCTCCAGCGTGCGCAGGTCGCTGCCGTAAAGCTTTACCGCGAGTTCGCCTTTCACCCCGCTCACTGCTTCTTCCATGTTGTCCGAGATGGGCTGTGAATAATTCCAGATGACGCCGGGAAACTTCGAAAGTTCGCGATCCATGGCCGCGATCAGCTTCTCCTTGTCCTGGTGAAAGACAGGCCGCCACTGTGCCTTAGGCTTGAGATCGACAAAATACTCGGTATCGAAGAATCCCGTGGTGTCGGTTCCGTCGTCCGGTCTTCCCGTCTGGCTCACCACCTGCGTCACTTCAGGAAAAGACGCCATCGCAATGCGCGCCTTGTTGGTGAAGTCGATCGAATCGGTTGGACCTTCGCTGGGCGCCAGCGTTCCGCGCACCCATATCGAGCCCTCATCCAGGTGCGGCAAAAACTCTGAGCCAATCGGTCCGCCCACTGCGAGATAAATGCCGAACGCAAACAATCCCGCCGCGATCGCCACCGTCCTGTACCGGTGTTCGATCGCCGACCGCACCGCCACCCGATAGCGCGCCGTCAGCCACTCCATCAGCGGATTGCGCCACTCCTTCGCTCCCTTGCTGAACAGAAAGCTGGCCATCACCGGCGCAATCACTATCGAAAACACCAGCGCCCCGAATAGCGCGAACGAGACCGTCCACGCCATCGGCTTGAACAATCGGCCTTCCACAGCCTGCAGCGTGAATATCGGCAGATACGACGTGATCACGATGGCCCGGGCAAAGAACACCGGCCGCTGCACCTCGTGCGCCGCATCCTGAATTTTAATGGCCGGATTGCGCCGGTCCTGGGTGTGCCCAAGATGGCGGATGATGTTCTCGATCATCACCACCGATCCATCTACCAGCATGCCGAAGTCCAGCGCGCCCAGCGACAGCAGATTCGCCGGAATATGGCTCAGGTTGAGGCAGATCGCTGCAAACATCAGCCCAAACGGAATGGTGAGCGAAACGATAATGGCGCCGCGTACGTTGCCCAGAAAGACGAACAGCACAATGGCCACAAGAATCATTCCCTCGGTCAGGTTGCGCTCCACCGTGTCCAGCGTGAACTTCACCAGATCGGAGCGATCGAGGAACGGAACCACCTTCACGCCCTTGGGAAGAATTCCATGATTCAGCTTGTTCACCTCCTCATGAATGCCCTTCAGCACCGGCTCGGCGTCGTCGCCCTTTTGCAGCAGCACGATTCCTTCCACCGTGTCGGGATTGTCCACCACCACCGAGTTCGAAACGTGCGTCGTCCTTCCAATCTGCCCCAGACGTATCTTCGCTCCCTGGTTCACGCTGGCAATGTCGCTGATGTTCACCGGCGTGCCGTTTTGGGTCTTCACCTCCGTGTCTTCAATGTCGCGCACGCTCGAGTAAAGTCCCAGCGTCTGCACGTTCACCTGCTGCGCGCCCTTCTCAATAAAGCTGCCGCCGCCGTTGGTGTTGTTGATGGCGATCTGCTGCTCCACCTGCCCGATGCTCAATCCATAGTCGACCAGCTTGTCGGGATCGAGCGCGATCTGGTACTCCTTGGTCGGTCCGCCAAAGCTCGATACATCCACCACCCCCGTTACTCCCTTGAACGACTTCTCCAGCGTCCAGTCCTCGATCGCCTTGCACTCCATCACGTCGTAGTTGGGATTGGTGCTCTCCACCGTGTACCAGAAGATCTGGCCCACCGGGCTCCAGTCCGTGCCCATCTGCGGCGTCAGCCCGGCGGGCAGATTCACCTGGCCCAGCCGCTCCATCACGTGCTCGCGATTCACATCGCTGGTGGTCCCGTCGTCGAAGATCAGCATTACGCTCGACAAGCCGGCCAGCGTGGTCGAGCGCAGATGCTCGAGCTTCGGAATGCCCGCCATCTGGATCTCCACCGGCACCGTAACCTGCCGCTCGATCTCCTCAGCCGAGCGCCCCGGCCACTGCGTGATGATCTGTACGTAGTTGTTGGCGACGTCGGGGTATGCTTCAACCGGCAGGGCTTTGAACGAAATAATGCCCCAGACGGTCAGGAACACCATCCCGCCCAGCACCAGCCACCGGCTTCTTAAAGCGAAATCGACAATTGCGCGAATCACTTACAGGTTCCCGTGTCGCAGCACGTGCTGCTCGCTGCAGATCCGATCAAGAATGAAGAAAACGTAAGCGAAAGTGTAAAGACTCAATCGTGCCCGTCGCAAGACCCGGCAGCACGTCGCGAAAGTCTAACCCAATTCGCGCCGCCCTGCTTCCCCGCTGACCCGCCGACTCGCTGACTCGCTGACTCGCTGACTCGCTTCCCCGCTGACCTGCCCGCCGCATCTCCGTCCGAAACCGAACAGAACGTTGCATTTATGGACAAGAGCGACGAGCAGCTCCCTGCGTGCATCTCAGCTATCCCCTTGATTCACCAGAACTTACTCCCCTCACAGCGCTGCGGACACGTGGAAGTCGAATTGCTTTCATCCAGGCACAAGCTGGCTCCCCCAATCAGGAGGCATGAAATGCCCTATTTCGAGCGGATGCGCGATGTGCTCTCCGAACCGTTCAGCCCCGAGGTAATCCGGCAACGCACCACGGCCGGTTGGCAGATGGTTGCCATCGAGTGGCGGCGCGAGCTGCCCGACTCCGAGGCTCCGACGGAACGCGAGTTCGACGAGGACGTTCCCTACGGACTGCGCGTGAGCGACGACTGCCGGCGGCTCGAAGCCGATCCGGGCGAACACCAGGTGCTGATGCAGATCATGGATCTGCTGGTGGAGGACTACTCCTACGCCGAGATCGTGGCCAGCCTGAACGACAAGGGCTTCCGCATGAGGAACGGCCAGCCGTGGAACCGCGTCGCCGTCTTCAGGATGATTCCGCGGCTGATTGAGGTGGGACCGCGCTTCTTCTCATCGGGCGAATGGGCCGAACGCCGCCAGCATCTCGAGCACCAGCACCTGGCCGAGACGCCCGATCGGCCTCGAACCCAGCCCCACACCTGGCGAAATCTCTTCGGCCGAAGGACGCGGGATTAGGCAGTGTCTGACGAATCCCGGGGCCCAGCGTTTTGTATCAGGGCATCGTTAATCCCGCGGCCCAGCGTTTTGTACCGGGGCATCGCGGGGTACCCTCTGGGTCCGATGCCGAAATTGGCCTTGAAACAAGCAGGGCTTTATTGAGGACTGCGTAAGTAATGTCCGGTAGGCGCGTCGTAGACGCAGCGGTTGTTAGCCCCGCGTTTCAACGTGGGGAAAGGGATCGCGCAATACCGCTGCACAGTCCCGTAGGGACGACGCAAGGACATTTCATTTGCAGGGACCAATAACCCCCGATGGGTGGGGCGCGCGAGACAAGCCGCTCCATCAAAGCTTTCTTAGAGCGACGGAGTGAAGTTCCTATGCCCGTTGAAGCATGCATCCCGGTCATTCCCAGCGCCGACCTCAACAAGACTCTGCGCTTCTGGGTTGAAGGTCTCGGCTTCTCGACGAGCCGGGAGATGTATGAAAACAGCAGGCTGATCGGCTGCATGCTGAACAAAGGCAACATGTGGTTCTGGTTGAATCGGCGTGCCGGCAATCCGGTCAAGCCGCCGGACTCGAACGGCATCCGTCTCTACTGGGCGCCGTCGGACATCAACGAAATCAGGGAGCATTTGAAGAACCTGGGATTCAATGTTTCAGAGCTCGAAGACCGGGACTACGGCCAGACCGAATTCTTCCTCACCGACCACGACGGCTACTCGCATTGCTTCGGCGTCCCCACACAAAAATAAACATCGCCCCATCCCCACCAGTAGCAGGCCCTCCCTCGCCTCGTAAGCCTGCTGACTTGCTGAAGTGCTGACTCGCTGACTCCGCTTGCCCCGCTGTTTTGCCTGTTGCTCCTCCTGAGCAAATGTCGCCGCGGACCCTCAAGGTACGACCGGCGTCGACGAGTGCCTCGGCGATGATGCGCTTTTTGACGTGCAAGAGATCGTAACGCCGACGAATTGTGCGTGGGGAAACCCGAGCCCAGTTGTATTGAGACCCTCCGTTTGCTAGGTTGGCCTAGATGCCGATGTCGCAGCCGCCACCCGTGCCCGAACAACTCAGCAGGACCATTGAGACCCTCTACCGGTCGGAATCGGGCCGGGTCCTGGCTACGCTCGTGCGCCTGCTCGGAGACCTGGACCTGGCCGAAGAGTCGATGCACGAGGCCTTCGCGGCCGCGTTGGACACATGGCCGAAGACTGGCATTCCGGCGAACCCGCGCCCGTGGCTTATTTCAACGGCCCGCTTCAAGGCCATCGATGCTATGCGCCGGCGCGCGCGCTTCAATGGAGTCGAGAGAGAGCTTGTTGTTCATATGGAGTCGCGCGTCAACGACGCTCCCGGCGGAAACGGAGAGATCGAAGCTGAAGAGATCGAGGACGACCGCCTCCGCCTGATTTTCACCTGTTGCCATCCCGCACTGCCTCCTGAAGGACAGGTTGCGCTCACTCTGCGCGAAATCTGCGGCCTGACCACGGAGGAGATTGCCCGCGCATTTCTGGTTACGCCGGCAACGCTCGCGCAACGCATTGTGCGCGCCAAGGCAAAGATTCGAGAGGCATCGATTCCCTACGAGGTACCCGCGCCGCAGGAGTTGCCCCAGCGGCTGGACGCGGTGCTTCAGGTCATCTATCTCGTCTTTAACGAGGGCTACTCGGCTGCGGCGGGAACGGAGGTAACGCGGGCCGAGCTGACCGGCGAGGCGATTCGATTGGGACGACTGCTGACCGAACTCCAGCCAGACCCGGAGGCCCAAAATCCGGAAATTCTGGGGCTGCTCTCCCTGATGCTGCTCCAGGAATCCCGTCGCGCCGCGAGAACCTCTCCGGCCGGAGAGCTGATTTTGCTCGAAAATCAAGACCGCTCGCTCTGGAATCGGGCGCAGATCGCGGAGGGAGTGGCATTGGTGGAGAAAGCCCTGAGCTCCCGCCGCTTTGGCCCTTACTCATTGCAGGCTGCGATTGCGGCCATTCATGCGGAGGCGGAATCGGTCGCTGCCACCGACTGGCGGCAGATTGTTGCGCTTTACAACCAGTTGGTGCGAATTCAGCCATCGCCGGTTGTGCATCTGAATCGCGCCGTGGCCATTGCCATGCGTGATGGCCCGGAGGCCGGTCTGAAGCATATCGACGCGGTGTTGGCACAGGGCGAATTGGCAAATTATTACCTGGCGCATTCAGCCCGCGCGGATATGTGCCGCAGGCTGGGCCGGACCGCTGAGGCTCGGGCTTCTTATGAGAGAGCTCTGGCGCTGACTCAACAGGAGCCGGAGCGGAAGTTTCTGCAGGAGCGGATTCGGGGACTGAGCAGTGGGTCAGCTTAGATCTGCTTTGAGAGGATTTGGCGAGACAGGCGGCATGCCAGGACCCGCTCATCGCGATAAGACCGCGATGAACGGGGCACAGCTTCCGAATCCCGAATGAATGGGCCGCCTGCCTACCCGCTGCTGATCTGTGCTTCGGCGTCCCGTCGGTTTCTCGCATCTTGGTGGGCTCGACTAAAGCTTGTAGGGAATCCGTATGTCTCGTTCCCTGGAGGGGAAGTCCCTGGAATTGCGCGTCACGAGAAGCAAGTCATTGAGTTGTGCGGTGGCCAGGATGATGGTGTCCGGCAGCTTGAGCCTGGGGGTTCGATGCCTGCGGATTTCAGACGAACGCTCGGCAACTTCCATAGTGAGAGGCAAAACAATGAAAGTAGCCAGGAAATCTCGCCGCACCTGCTCGTCCTCCGGGGTAGCGCCCGCCATGACTTCTATCCAGGTGATGATACTGATAGCAGGCATAGCGTAGCGTTCAACCTCGGCGCGTGCTTGAGCTATGCCTGCCAGGTAGTCGACCAGGATATTTGTATCGAGGAGAGCTTTCCTTACTCCCATTCCTGGCGAATCCTTTCCTGATACTCCATCCCGTCTACAGAACGTCCGGCCAGGAGTCCGAAGGCAGCTTTCCGAGCTTTCTCGATTTGTGTTCTGCGGTGTGCGGTGAGGCTCTGCGCAATGGCGCGCCGTATAAACTCGGCCCGTGAGATGGATTGAGCCTTGACGACGGAGTTGATGATGGCCAGATCGTCATCGGGAATGTCAACGAGAACGCGCATATAGACTTCTTTCATCCCGGCACATGATATATATGGAGTATATCATATGTTTTTTTACTCGCGGAAGGCGGGTGGCTCTGGTCTCATACCGTACATTATCAAGTTGAGGGTGCCCCCGGTCCCCAAAAGCGAGTGACCGAGTGGCGCCCTCAATCCCCCAAAAATAATTTGCGCCCGCTGTCGATTTTCCGTCTCCCCGACGACTATAGGACAAAAGAACGATGAGCTACGGTTCCTCCAGTGAACAGGAAACGAGCCATCGGAAACAAGCCAACCATCGCTCAACCCAAAGGAGATTTCACAATGCGATTCATGGTCATCGTCAAAGCAACCCCAGAGTCGGAAAAAGAAGGCGCCCTCCCCGATCCACAGCTCATGGCCGAGATGGGCAAGTTCAACGAAGAGCTCATCAAGGCTGGCGTCGTGCTCGCCATGGATGGCCTCCATCCCAGCTCCAAAGGCGCACGCGTCAAATTCTCCGGCAAGTCTCGTACCGTCATCGACGGCCCCTTCACCGAGGCCAAGGAACTCATCGCCGGCTTCTGGATCTGGCAGGTCAAGAACCTCGAAGAGGCCATCGAGTGGGTCAAGCGTTGTCCTAACCCCCACGCCGTTGACTCCGAAATCGAAATCCGCCAGGTCTTCGAGATGGAAGACTTCGCACCCATCCTGTCCGAAGAGGAGATCCAGTACAAAATAGCGAAACGGGCTGAGCTGCCAAATCAGACCGCCAACAGATAGCCGCACTTGCATCCATGGATCGACGCTGGCAGTCATCGGAAGCAACCGCCAGCAAACAAGCCACAGCAGACAAGGAGAAGCCATGCCACAGTTTTTCGTTGCTATCTATTTTCCCGAAGACTTCGACCCGTCCACCCAAACCGAAGCGGATGCCGAGGCGATCCACGCGCTTGGCCGCGAAATGGAAGCTGCCAACGTGACCAGGTTCGCCTGCGGCCTTCACCCGCCCAGCAGCTCGAAGTCGCTGCGCTACCACCCCGATGGCAAGGTGTCCATCACCGACGGGCCGTTCACCGAGACCAAGGAGTACATGGGCGGTTTTTCGGTGATTGAAGCTCCCGATCTGGACCAGGCAGTCGAGTGGGCGCGCAGAGGCGCCGTCGCCTGCCGTGCGTCGGGCGAGGTGCGGCCCATTTTTTTCGTGCCCGACCCCGAACAAGCACCCGGTGAAAGCAAATAAATAACCTGGCCACTGCGGCCTCAGGAACACACGCACTGACAAGATGAACGAGCCCGCGCAACACTCTGCTGCCGGCTCGTTCAATCCGCTGTGAGGAGAAGAACAATGAAATACATCTGTTTTGGCTACTACGACAAAGGCAAATTCGATGGCATGACTGAGAGCGAGCGAAACGCCATGTTCGATGCATGCTTTGAATATGACCACCATCTTCGCGCCAACGGAAACTGGGCCGGCGGCGAAGCTCTTCAGGGGCCCGAGACCGCCCTGACCCTCTCCTGGAAGAACGGCAAAGTGGCAACCACCGACGGCCCCTATGCCGAAACGAAAGAACACCTCGGCGGCATTCTCGTCCTTGAGGCGAGGGACATGAATCATGCCGTCGAGCTCATCGGGCGGCATCCAGCTCTGACGTATGGCAACATTTTCGAGATTCGGCCGGCCGGGGACCTGAGCGAAATCATGAAGGCAAGCGAGCAGCGCCGGAGGCAGGCCGTCGCACCCTGAAGACGATTCTGGTTTGTCACGGACGGAATCGGCAAAGCGCTGGCACGCGCCAAAAAAACCGCGGCCAGCGCTCAAGCGATTTTCCGAGAGCGCGAACTGTCAACTATTGCCAACAGGTCTTAGCGCATTTTCAGAATTCTTTCTTGAAATACGATTCGGCGGAGATGCATAAACTGAGGCTGCCATCGAACGAGTCCGGCTTCATTGGCTCGTCTACTCAGAACGAAGAGAGTCGATTGGACTCACGTTGGCCGCGCGCAGCGCCGGGATGAGGCTGGCCGCCATCGTCACCACCGCCAGCAGCACAGCGGCGCCGGCGAGCGTTACCGGATCCCACGGCTTCACCCCAAAAAGCAACGTGCTGGCTCCGCGGCCCGCCAGGAAAGCCAGCGCAACTCCCGCAGCTAGGCCGGCGGCCAGCATCAGGCAGGCACTGCGCAGCATGGCAGCGACGACACGGGCGCGGCTGGCTCCGAGCGCGATGCGAATCCCGATCTCGCCGCGGCGCTGGGCGAGGAAGTACGAGAGCACTCCATGCAGCCCGACAATCACGAGCAGAGCCGCAAGCGCTCCGAAGAAACCGGCCAGCCTTGCCATCATGCGATCGCCGACCAAACCATCGAGAATATGCTGGTGGAAGTCATCGAACTGCAATTCCATTCTGGGATATTTATTCTCCAGCATGTGCCGCACGGCCTGTTGCGCCGCTGCGGTGTCTCGCGATTCGATCATCATGGCCATTCCGAGGTGCTGCGCGGTCACCGGCAGTTGAGCGATGGGAACAAAGGCCTGGATCTGTTGTTCGTCGCGAAGATCTGAGTACTTCGTAACCGGAATAACGCCGACGATCTCGTAGGTCCGCGCAGGATATTGCGGCTCGGGGCGTACACGAACCTGAATTCCAAGCGGCGATGCCGCGCTGATATATTTCCGGATAAAAGCCTGATTGACGATCAGCACAAGCGGGCTGTCGTTGGTGTCCTGATTCGTGAAATTCCGTCCGTTGAGCAGCGGGATTCCCATGGTGGCAAAGTAGCTCGGGCTGACATAGGTAAACCTGCTCGGCCCCTCCGCCGATCCCACCTCCACCTCGTGTCCCCAGGTGGTGCCGTTCAGAGGTACGTTCGTGGTCGCGGCGGCGTTTTCGATTCCGGGAAGGGCGCGCACATCGTCGACCAGTTGCCGCTTGTAGGCCGCAAGATTTTCCGGCTTGATATCCGCCGACGAAAAACCAAAGTAGGCGACCGTGATCCCTCTCTCGCGGATTCCCGGATTGAGCGTCAACAAATTGCGATAGCTGCGTACAAACAACAGTGCGCCGACCAGGAGCACCATGGAAATAGCAATCTGGGTAATCACCAGGGCGCGCTGAACTGAAAACCTCTCCCCATCGCCGACCACTCCGCGCTCGCCCGATTTCAGAGACATGATCGGCTCTGCGCTGGAGCTGCGCAGTGCAGGAAGTATGGCGAAGATAACGCAGGTCGCGGTGGCGGCTGCCGCTGCAAAAAGGAGCACGCGCCAGTCAGCCACGATCGTCAGGTGAATCATGTTCTGGCTGGTATCGAGCGAGCTAACCAGCGCCCGGCTCAGCGGCTGAGCAAGAGCAGCTCCCAAAGCCGCGCCGCAGGCCGCCAGCAGCGCGCTTTCCAGCAGAATCTGGCGCAGCAGCCGGCCGCGCGAAGCACCCAGCGCCATGCGGAGCGCAACCTCGCGTCTTTTCACAGTGGCCCGGGCCAGCATCAGATTGGCGAGGTTCGCGCACGCAATCAGCAGCACCAGCCCGGTAATCGCCAGCAGAACCTCCAGAGAAGAATTGTATTGATCGCGCAGGTAACTCACTCCGGCGCCGGCCGGATACGCGGCCAGGCGGAAGCCTTTCCAGGTCTTAAGAGCTTCGCTGCTGTAGCCCTCGGGCGCCGTTTCCGCGAAAAGGCCAGGACTGAGCGCTTTGAAGTACTCCGATGCCTGCCTCAGATTCCAGCCAGGCTTGAGCCGTCCCATCACCGAGTAAACAAAGTTTTCGCGGCGCGGATTGGATGGCGTACAGGTGGGGTACGCCAGATCGAAGCGATCGCCGACGACCATTCCGAAGAATGACGGTGGCGTGACCCCCAGAACCTGCACCGATTTTCCTTCGGCGATGATTTTCGTATCCGGGGTGATCGGCCGGCCGCCCATTTCTGACTTCCAGAAGGAGTAACTGGCCACGACGCGAGTGATCTGGCAGCCTGTCTCGTCCTGCGGTTCGATCAGTCGGCCCTCCACGGGAGCGATTCCCAGCACATTGAAGAAATCTCCGCTGACCTCGAGCGCGTTAAAGCGATGAGATTCGCCGTGGAAACCGACCTGGAAGACATCGGTGCGCCATGCGAAGACACCGGACAAGGGATCGTGGTGCTTCTTCACATCCTGCCACATCGGCACGGTGAAGTCGGTGAACTCATTGTCCGTGACGCCAAACCCGCCATTGCCTCCGGCGATGCGCAGTTCCACTAATTCGCTGGGTTTTGCGATGGGAAGGGTGCGCAACCGGACCGCGTCGAGAAGCTCGAAGATTGCGGTGTTGGCGCCGATGCCCAGCGCAAGCGTGGCCACCACGACGAAGGAAAAACCTCGGCTCTTGGCAAAGACGCGCAGCGCACCGCGCACATCGTGCCAGAAATTCTCCAGTCCCAGCGCGGCATCCTCTGCCGATACGCGCTCCCGCATTGCCGCAGGACTCCCGAAGCGCACCCGTGCATCGCGCTCCGCCTCTTCGCGGCTCATGCCCTGGGCCATGCTGTCGTCAATGCACATGGCCATGTGTTCCCGTAGCTCCGCGTCAATCTCGCGCTCCATGCGCGTGCGCCTGCCCAGCGAAAGAATCCTTTTGAAGAGTGCCATCGCTCACCTCATGCAAAACGCAACACCGCGTCGACGCCCTTGACCACTTGCGCCCAGTTCTTCTCGCGACTGGCCAGCTGCTCCCGGCCCGCGCGAGTCAGCGCGTACCACTTCGCTTTGCGCCCATAATCCGTAATGGCCCATGTGGCGCGCACCCAGTCGTTCTGCTCCATGCGGTGCAACGCAGGGTAGAGTGAGCCTTCTTCCACGATGAGCAGTTCATCCGTCACGCGCCGGATGTGCACCACGATCCCGTAGCCATGCATGGAACCAAGCTGCGAGAGAGTCTTGAGAATCAGGAGATCGAGCGCGCCCTGCAGGTCATTCTTCGCCATAAGGTCCTACCCTAGACAGCAAGGGTAATACAGAGCGTAGCGCCAACATTCCCTAGATGTCAAGGGGAGAGCCGCCAGTTGCAACTTCAGAACCAGGCGGGCGAGTTCTCTGGCGCCTCTAGGGCCTGTTAACACTACTGGGGTGGCTGGCGCCGGGAGCCAGTTTTTCTCAGTTCGAGGAATGAGGAGTGACGCATACCGGGTGTCTGCTAGCGACGAGGGACGATGAAATGAGGAAAACTGGC
>Ga0335074_10003174_pt1 | contig 22392 bp, 21 predicted proteins | sample Lox_Sample_23_FD_206715 | JGI IMG/M metagenome (GOLD analysis project Ga0335074, IMG submission 206715) | Soil microbial communities from Loxahatchee National Wildlife Refuge, Florida, United States - Lox_Sample_2.3 | ecosystem: Environmental > Terrestrial > Soil > Wetlands | place: USA...
ATGAACTGAGCCAGGACACCAGTGTATCCATCCTGCAATCTGAGAGTATGTCGATGACCTGGCTATTTTCGAGGTCCACCAAGAGGCAAAGTGGACCCTCGACTCTTCCTTCCAGATAAATCTCGTCGATTCCGAGCCAATGCGGCATAGATGGTCGATAGTTATCGTTCTGTTCCTTGATGTATTCATCAGCGATCTCTCGCACAACCCTCTCGGAGCAGCCACTTTCTTCCGCAACCTGCGAAAAGGGCGCGCGGAGGCTCTGTTGGCGAATCCACTCGACACATCGGGTTGTCATGGATCTTTTGCGGTCCATGCCGGCGGGAGCTTGGCGGAAAACCTTCCTGCATCGCTGGCATTGGAACCGGCGCAGCTTCATCTCGATGATGACTACGCGCCCTCTCAACGGAACATCATGGTAATTATGCCTGGAAATACCGTGACGGCGAACACTATTAACTGCTCCGCAGTGGGGGCAAGTATTTGTCTTTTCGGGTTGGTCAGTAATCTCGGCATAGACGATGCGCGTTTGAGACGCCTCGTCGGTTCTTTGGTGGATGGCAGTCAGTCCAGCAAGATCCAAAATGTCCATATACTAAGAACAATCGGCATGTTTTCGTGAATAGTTTAGCGGTCACAAAACAGTAAATCACTGGGTGCCAGCGCCAACATGCTCTGGTGGTGGGCGATCATTCCGAGGACGAAGAGGCTGCGCCCTAGGTCGGTACGGGTAAGAAGTGCAGTTGATGACAGATCGGCCGCGACGGCTTGTCAGGGAACAATATTGGGAAAGGCCTCGCTCACGATTGAATCTGCGTCCGGACGGCAGGAATTCGCGTGGCATGTGCGCGAGCTTATGCGCATCTGGGACGCTGCAGTGCTTAAGATCAATCAATCTCGCGAATGGAGTGTACGTGAACAGCGGCATCGAAGGATGCGGCCTTGAGATGAGGCGCTTAACTTAGACCTGCCACTCACACAGATTGGGAACAGCCCATAGTCTTTGCTAAGGGACTGGCGAAGGCGCATGCCTTGCTTCGGGGCTGAGAAGTGGCTCGCCTGCGCTGCGGTGAGGAATCGCACGACAAGGTATCATTCAGGCTTTTTCCCTCAGGCTACTTCGCGGTCCACCGAATCTCCGACTGGCTCGGCTTCGACTTCGCGCTTAAGTGTGAGGCATTCTACTTGCACGCATAGGCCAATGTCAGGGCAGAATCTTTCAATGATGCTCGATAGTGCGTTCTGGAGGATATCCGCAGCTTCGGCAGCATCCAGCCCTGCTATGTTTTCACGAATTCGTGGTCCTGCAGTCAAGGTGATGGATCTTGCTCGTCCGGTCCGATCTCTGCGAAGAGGACGACCCGGCCTTGCACTTAGACGTTCCCTGATTTCCTCTATGTTATCGAGCGGAAGACTGCAGGAGTAGAAGGAGATGGCTTCACTGACGCTGCCCATGCCTGATTTGCAAACACTGGCAAGAGAATGCCCTTTCGCAGCAGTGTCTGCAAGATCGATCTGCTCGCGGCGCGTCAGGCTAACCCTGTGCTGCTTCTTGCCACTAGATGTTCCCTGGTAACGATTAAGTCGGTATTGCACCGTTCGAAACGAAATGCCAAGGTGATTCCTCTGACTGAAATCGTGCCACCAGAATCCCCATTCAGGGAGCCTTTTTGGTGCGTCCTTGTGGTTTGCGCCACGTTGGGAGAGCAGCTTCTGCATCTTGTCGAGGATCGGCAGAAGCGTGTCCCATGCGGCTTGATGATGCAGCCGGTCCGTGCTAGCGACTTCTTTGGCGTATTTCTTGGCCTCCACCTGTAAGTCCGCAAATTGCTTCGAATCAGAGTCGTCGGAGTCAGCACTCGAACTCGCGCAATCCTGCGCGGGTTGCTCAATCTCATCATCTGCGAGCAAGGATAACTGTGTACTCATATCGCCTTCACCGTTCTGATTTGGCTAGGAGTGTCTCGGAGGCCGCGATTCACAGGTTGGAATGAAAAGCCGGTACCGTCCAAAGGTAGTTCTGCGGTTCCTCGGTGCCAAAATCGAACTATAGTCCCCATTACGCTTCATCGGCTCAGTCACCGTCGTCCTTTACAGGCCGCCATAGGGCGCGCGGAACGCGAAGGTAACACTGCACTCACCTTGATGATACGTAAGGGCTGGAGCGATAGTGTTGGCCACCAACTCGATGCGATGCTGCATTCTGGGCCGGAGCTTTCGCGCTGCTCTTTTGAGCCATGATCGGCGGAAAACTGACTGTCGGGGGTGCTCGCAGCGGGTGGGACATCTGAGGGAGGGAGAGCGGCTCCATCATCCACCTCCCGGCCTCAGGGCTAAACAGGTAGACGGAGCATGGCATCGAAACAGGTTCCGAGGTTGAAAACTGAGGCCGCAGGACGAATTTTGCGCCCGCAGATCGAGTCAGAATAGGGTATAGCCCTGACCCACTTTCGCTGGAGGCCTGGATCGCCTCCTGAATTGTCTAGCTACTTTCCGGCGCAAAAGTGAGGGATGGGATCCGCACCAAGGGGCACCGCAGTAGCAGCGCTGGTGTCAGAGCGTACATTTTCCGCGAAAAGATGTTGATGTTGAGGCGAAGCTGTGTTTCAGTTATATACATGAAACACAACAGCGGCACTGATCTCCTGCGGAACCTGCCCGACTTGAGAGATATCCTGCGCGGGTCGTTGTTGCAGCGCACTATTCGCCATCGCCGCGGATGCCCCAAGTGTGAACGAGGGGACGGCCATCCGGTTTCGGTGCTGACGGTGACCTATCCCGGAGGGCGCACGCGGCAGATCAGTTTACGCCCTGAACAGGTCTCTGAAGTGCGCCGCCAGCTGGACAACTATCAGCGACTCAAGGAGACGGTGGAGCAGATTTGTGAGCTCAACCAACAAGCCTTGCGCGCTGAGACTGCCGAGGCCAAGTCCGGGAGGCATGCATGATTGATATTCGGCGCCGGCAGCGCAGCTTCGGAGATGGATTCATCCGCGAGACCGTCGATGAGCTGTGGGAAGACTGGATGCGTCATGCCGACCTCGTCCTCGCCGACGAAGAGCTGCTGGAGATTGTCTATCAGGCATTGCAACGGCGTCATCCGCGTAGCAGCACCCATGGTCGGCCGGGCACACCGGCTGAAGTAGTGCTGCGCATGCTGCTGCTCAAGCACATCCGCGATTGGAGCTTCGCTACCTTGGAGCGCGAAGTCCGCGGCAATCTCCTGTACCGCGAGTTCACGCGCATAGGCGCTGAAAAGGTGCCTGATGCCAAGACCCTCGGGCGACTGGCCCAGGCACTTCCGCCTGATGTGATTGAAAAGCTTCATGCTCGCATCGTCGCCATTGCCCAGGATCGGGGCGTGGTGAGCGGCAAGCGGATGCGCGTGGATACCACGGTTGTGGAGACCAATATTCACTATCCCACCGACAGTAGCCTGCTGGGCGATGGCGTGCGGGTGCTCACGCGCTTGATGAAAAAGGTCACAGAGATCGCAGCAGAAGCCGGCACATCCATACGCGATCGCACGCGAAGTGTGCAGCGTCGCTTGATCGAAATTGGCCGGGCGACTCGCGCAAAAGGCACAGGCGCGATGGAGAAGGTCAAGACCGCCTATCGAAAACTGGTGGAAGCCACCGGGCGCGTCGCGGGCCAGGCAAAGAAGTTTTCTGCCGAAATTGCTCAGGGGGTGAAGCGCGCTCCCGAGTTTCTTCAGCAAGCCAGGCTCGAAGGACTGCGGCGGGAACTGGATGTGGTTCTGCCGCGGGTGAAGCAGGTTATGCGCCAGACCAGGGCTCGCATCTTTGGAGGCAACACCCGCCCGGAAGGCAAACTCGTCAGCATCTTCGAACCGGAGACGGAAATCATCCGCAAGGGCAAAGCCAGCAAACCCACCGAATTCGGCAAGATGGTCAAGATTCAGGAGGCCGAGAACCAGATCGTCGTTGCTTATGAGGTCTATGAGCAACGGCCAAACGATAAAGATCTACTGGTTCCCGCTGTCGAGATCCACCACCAACGTCTGGGCCGTGTACCTGGGATGGTGGCCGGCGATGCAGGATTCTACTCCGCCCAGGGCGAAACCAAGCTCCGCGATATGGGAGTGAAGCGCGTTTCCATTCCCAACCACTCCACCAAGAGCGTAGAACGGCGACGGCACCAAAAGCAGCGATGGTTCCGCAAAGGCCAGAAGTGGAGGACCGGCTGCGAAGGCAGAATCAGCATCCTCAAACGCCGCCATGGCCTGCGCCGCTGCCTCTACAAAGGAACCGCCGGCATGAAAAGATGGGTGGGCCTCGGCGTGATCGGCGACAACCTCATCAACATCGGTGGCGCCGCCGTCTAATAATTCCCCGCTCCCTCCTCTGCTCCTCTGCTCCGCGCCCCTCTTCCAAACGAAAACTCGATCAGCCCCGGCCTTCTACTGCCCTTTCCCAAAATCAGACTTTTGCGCCGGAAAGTAGCTAGCCCGGGTCCAACAGCGTTACCGTTCGACATCTCTCGATTCCCCGCTATGGGTGAAACCTGACGAGGGTCACGCACGGAAGGAGTGATCACGGTGAATTCATTCGGATCGGGACTCGATGCTTCCGCCCAGCGGACGAATGCAGATACGGCGGGCGACGCGATCTTGGTTGCTGAGGCACGTTGTGGTGACTCTTCTGCCTTTGCTGAACTTGGCAAGCGTCATTCCAGACGCGTATTGCATAAGATCTATCGAATTACAAACAACTGGCAGGACGCAGAGGATGTGCTCCAGGAATCCTTGATGAGGGCTTTCGTTCACCTTCACACCTTCGAATGCAAAGCGAGCTTCTCTACTTGGTTGACAAGTATTGCAATCAACACCGCCCTTATGCTGTTGCGGAAACAAAAGAAATTTACGAGACTCACAATTGATAGTCCAGTTGATGACGGCACAGAATGTAGCAGGCCGGAATTCAGAGATCATAGGGACGACCCTGAGCAACACTTTGTACGAGAGCAGAGGACGGAATTGCTGAGGCAGGCGATACGGCGACTTCCACCTGAATACCGTAGGGTTGTTCAGCTACGGCAGACGGGTCAACTATCGACGAAGGAGATTGCAGAATCTCTCCGGATATCGCCTTCGGCAGTCAAGTCAAGGTTATTCCGCGCAAGGTCGGTGCTGACGGCATCGGTACAAAAGAGGATCGGACGCAGCTCGACACGCTCCGGATCCCGCTCGGCTTTGAGCCACGAATGAACTAAAGCGACGACCGCCCAGACCGGCGATCGTACTTCACTTTGGCGCATCGAGTCTCGCGATGGCCGGTGCGAATACGGCCACCATGGTCACGGATGCGGTCAATCTTTACGTGTGAAACGCCCAGGAGCGAGCAAAGCATGCCGGAGCAGGACCCAGTACTAGCAGGAGAAGCGAGCGCGGGCCGGCCGTCAGCCGCGCTTCGGGCCCCCGCAGTCGCACCCACGGTCGAGAGTCCGTGGATTGTAGCCATCTCCGTCATGCTGGCGACGTTCATGGAGGTTCTGGACACCGCGATTGCCTCGGTGGCCCTCCCTTACATCGCGGGTTCGCTCTCCGCCTCCAACGAAGAAGCCACCTGGATACTGACGAGTTATCTTGTCGCCAACGCCATCGTGCTTCCCGCGTCGAACTGGTTTTCGATGCGGATCGGGCGCAAACGCTTTTTTCTCATTTGTATCGCCATCTTCACGGCATCATCATTCGCATGCGGCGCTGCGCCAACGCTTGGCTTCATTCTGGTGGCGCGTGTTTTGCAGGGGGCTGGCGGCGGAGCCCTGCAACCGCTGTCGCAGTCCATCCTGCTGGAGAGCTTTCCGCCGGAGAAGCGCGGCGTCGCCATGGCGCTTTTTGGGTTCGGCGTGGTGTGCGCTCCCGTGCTTGGACCCACGCTGGGAGGCTGGCTCACCGACGCTTATAGCTGGCGCTATGCGTTTTATATCAATATCCCAGTCGGCATCCTGGCGATACTCATGATCGGCCGGTTCGTCCATGATCCGCCGCACATGCGGGGGGCGAAATCGTTCAACTTCGACAGCATCGGCCTGAGCACGCTGGTGGTCTGGACCGGCTGCCTGCAAATCATCCTCGACAAGGGTCAGGAAGACGACTGGTTCGGGGCCACCTGGATCCGCTGGGCGGCGCTGCTGCTGGTTGTCAGCTTCGTATGGTTTATATGGCACAGCTGGCGCTCTCAACATCCGCTTGTCGATCTGCGCGTCCTCAAGAACTGGAACTTTGCGGTTGGCTGCGTACTGATTCTCATCTTTGGCATCTCGATCTATTCGACCATTACGGTGCTGCCGCTCTTCTACCAGGAACTCCTGGGCTATACCGCGTTCACTGCCGGGATCGTAGTCGCTCCGCGGGGTATCGGAAGCATTGTGGCCATGCCCGTGATCGCTTTTCTGTCCGAACGAATCGACGCGCGCTATCTGCTCACCTTTGGCTTTATTCTTTTCGCCGTGACCACGTTGTATATGGGCAGCGTAACCACCGAGATCAGTCCCTGGACGCTGCTGGTCCCCATCCTTATTACCGGTTTCGGCGTGGGATTTATCTTCGTGCCCATCAGCACGCAGGCTTACGGAACCTTGCCCCGGGAACAATTTGGCGCGGCCAGCGGACTCTATAACCTGATGCGCAACATTGGCGGCTCGATTGGAATCTCACTCGCGGCCACGCTATTGGCGCGGCGCAGCAGTGCACATCAGAGCGAGATGACCAATTACATGGCTCGCAGCGGTATGCCATTCCAGTCAGCCCTGCAGACGCAGATGAACGCCCTGGCCACTCAATTCGGCTCGGCGCACGCCCGGTATCCTGCCGAAGTGCAACTCTATCACCAGTTGCTCTATCAGGCGACCGATTGGGCTTTTGTCGACGTGTTCCGCTGGCTGGCCCTGCTCTGCCTGTCGGGAGCGGGGATTGTCTGGCTCTTCAAGCGCGTACAGAAGGGCCGCCCGCCGGCCAGCGCCGGAGCGCACTGACGCCGGCCCTCGGCGTAGATGAGGTCGTACACATCCCCACACTGCCGGTGGCAGCATAGTCCTGGAATTGAGAGCGCCATTGGGATCCCGTTCACGATATCAGGATGCTGACTTGCTCCGATCGGAATGACCAATAGACTCCTCTGTCCCCGTTTTCGTAAATCCATGGTGAGCAGCTCTCTTCTTCACGGGGTTGACTGGTCTTCTTATGACAGGATGCGGGACGATAACAGGAGGTCGAGGGAGAATGCGCCAGAGCCCTTCGCAATGATCACGATGGCCAACGCAATGGCGAGCAGGTGGTATTCGATGCCGTGACCTTTCCGGTCGCCAAACCAGTTCATGAAGAGGCCATATTTTCCGTGCACCATGAAGATTGCCGCCAGCATGTTGACGGCAATGCCGAGGGCACTTATGCGACCAAGAAATCCAAGGATGAGCGCCGCGCCGCCGACGAATTCAGCCCCTATAGCTGCAAAGGCTATGATCGTCGGCAAACCGACAGATTCGGTCATAGTGCGCAGTGTCTGCCTCAATCCATGCCCTCCGAACCAGCCGAACACCTTTTGCGATCCGTGTGCGAAGAAGATGACGCCCAGAATGATGCGGGCGAGAGTAGGAACCCAATTTGAATCTGTTGCGAGGATCTGCAATAACATGTTGTCTCCTAATTCTGAAGGTGTCATAGGTCACCGTTCTCAGTTTGTTGCCCCAATCGCGGAGTTGCTGCTCAAAAAATGATCTTCGTAGCTAGACAAACCTTCTCTACCGTAGCAAGCGTTCTCCGATCAAGGTTGAAATAGCTTGCCCGCCCTGTATGGAATGCAATCCACGTGCCAACTGTCGGCTTTCGGTAAGCGGTTGAAATGAAGTGGCGCTATATGAGGAGGACGGAGACCAGTATGGATGGGGTGTCGGTGCTGTTATCGTGAACTTGAAGTTGGCAGTTGCTCTAACCCCGTCTGGAATTGGCTTCATACTCAGCCTCAAAAAGCATTCGCTGTCCGTGGTGTTCGACACACCGGTTGTGTTCAGTTGTTTGCTGCGCACAAGTTATCTCACAAGCTGTTTCATAACACGCCGCATTGCAGTCCTACCTTGTTCTGAATCAACTGCAAGAGCACGCGCTCTGCTTTCGGACCGGCTCTACTGCGGAAGTGGCCGCTTCGCTACTCGCGCGGTCTGGGTATCGCGACCAAATGCGGATGGAAGCGCTCTGTGTTGGCGGGATGATGATGTCAACAATCCGACATAGAAGTTGACGGCCCGCTGACGCACATCGAGAGAACCTTTGACCCACTTCAAATTCAAAGGCCGGCCAACCGTGAAATGCGTTCTCAAACGATGCTCACACAGTCATTTTCAACCCTCGATCATGATTGCCGTGCGATCTAAAAAGAATGGCGACAAGATTGCAACGCATCCTGTCGTTGTCGAGTCGACTGCGGACAAACAGGCGACAAGCGGCAACATCGCTGCGTCGGATCAAGAAAGGGAGAGAAGAACAATGATTGATAAAGAGAAGGAGAATGAGCTCGTAGAGAGTCCGTCACGTCGAACTTTTCTGGGAGCCAGTTCTGCCGCCCTCGCTACCGTGGCGTTCGTTGGTTTGGCGGCAAACGCACAACAGCGCGACAACATCCGTGAGGCTGAAAGCGATCATTCTACGAGCGATCCAGGTCAAGAGAATCGGCCTCTTTTGCTCGAGAACCCGAACACCAACACACCCCCCCCGACGGATCATGGAGACATAGGCCCAATCTGGTATTCCTTCGATCTCGCCCGTAATCGCGTGCAGGAAGGTGGCTGGGCGCACCAGGTAACCCAGCGCGAATTGCCTCCTTCAACAGATCTCGCCGGCGTCAACATGCGGCTCACCCGCGGCAGCTTCCGCGAATTGCATTGGCACACGGCAGATGAATGGGCCATTATGCTCACCGGCAATGCTCGCGTCACCTGCCTGAATCCCGATGGAACGATCTTCATCGACGACGTGACCAAAGGCGACCTCTGGTTCTTTCCTGCCGGATATCCGCACTCCATTCAGGGCCTGGGACCTGAAGATGGTTGCGAGTTCCTGCTTGTTTTCGATCAGGGCATGTTCTCGGAAGACGATACCTTCCTCATCTCCGCGTGGGTCGCACACACTCCGCCTGAGATATTGACAAAGAATTCCAACCTTGATCGGAGCGCCATTGCAAAACTGCCGACAGATGAGCTTTACATCTTTCCTGCCAGCCTTCCTGGATCACTGGCGCAGGACAAGGCAGCCATTGGCGGAAAGAGTGTTGAGTCTTCCATCCAGTACACCTTCAAGATGTCGGCGATGGCCCCCACAGTGAAAACAGCCGGAGGCGAAGTCCGTATCGTCGACTCGCACAATTTCCCGGCATCGAAGAGCGTCGCCACCGCACTGGTCACGCTCAAGCCAGGGGCTATTCGCGAGATGCACTGGCATCCAAATGCCTCCGAGTGGCAGTTTTATCTTGCAGGCAAAGGGCGCATGACTGTATTCATGCCCCCGGTGAACGCTCGCACGATGGACTTTAACGCCAATGATGTTGGCTACGTCCCTCCGGTTGCCGGTCACTACATCGAGAATACGGGCGATACCGATCTTGTCTTTCTCGAAATGTTCAGGGCCGACCAATACCTGGACTTCTCCATGAACAACTGGATCAGACGTCTCCCTCCAGAAATGGTGACTGCGCACCTGAACATCGATGACGCAACCATCCGGAAGATTCCTGTAGCAAAGCAGGTAGTGATCGCAGGATAGCCGTCCACCCTATTGCGGTGTTGAAGGATTCACAGGAGTCATTCCGCACCGCAGTTATTGACGCAAGTGCTAATGCACAACTCTTGAGAGGAGTTACAGAATGGAAACGCAAGCATTCACGTTTGCAGGCTCTCCCTTCGTGCCGGTCGCCATTGGTTTCTTTGGCTTGGGTACCGGCTACTTCATCTGGGGTGGTCAGGCCCTGTTTGGGTTTCCTAAGACCAGTCCCGAGGTCAACCAATCGCTAGGGTTATGGGGCTTCTGGATGCCCGGATTTATGCAGTTCGTCACGGGCATTTACCTGTTGACCGGTTTGACGTGGTTCTATGTATTCAGGAATGCAGCGCCCTTATATATGGCGGGCCTCGCATTCACGGCGTATGGCATTCACTGGTTTGCGATGGCTCGCAGGCGATATATCAACTCCAGCGCCCAGTTGGATGGCTGGATGGCCATAGCATTCCTGTTTCTCAGCATTCTTGGCGTTGACGTTTTTCGGCGCGCCGGAGACATCCCCGTGATGATCATTTTTGTCGGCCTGACCTTGATCTATGCCGCAGAAATTCCAACTCGCCTGTTCTCGTGGAACCCCGGTGGCCGCGTCGTAGGGTTGCTCCAAATCATGACTGGTATCTGGCTGATGTACTGCACGTACGCGATGACTGTAGATCTGGCATTAGGCGCCAAAGCATGGATTTAGGCGAATGCAGCGCAGTTATCGCGATCAATGACATAATCTCCGCCCGCATTAGAGGTGTGCACGGGAAAAGTGTGTCAGGTAAGAGTACGCCACTGTTCATCTCGGCCCTGCTGGGCCGCCGAAGTTACCCGTGGAAGAGGACTTCGCTCGTGTCGATGGCCGTAATAAAGACTAACGGCGATACGTTTACTAATCCAGTGAGAGACAAAGCATGTTGAATATGCCCCAATTCACGACCTCGACAAATGAGAGGGACACCGCCACGGAAGGGGCAGGGCCAATTCTCTCACTGGACGGTTCAAGCCCGGCAAAGCTTCACTTCAGTAAGCAGCTCCGCATTCTCGCCCTGTTGGTCGCCTGCTTGGCGTCGTGCTCGATTTCATATGCCCAGACGCAAGCCTATGCGGATTACCCGCAGACCCCAGGAAAGGCTGAGCGATGGAAACCAGAAGACTTTCCTTCGTGGCTAAGCCTGGATGGGCAGATCAGGCTGCGTACCGAGGACTTTACGTCCTATCTCTACACTTCAGGCAACGATCGTGTTTACGAGCTGACGCGTGAATACGGTGGAGTCGCCGTACGGCCTACACCGTACCTCACGGCCTATATGCAGTTTATTGACGCGCACGCTTTAGGGCTGCCCGTGAACATTGTCGCATCGAATATGCGCGACGTCTTCGATCTGCGCCAAGGCTATCTTGAATACCACGACAAAGAAAATAATATTCAGCTTTATGCGGGCCGAAGGGAGTTGAAATACGGCAATGAACGAGTCGTTGGAATCAGCGACTGGACCAATGTCAGTCGAACCTGGGATGGATTCTTTGGGCATTTTGGCGACTCGTCCGACAAGAACAACGTCGATATCTTCAGCACCTCGGTGGTTAAAATTAATCCCACTTCGCTGGACACACACGGCGCAGGGTTGACGTTTCATGGCGTCTATGGGACCGTCGGTTCGTGGATTCCAAATACCGTGCTCCAGCCATTTGTTCTGGTCAAAGCCTTCCCGCGCGTGAGGAGCCAGCAGGATATCTACGGCTCAGAGGTAGAGACGACGTTCGGAGCTGAAGCGGAGGGCCGTCTCCCTGCAGGGTTTGACTACGACATTTTGGGAGACCTGCAGCGCGGCAGTTACTCAAACGACTCGATTCATGCCGGCGCGGGTATTGTGAAGGTCGCCCATATGTTCGATTCTGTTCCGTGGAAGCCGCGGCTCGGCGGAGAGTACGACTACGCCACCGGCAATCCTCATCGGAATCCCGAACGCATCAGCACCTACGACCAGCAGTATCCCAGCGACCACAACGCTTTTGGACTCTTTGATCTCTTTGGGTTCGAGAACATCAGGGAACAAAGAGTCAGTTTAGATCTTGGGCCGACGAAGAATCTCTGGCTGTTGTTCCAGGGAGAAGCCATTGGCGTCTCTTCACGGTTTGACGGTGTTTATAACAGTGGAGAAGGAATCATAGTGCAATCTCCACCCCGGGGCTTTGCAACCACAAGCATCGGCGATGGCTTTGATGCGTCTGCAAAATATGTGTTTCACGATTACTGGGCCCTAAATACCGGAGTTGGGCACTTCTTTCCGGGGAGCCTGATGTCAGCCAATGATCATGGCGCCCCACTCACATATTTGTTTTTTGGCATCACCTACCGTTTCAGTGTGAGTAAGTGACAAATGAGGCCTTATTGAGGACGGGCTACGAAACAGGCTGTTGCGAGTCAACGATCCGGTTCGCCGCAAACTCTCAGCCATTGGTAAGCCAGCAGATGAAATAGTGTCGATCTTGTTTGGAACTTTGAATGGATTCCAGGAAGCGCCTGGAATTGCAGGTAAGACTCGCCACAATCACACGATACGCATAGTGTCGAAATTAGCTGAGCGGGCCGCGGTTTGGCTTGACCTCCGAAAGGATGCCAAATGTCGATTGTCGGAGTCGCACTAAACCGCCCCTATCCATTTATTGTTCTCGGGCTCCTCATACACATTCTGAGCCCGGTTGTGATAGTGCGGACACCGACCGACATCTTTCCGAACATCAATATTCCTGTTGTCGCCGTCGCCTGGACCTTTCCGGGCCTGAATCCGGAGGAGATGGAAGGACGGATCACAACCGTATTCGAGCGCAATCGAACGGTGCCGACCTTATGATTGGTGATACCTTGCCGATGACTGAAAACCAACCTTTTCATGCGACGAGCAGCGCTCCTGCCATTGAACCTGCGAAGCGCATCAAGCACCCTAATCTGATCTTGGCGATCTGCTGCATGAGCGTGCTGATCTTCAGCATGGACGCGACAATCGTAAACGTCGCGCTGCCGGCGATCCAAAAGGACCTGCATGCTCGTCTGGCGGGGCTGCAATGGATTCTCGATGCCTACACGCTCGTCGTGGCGAGCTTTCTGATGCTGTCGGGATCGATGTCGGACCGCTTCGGACGCAGGAAGCTGTTTCAGATCGGGCTAGCTGTGTTCACGCTCGCTTCGCTGCTATGCAGCCAGGCCAGGACGATTGAGCAACTGATCGAGTTCCGCGCACTGCAGGGAGTTGGGGCCTCGATGCTCAATCCGGTCGCGCTGTCGATTATTGCAAATGCGTTTCCGGAGCCGAAGGCGCGGGGGCGTGCGGTGGGTATCTGGGGCGCGGTGACAGGCGTCTCGCTGGGGATTGGCCCGCTGATCGGTGGGGCGCTGACGGAGACGGTGGGATGGCGGTCGATCTTCTGGATCAATGTGCCCATCGGAATTATGGCGGCGTTGTTGGCGGCGTGGTTTGTGCCGGAGTCGAAGGCAGAGCGGGCGCGGAGGTTCGATCCGGTGGGACAGATGCTGGTGCTGACCGGGCTGACGACGCTGACGTGGGGTGTCATTGAAGGACCGCGTGCGGGATGGAACTCGCGGTTGATCCTGGGGCTGTTTGTCACCGCAACCCTGGCGTTGTTTGCGTTTGTGTTGTATGAGCCGCGGCGCAAGGATCCGCTGCTGGACCTGAGGTTCTTGGGTAGCGTGCCGTTCTCAAGCGCAATGGTGCTGGCGTTGAGCTCCTTCTCGTGCTTTGGCGGCTTTCTTTTTCTGAATACGCTGTACCTCCAGCAGGTGCGCGGATTCTCCGCCTTTCACACGGGGCTATTCACGCTGCCGCTGGCGTTCGCGACGGTGATCTGTGCGCCATGGTCGGGACGGCTGGTCGGAAACCACGGCCCGCAGCCTTCGCTGCTCGCTGCCGGCGTCGGATTTCTCATCAGCACACTGATACTAACCGGACTGAATCAACAGACATCCGCGGCATGGCTGCTGGCGGCGTACGCGCTGTTCGGTGTGGGGCTCGGCATGGTGAATCCTGCCATCAGCGACAGTGCAGTGGCTGGAATGCCGCTATCGCAGGCGGGCATCGCAGCGGCGATTGCAACGACCAGCCGTCAGGTGGGCGTGGCTCTGGGGGTCGCGGTATCCGGAACGGTGGTGGCAGTGAGCCATGCACACGGAACGAATTTCACGCGAGCGACGCATGCAGTCTGGTGGGTGATGACTGCGTGCGGTGCGGCGGTGCTGGCGCTTGGCTTTGCAGCGAACACGTCCTGGGCACGAGCCAGCACGGAACGCGTGGCAAACCTGCTCGACGAGCGTACCAATCGTGCTGCTGAAGGCTGCTGATGCGGCAGAACCCGTGGAGCAGGCCTCGGCGAATTGATCGCGCCGCGCTGGTCGCACCTCGCCATCGGCGATCACGCGGGAGTTATGTGTCTCTTTTGGAGGACTTCCATACTCTAAAGGAGAGAGAGGAGAATCACTGATGGAAAAACGAAAGCTGGGTTTTGCAGGGCCGAAAGTGCCGGTGATTTGTCTGGGAGGAAACGTCTACGGGTGGACGCTACCCCAGGTGGAGACGTTTCGACAGTTGGATGCTGCGCTCGATGCCGGATTGAACTTTGTGGATACTGCCGATGTTTATTCGCGCTGGGTTCCAGGGCATAAGGGCGGCGAGTCGGAGACGATCATCGGCAAGTGGTTTGCGAAAAGCGAGAAGCGCAAGGATGTGATCCTGGCGACCAAGGTCGGCATGGAGATGGGCGAGGGCAAGAAGGGATTGAAGGCAGCATATATTCGGCAGGCCGTGGAGGATTCGCTGCAACGGTTGCAGACCGACTATATCGACATTTATCAGGCGCACAAGGACGATCCCGAGACCCCGCTGGAAGAGACGCTGGGCGCCTTCAACGAACTGGTGAAGCAGGGGAAGATCCGGTATATAGGCGCATCGAACTACAGCGGGGCGCGTTTGGCGGAAGCGCTGGAGACAAGCCGCAAGCATGGGTTTGCAAGCTATATCTCGCTCCAGCCACATTACAACTTAGTGGAGCGACAGGATTACGAATCGGATCTTCTGCCGGTGGTGAAGAAGTACAAGCTGGGTGTGATTCCATATTTTTCGCTGGCAGCAGGCTTTCTGACCGGCAAGTATCGCAGCCAAAAGGACACGGAGAAGGCGGCACGGGGATCAATGGTGCAGAAGTACCTGAATGACTGGGGATTCGCGGTGGTTGCGGCGCTGGATGAAGTGGCGAATGCGCACGGATCGACTCCGGCGCGCGTAGCGCTAGCCTGGCTGCTTGCGCAGCCTGGAATTACGGCTCCGATTGCTAGCGCTACGAATGAGAAGCAGCTAGCCGATCTGGCTGAAGCGGCGAAGCTGAGGCTGGGTGCGGAGTCGATTCGAAAGTTGGACGAGGCAAGTGCCAAGAAGATTGCAGCGGAGGCTCTGGCCCGATAGCGGGCGGGAGATTCGCCACAGATGGGGGCGATTCTACCGATCTGCTGGACTCTGTCCATCCAAGAGGAATCGCCCGCTTTCAGCTTGGACCAACCTGACATGCTGTGCCGGCATTTGGGTTCGGGAAAGTGTCGTGATTGTCTTCGTCGCTTCGATCGAGGCAGGCGAAATCCTTCTCAATCAGGAGCGCAAGTGACCCGAGGTTCCCTAGACTGATATCTTCGGCGATCTCGACCTGATTACTGATGCCCCAGGAATTCGCCTGATCGACAGGCAACAAAACTGCCACTCTGTTCTCTGTATATTCAACGGTCGGCCTGCCTGCCAGGCGATCCTGTTGTAAGGCGTAGGTGAACTTTGCGCACGCCGCTGGCGCAAAATGAATTGTCTCCTCAAGACAGTCGCCCTCCAGAAGTCTTGCGACTTCTGAGCGCGATATCCTTAGCCTCAAGGAATCTCCCTTGATTCGCACCTTCATTCCCCGCCCCCTGCCGGCGTCGATGTATGCCCGTCGATACGCTCGCTGCCGTGATAAATATTGAAGTGATCGTCCCGCAGGAACCCTATGAGGGTAATGTCGAACTCCCTCGCCACGTCTACCGCAAGGCTCGATGGAGCTCCTACGGCTGCAACCATCTGAATCCCACCCATCAGTGATTTCTGCAGAAGCTCAAAGCTGGCCCGTCCGGACAGCAAGAGCACGCGCTCTTGCAAAGGCGTGCGGTCAGCGAGGAATTCAGAGCCGATAAGCTTATCCACTGCATTGTGACGGCCAACATCCTCGCGAAGCGCCAATAGCTTCCCGGTTGAATCAAAGAGCCCCGCACCGTGCAATCCGCCTGTACGATCGAAGACACCCTGTGAGGACCGAAGGCGACTCGGGAGACTGGAGAGCATTTGCGCGTCCACCCGGAAGTTGTTTGTTGCACGCGGCGGGCAGACCGTATGCAAGGAGAGGAGAGACGCTTTCCCGCAAATGCCGCAACTCGACGTCGTGTAGAAATTGCGCTGAAGACTGGCCAGGCGCACCGTTACGTGTGTGGCCAGATGCACTCGGACAATATTCTGTTTGGAATTGGGCCTGTTGGCACCCGCGAGGAGCGGGAATTGCGCGGACTCACTGACGGTATGACTTGCGTAGGCAATGTGGTCAAAATCGTTTGCGTTCTGAATCACTCCTTCGGCCATGAGAAAGCCCGCAGCAAGGTCGAAGTCATTGCCTGGAGTGCGCATCGTGATAGAGATTGATTTCGTTTGTCGTTCGTTGGAGGAACCATAAGTGAGTTGGATCTCGAGAGGTTCTTCAACCGCGAGCTGATCCAGCACCATCCGCGAATTGCGCCCTGCGACCTTTTCGACAGACACCTGCGACATGGAGTCGCCGGACGTGTGCGGAGGTGCGAAAGAGAGGGAATCGTTCAAGATGAAGTTCTCCCTTCAAGAATCTTGCTTTACTCTGTTCGCTCGTAAGATGCTGCCTTACGTTCGAAATGCTCTTTTCGCCCATGATCTGGAATCAGTTCTTGCTTGTATGACCATAATCGGTTCAGGAGCGTCCGGCTCGGCGACGTCGCCGTCTTTCCTCGGCATGGGGACACGATTCGACTGGCCTGCATTGGTTTTAGCATGATTCATACCATTCGGTTTCTCTTTTAGAATCAGCTGCTACAGAGCGCAAGCCGATCAGTCCGCCTGCATTGCTGTCGAATCGCCGACATGGAATGACGAATGCGGGAGCGCAGCTGCGGTGGACTCCTAACGCGGCTAGCGACGTCAACTGACGATCCGCGGTCACTGTACCTGCGGATGGAAGCGCGGCGTCTGTTCGGGTAGCTCGCTTATTTCAAGATTCCTGTCGAAGGATGGCCGAGAAATCCCGTGGCGCCGCATCTTGTAGATCAACGTAGTGCGCTTCAAGCCAAGTCGTGCCGCAGCACCATACCGTCCTCCGATAACCCAGCCGGCCGCTTCAAGCGTACGCAGAATCAGGGCGCGTTCGGAATCGATCAGAGTGGGTTGAAACGGAACGACGCTCATGCGCTGCGTTTCAGCGGTTAGCAAAGGATTGGGAAGCACACCATCTTCGGACAGGATTAAGGCCCGCTCGATCAAATTCTGTAGTTCCCGAATGTTGCCGGGCCAGTCGTACGAGCAGAGGTCCAACATCGTTTCCTCGGGAATGTGGTCGATCTGCCGGCCGACCCGCTTGCCAAGAATCTCGATAAAATGCGTTACAAGGGCCGGGATATCCTCACGGCGCTCTCGCAGCGATGGCAACTGCACCGGAAATACATTCAGGCGAAAGTAGAGGTCACTGCGAAATTCGCCATTTCTCACCATCCCCGCCAGGTCGCGATGGGTTGCGGCTACCAGCCGAACGTCCACCTGGTGAGTTCGACTGCTACCCAGGCGTTCGAATTCCTGTTCTTGTAATATGCGCAGCAGTTTGGGCTGCAGCTGCGGCGGAATATCGCCGACCTCATCGAGGAAGAGCGTACCTTTATCGGCCAACTCGAAGCGGCCAAGCTTCTGCGCTACGGCTCCAGTGAATGCGCCCTTTTCGTGGCCAAAGAGCTCGCTCTCCAGAAGGTCCAGTGGGATGGCAGCGCAGTTGAGCTTGACGAACGGCCGCCCACACCGCGGGCTGATATTGTGGATCGCACGCGCGATCAGCTCCTTGCCGGTACCGGTTTCACCTTGGATCAAAACGGTAGAGCTGGTCGGCGCCACGCGTTTGACGCCGTCAAGCACTGCCTCCAACGCAGGACTACTGCCGACGAGCTGCTCGAACTTGCGCGGGCGAAAGGCTTGATCGCTGCTGTGATCGTCGCAGCCATATTCATCGGACGGCCGCATGGGAAGACTGGTTCTCATCGTGTACCTGCCTTATGGCTTCAACGCTCGAGGGCTGCACGGACACTTTCGACTAGAACTTCATCGTCAAAGGGCTTGGGTAGGAACTCCACGGCGCCTTGCCTGAGCGCCCGAAACCGCATTTCTTCATCGCCGTGCGCTGTAATAAAGATGGTCGGAATTCTGCAGTGCTCGGCATTCAGCCGCGCCTGCAAGTCCAGGCCGGACATTCCCGGCATGCGAATATCCGTGATGAGACACGCCGTCTCCTGTTGATAGCCTGACCCCAGAAAGTCTTCTGCCGACTCAAATGTGCGCGAAGAGAATCCAGCAGATCTCAGCAGTTCGTGCAGGGTGCAGCGTACCGAGTCATCGTCATCGACGATCGATACGAGTTTGCTTTCCTCATGACAGCTCATAACAGAGACTATGCGCCCGTGAGAAAGGTGGCGCAATCATACGTTGGTATGAGCAGCCAATGGCTTTGCGTCTTTTTCTGCCGCCTCAGCTGGAATGGGCAGCGTGAAGGAAAAGGTAGCGCCGTGCGGAGAGTTGTCGGCTGCCCATAAGCGTCCGCCATGGGATTCGACGATGGAACGGCTGATGCGAAGCCCCATGCCGATGCCATGAGGCTTGGTCGTAAAGAATGCATCGAATATTTTGTCCTTCTGCTGCGGCGGAAGTCCCACGCCAGTATCGCTGATCGAAATCATCAGCTGTTGATCTTCAGCCAGCCGCGACTGGATCGCGAGCTCGCGTGTCTGATCAACGTCCTTCATGGCATCGATGCTGTTCATGATCAGGTTCATGACGACCTGTTGCACTTGCACTGGGTCTGCCATGACCTTGGGAAGATCGACGCCAAGTTCGGCGCGGACCGGAATGGAATACCTATTTGTTTCGCTCCGCAGAAGCGCAATCATCTCTCGAATCAGTTCATTCACATCGGCCAACTCCCGCTTCGAGTCGACCTTCTTCAATATGGAGCGGATGCGATTGATAATGTCTGCCGCACGCTTGGCATTTCGAATGGCTCCCGCCGCAGCCTCGCGCGCCTCTGCCAAGTTGGGTTTATCTCGCGTAAGCCACCGCACGCAGGTGCTGGCGCCGTTGACAGCTGCAGTAATCGGCTGATTCACTTCGTGCGCCAAAGAGGCTGTCAACTCTCCCATGGTCGTCATGCGGCTGGCGTGAGCCAGATCTGCCTGCGCCTGCCGCAGGGCTTCGGATGCCAAAGCGTGTTCTGTCAGATCGCGAGCAATGACAAGCGCCGCTTCTACTTGTTGGGAGCCTGACCGCAGGGGTGAATAACTCGCGGAAATGAATCTATGCCCCCGCGCATTGTCGAACCAATCTTCAAGTCTGACGTCTTCTCCCGCGAAGCAGCGGTCCAGGAATGGCCGAAGTCTCTGCTCGAAGAACTCCACACCCACGAGTTCGGTCATATGCATCCCCACCATGCTCTCGGCCGGCCGTCCCCAATTCCGCGCATGCACCGGGTTAACCCGCTTATACCTGTAGTCTTTTCCGATAATAAGTACAGCATCAGGGGAGCACTCGAAGACCTTCCCGGTTAGATATTCAGCCTGGTTGCGGTCAGCAATCTCACGTCTCAGGTTGTCGTTCGATCGCATCAGTTCTGCCGTTCGCTCTGCGACTCTGAGTTCAAGCTGATATCGACCCCGCATCAATTGCGCCATGAGCAAGGCAAAGATCAGGAACACAAGATCGAATAGAAGGCGAGATTCGGTGCTGGTATCGGGTTGAAAGAGATAGTCGCGGACAATTGATGACAGGACCGCGGCAAGAACGCCGGGGGCCGTACCTGCATACCAAAAAGTAATTGCGATTGCAGATACTGCAAATAAACCAAAAGTTTGAGGCAAGTGGAAGTGTGTGAGCGTAGCAGATATGCACAGAGCGGCCGCGACCGAGACGAGGGCTAGACCGTAGCGTCCTGCCCTTGAGCGCGTGGTCCTTGCGGCCCACCTCATGTTGGTTATTTGGTTCATGTTCGAAGCCTCTCCCTTGCGAAGAGCTATTGAGTCGATCAGACTGATGCCTTCGCATCGGCTGCCAATGGTGGTGAATGCCCTATCGTTCGGGTGAGGGTATTCAGCTACTTCCTGCCAATGGGAACATCAAGTTGCGCGGCCATTCTAACCAAGTCGGCAAGCGATTCTGCCCTCATCTTCGTCATGACACGTCCGCGTTGTATCTTCACGGTAATTTCGCTCGTCCCTAGCTCAAAAGCCACTTGTTTGTTGAGCATGCCGGAGACCACCAGAGCCATTACCTGGCGCTCACGGGCGGTCAGCGACTCATAGCACGTTCGCAATTCGGCAATCTCACCCAACTGGTGGCGCATGGCGCGGTCGCGCTCGAAGGCCTGCTCGATTGCATTTAACAATTCCTGGTCGGCGAAGGGCTTGGTCAGGAACTCCACAGCTCCGGATTTGATGGCCTTCACAGTCATCGGAATGTCACCATGTCCGGTAATGAAAACGATGGGAATTCTCATGCCGGCGTCTATCAGTTTCCGCTGAAGTTCCAAACCGTCGACTCCAGGAAGGGAAACGTCCAGAATCAAGCAACTCGGCCCCTCCGGTGCTTTGTTACACAAGAACTCTTCCGCCGTCCCAAAGGATTCGGAGCGCAAGCCCGCCGACCTGAGAAGGCCCTGGATGGACATACGCACTTCTACATCGTCATCGATCACGAATACGGTCGGAGTATTCGGAAGCGTCATTCGTGAGCTCCAGCACGAGGTCTGTCGGATGGCGGACGCCGAGTCGAATATTCGACGAGCGAGGCGGACGCCGCGGGGACCAACCCTCTCTTCCGATTGCAGTATATCGCTGAAAACATGCAGATGACCTTTGTCCTGACGATTGGCATCCCGCGTGCCCATAACGAAGCAGTGCGAGGTATGAACAGCATGCGAGCGCAACAGCCGTACATCGGAGATGAGCAGAACCTCGCCGTCCAATTGACCCGGCAGGACGCAAGGGAATTTGAAGACGTTGTTTCGCAATCCCTCCCGGCTCTTTACAGAAGGGCCTATCGCTTCGTAGGCGACCCGCACGACGCGGAAGACGCTGTGCAGGATGCCCTCCTGTCTGCTTACAAACATTTGGATCAATTCAAGGGAAACGCCAAGATGGAAACGTGGCTAACATCCATCGTTACGAACAGTGCGCTGACACGATTGCGCAGACGGCCGCGCGAGCCTCACGTATCTCTCGACGAACCGTTAGATGAAGAGCAGGGATTTTGTGTTTCAGACAGAGTGGCGGACACAAAGCCAAGCCCAGAAAGCGAATGCATGCGGTCGGAAATCCATCGGCACCTTATGCAATCCGTGGCCGAACTTTCGCCTTTGATGCGCAAGGCGATTGAGTTGCGGCACTTCCACGGGTTTACGACTGTTGAAGCAGCGCACATTCTAGGTCTTGCGGACGGGACGGTGAAAGCCCAGATTTCACGGGCGCGCACCAAACTGAAGCGGCTAATGCGCGACGTCTAAGAAGGAAAGGATTACCCAGATGAGTTATGTACCGGACGCAAAGAGATATGACGGGACTCCGTTTCGGCGGGTTGGACGCTCCGGGATCGTGCTTCCTCCCATTTCACTTGGACTGTGGCAAAACTTCGGCGGCGTCAATGTTTTCGAGACGGGCCGGGCAGTCATCCGGCGCGCCTTCGATCGAGGTGTGACGCACTTCGATCTGGCCAATAACTACGGGCCGCCCTATGGCTCTGCCGAAGAAAACTTCGGTGAGATTTTGCGGAAGGATTTTCGCAACCACCGGAACGAGCTTTTGATTTCGACAAAAGCAGGATGGGATATGTGGCCAGGACCTTATGGGGCGGGCGGCTCGCGCAAGTATATGCTCGCGTCTCTGGACGAAAGCCTGGCGCGTATGGGAGTCGACTACGTCGACATTTTCTATTCTCACCGGCCCACCATGGACACTCCGCTGGAAGAGACCATGGGTGCGCTTGTGCAATCTGTGCGGCAAGGTAAGGCATTGTATGTCGGCATTTCATCGTATAGCTCGGAACGCACACGCGAAGCAGCAGATATTTTAAAGAGAGAAGGAGTTCCGCTGCTCATCCACCAACCGTCTTATTCGATGTTAAATCGATGGGTTGAAAAGGAGCTTCTCGGTACGTTGGATGACCTCGGCGTCGGCTGCATCGCATTCTCGCCGCTGGCCCAGGGACTCTTAACCAATAAGTACCTGAATGGAGTGCCTGAGAATTCGCGCGCGAAGGACGGCGTCTGGT
>Ga0335074_10003175_pt1 | contig 22390 bp, 17 predicted proteins | sample Lox_Sample_23_FD_206715 | JGI IMG/M metagenome (GOLD analysis project Ga0335074, IMG submission 206715) | Soil microbial communities from Loxahatchee National Wildlife Refuge, Florida, United States - Lox_Sample_2.3 | ecosystem: Environmental > Terrestrial > Soil > Wetlands | place: USA...
CGCGACCGGGGGCGGGACTGGTCAGCCGCTGGGCCGGGGGAGGCTGCTGACCCCCGCTCCGCGCCCCGCCCGGCCGGGCAGGCGGCCGCGGGGCGTCGCCCCGTTCGCTCACTCCACGTCCCCGTGGTAGGCGTCGGGTGGCTGCGCCGCCTCCCGGCGCCGCCAGTCATCGGGCAGGGTGACCTCGAGCACGTCGTCGACGGTGATCACGCCGATCATCCGGCGGCGCTCGTCCACGACCGGGATCGTGATCAGGTTGTAGTCGCTCATCAGCACGGCGACGTCGACCACGTCGGTGTCCGCGCCGACCCGGACCGGGTCGTCGTCGTAGAGCAGGCTCATCGGCGTCTGCGGATCCGCCTGGACCAGGGCGACGAGCTTGGCGACGCCGCACAGGCGGCCGCGCTGATCGATGCAGTGCACGCTGGTCAGCGCCTCCGGCTGCAGGCTGGCCGACCGCGCCACCGCGTCCAGCGCCTCGCTGACCAGCGCGTCGCCGGGCACGGCCAGGAAGTCGACGCCCATCAGGCCGCCCGCGCTGGTCGGGTTGAAGCCCATCAGCGTCAGCACCTTGGTGCGCTGGCCCGGCGGCAGCAGGTCCAGCACCGGCTGGCGGCGCTGCTGCGGCAGGTCGGCGATCGCGTCCGCCGCGTCGTCGGCGCGCATCCTGGTCAGCACCTCGGCGATCTCGGCGTCGGTCCGGGCGCCCAGCAGCCGGGTGGCGAGGTCCTCGTCGAGTTCCTCGAAGACGTCGGCCTCGAGCTCCGGGTCGGCGTGCACGTGGCCCAGGATCTCGGTCTCCTCCTCCTTGGAGGCGTCCTCGATCAGGTCGGCGATCTGGGCCGGCTTCAGCCCGCGGATCCTGGCGAACGGACCGCGCAGCAGCGCGCTGCCGGTGTGGCCGATCAGCGGCTCGAACCTGCTCCACTCGCGGAACGCGTGGTCCCCGGATCCGGCCTGGTGCCTGCGGCGCGGAAGCCACCGGGGCTGGCGGCGCATGTCCACCCCGGCCAGTATCCAGTCGGGGCCCTGCTGCCGGAGCTCGAGGTCGCCGGCCTTGACCAGATGGGCGCTCTCCACGTCGATCAGCCGGTGACCGAGCACATCGGCCCGGAGCAGCACCTCGCCCTCCCGGCGCTCGAACGAGCGCAGGTCGAGCCGCGCGCTGGTGAGCTTGACCTCGTCGCCGCCCAAGGAGACGACCTGCTCGATGGGCACGTACACCTCGCGGCCGCCGACCGTGGCCACCAGGCCCGTCACCAGGGGGTTCTCCTCTCCGCGCAGCCGGACGATGACATCGGAGAGCCGCCCGATCGATTCGCCGCCCCGGTCGGTGAGCGGGCGCCGGAGCAGCTCGGACAGGTGCAGGGTTCTCGCCTGCCCGGCGCGCGGGGCCGGGGCGGCCGGTGTCGTGGTCATGGGCTAGTCCTTACCGGGATCACATTCCTTACCCTGATCACCCTGCCACGGGTGCCATGCCCCGGAGTCCGCCCATCGCCCGGATCATGCCCAGGCGAAGCAGGTCAGCGTGTCCATCCGGGGTGAACAGCCGGTTAACCTGGTGTGTCGCCGGGAGCGCCCCGATTGCGGGCCCGCGCCTGGTTCCCACGGCAGGCCGTCGCGATGGTATGAAGGCCACGTCAGGGTAGTAAGAGAGCGGAGGACCCGGCAGCGTGGCCATGCGCAGAGCGGTGGGCCTTCTCGGCGGACAGGGCGACCTGGCCGAGGGCCTCGGATACTCGTTGAAGCGCCGGCTGCTCGGCCGGCCGCTGATCAACGAGCAACTCGGCGAGCAACGGCTGTCCAAGCCGCTCGCGCTCGGCGTCCTGGCGCCCGACGGAATCTCGTCCTCGGCCTACGGCACCGAGGAAATCCTGATCGAGCTGATCAAGGGCGGCCTCGCCGTCACGGCGTTCACGTTGATCCTGCCGCTGACCGGCGTCGTGCTATTTGTCATGGCCCTGGTGGTTTTGTCCTACCGTGAGGTGGTCACGGTCTACACCAGGGCCGGCGGTTCATATGTGGTCGCACGCGACAACTTCGGCCCCAAGTGGGCGCAGATCGCCGCGGTCGCGTTGCTGATCGACTACGTGGTCACGGTCGCGGTCCAGGTCGCGGCCGGCACCGCCGCCGTCGCGTCGGCCTGGCCGGCGATCAACAACCCCACGCTGATCACGGTGATCTCCGTCGCCATCGTGATCCTCATGTGCTACGGGAACCTGCGCGGGATCCGGGAGGCCGGCCGGTCTTTCGCGGTGCCCACCTACTTCTTCTCCGGCACCGTGATCATCATGATCGTCACCGGCCTGATCCGCGAGGCGACCGGGTCGCTCGGGCGCTATCCCTACCCGGTACCCGGGCAGTACACCGGGCACTCGACCACCAGCGGCCTGATCGCGTTCGGCATGGTCTTCGTGCTGCTGCGGGCGTTCGCCAACGGCGGCTCGTCACTGACCGGCATCGAGGCGGTCTCCAACGCGGTCAGCGCGTTCCGGCCGCCGGAGGGCATTAACGCCCGGCGCGTGCTGGTGACCGAGGGCCTGATCCTCGGCTCGCTGGTGGCTGGTATCTCGTGGATGGCCCATCTCACCCATGCGGCGCCGTTCGTCTCCGGGGTCCCCACGGTCATCGCCCAGGAGGCGAAGATCGTCTTCGGCAGCTCGGTCATCGGCCATATCGGATTCGTCGCGGTCCAGGCCGCCACCGCGCTGATCCTCTACACCGGGGGCAACACCAGCTTCAACGGCTTCCCGTTCCTGGCCAGCTTCGTGGCCGAGGACGCGTTCCTGCCCCGCTGGCTGACCAAGCGCGGCCACCGGCTGGTGTTCTCCAACGGGATCGTGGTCCTGGCCGTGCTGTCGGCGGCCCTGCTGGCCGTGGTCGGCGCGAACGTCAACAAGCTGGTGCCGTTCTACGCGATCGGCGTTTTCACCGCGTTCACCATGGCCGGGCTGGGCATGGCCAAGTACCACCACAACACACGGGAGCCGGGCTGGCGGCGCCGCCTGGTGATCAACTTCTCGGCGGGCGTGATCTCGGCGATCGTCGTGCTCATCTTCGTGGTGGTCAAGTTCACCGAGGGCGCGTGGCTGGTCGTGATCTTGTTCGCGGCCGGGGTGCCGGTCCTGATCCGGCTCAACCGTGAGTACCGGCGGGAGGCCGGGGTGCTGGCCCGGATCAGTACCCGGCCCAAGCCGCCGGAGCCGCCCACGTACTCGCGGCGCACGGTGTTCGTGTTCGTGGACGACTTCGACCTGGCCACGGTCGCCGCGCTGCGGTACGCGCGCAGCCTGCGGCCCACCACCCTGCACGCGGTGCACTTCGTGATCGACAACGTTCAGGCCGACATCCTGCGCCAGGACTGGGTGCGCGCGAACACCGGGATCGTGCTCGACTTCGTGGACTGTGCCGACCGCCGGCTGGCCCGGTGCGCGGCCGAGCTGGTGAGTGCCGAGGCGGCGATGCCCGGCGTCGGGGTCACCGCGATCCTGCCCCGGCGCGGCTACTCGCCGCTGCTCGGGCGGCTGCTGCACGACCGCACCGCCGACAAGATCGCCGCGGTGGTGAGCCGCATCCCGCACGCCGCGGCCACGATCGTGCCGTTCGACGTGCGCAACCGGCTCGAGGCCATCGACAAGCGGCGGACCGAGGCGGCCGAGCGGGACGGGGCGACCGGGCCGCAGGCGGCGGTGCCGGCCGGGGCGCCAGCCAGCGACGGCACGGACGGCCAGGACGAGGCGAGCGCCGCGGCGGCCATGGCCAAGCCCGAGATCGCCGTGGTCGACGCGGCCGTGAGCGACGCTGGCCCGGCGCGCGACGGCAGCACGTACGACCGGCCGGTCCCGCCGCCGGGAGTCCGGCCGATGGGGTCGCTCACCAAACCCGGGCGTGCCACGGTCGAGGGCCGGGTGTACGCGGTCGAGATCCGGCCCGTGGAGCGCAACAACGTGCTCGCCGCCGAGGTGGCCGACTCGACCGGCCAGATGACCGCGCTGTTCTACGGGCGGTCGCACATCCCGGGCCTGGACTGCGGCTCGCGGGTCAGGTTCCGGGGCCAGGTCGGCATGCGGGCGGGCGGCCCGGTCATGATCAATCCGGCGTATGAGCTGCTGGCGCCCGGCGAGGCCGGCCAGCCCAGCGGGGAGCCGCCCGGCGACGATGACGGGCCGGGCGACTCGCCGAAGCGGCGCGGACCCAGGCGGCGCAAGGACACATGACCGAGCACTCGCACGGCGTGACCGTCACCGGGCGGCATCGCCGGGCGCTGACCACGGTCCTGGCGCTGAGCGCCCTGATCGCGATCGCCGAGGTCGTCGGCGCCGCGGCGACCGGGTCGCTGGTGCTGCTGGCCGACGCGGCGCACATGGCGGCCGACGTGTTCGGGCTCGGCCTGTCCCTGCTGGCGGCGTACATCGCCGCCCGGCCGCCCACCGCCCGGCGCACCTTCGGCTACGCGCGGGCCGAGATCCTGGCCGCGATGGCCAACGCCGTGCTGCTGCTCGGCATGGCGACGTTCATCATCGTCGAGGCCATCCGGCGGCTGATGTCCCCGCCGGAAGTCGGCTCGGGCCTGCTCATCGTCTTCGGCGTGATCGCGCTGTGCGCCAACGCGGTGTCGCTGCTGCTGCTACGCGGGGGCCAGGCCGAGAGCCTGAACCTGCGCGGCGCCTTCCTCGAGGTCGCCTCCGACGCGCTCGGGGCGGCGGCGGTGATCGTGACCGGGATCATTATCGCCACCACCGGGTTCGACCGGGCCGACCCGATCTTCTCGCTCCTGGTCGGCCTGCTGATCCTGCCCCGGACCTGGCGGCTGCTGCGGGACACCGTCGACGTGCTGCTCGAGGCGAGCCCGCGGGACATGGACCTGAGCGAGGTCCGGCGGCACATGACCAACCTGCACGGGGTCCGCGACGTCCACGAGCTGCACGCCTGGACCATCACCTCCGGCCTCCCGGTGCTGTCCGCGCACGTGGTGGTGGATCCCGCGCTGTTCGACAACGGCCGCTGCTTCGCCATGCTCGACCGGCTGCAGGACTGCCTGCGCGGCCACTTCGACGTCGAGCACTCCACGTTCCAGCTCGAGCCGGCCGGGCACGCCGCTCACGAGCGCCCGATGCACGATTAGCGCGCTGCCCTGGAGTGTTGGCCTACTAACGGGTAACGTCGATGTTATCGCCGTTCAGCGGAGGTCGCCGTGAGCACCTACGACCACTACACCACCCCCGTCCCGCCCGGGACCTGGGACGTGCCGGCCGCCGGGGCAACCCGCTTCAACTGGGAGTACGACGACGGCCGGAGCCGCCTGCTGGACCTGTACCAGCGCGGCAAGGACAAGCAGTGGGACGCGACCAAGCGAATCGACTGGTCGATCCCGGTCGACCCGACCAACGTGATGGACCAGTCCGAGGAGTTCTGCCCGATCTACGGGTCGCGCCAGTGGGACCTGCTGTCCCAGCCCGAGCGCGACGAGCTCGGCCATCACCTGTCGGCCTGGCTGTTCAGCCAGTTCCTGCACGGCGAGCAGGGCGCGCTGACCGTGGCGGCGCGGATCGTGGAGTCGGTGCCCGACATGGACTCCAAGTTCTACGCGGCCACCCAGGCGATGGACGAGGCGCGGCACGTGGAGCTGTACTCCCGGTTCATGCGGGAGAAGATCGGCCTGTACTACCCGGTGAACCCGGACCTGGCCCAGCTGCTGGCCGACGCGCTGAGCGACTCCCGCTGGGACATGCCGTACCTGGGCATGCAGGTGCTGATCGAGGGGCTGGCCCTGGCCGCCTTCGGCGTGCACCGGGACATGTCCAACAACGCGCTGGTCACCCAGCTGCTGGCCTACGTCATGCAGGACGAGGCGCGGCACGTGGCGTTCGGGCGGCTGGCCCTGCGCGACTACTACGCCGAGCTTACCGACGCCGAGCGGGCCGATCGCGAGGAGTTCATCGTCGAGGGCTGCTACCTGATGCGCAACCGCTTCCGGGCCCAGGAGGTCTGGGAACGGCTCGGCTTCGACGTCGATGAGTGCCTGGAGTTCACCGAGCAGTCCCCGGTCCAGCAGGCGTTCCGGACGCTGCTGTTCTCCCGCATCGTGCCGTGCGTGAAGGACATCGGGCTGTGGGGGCCGAAGGTGCGCCGCGCCTACACCGACCTGGGCGTGATCGACGCCGCCCAGAGCGACCTCGATGCGCTGATGCGCTCCGACGAGGAGATCGCCGAGCGGGTGGACGAGGAGAAGTACGCCGCCGAACTGGCCGCCCGGCAGGGAGAGGTCACCGCCGCGGTGGCCCAGGGCGCCGACGACTGACCACTACTGGCTGCTCGGCCCGTCGCTCAGCCCGCCGGGGAGAGCTCAACGACGAGAAACGGCGGGCTTCAGGGCGGCCGGGATCCGGCATACGATCGCCGCGTGACCAGTCTTCCGATGCCGAGCTTCCCCCCCGACTTCGCGTGGGGCGTGGCCACCTCCTCCTACCAGATCGAGGGCGCGGTCGCGGAGGGCGGCCGGGGCGAGTCGGTCTGGGACGTGTTCTGCCGCAAGCCCGGGGTGATCAGGGACGGTGACACCGGCGACGTCGCGGCCGACCACTACCATCGCTGGGCCATCGACGTCGAGATGATGGCCGAACTCGGGCTGACCGCGTACCGCTTCTCGATCGCCTGGCCGCGGGTGCAGCCGGACGGGAAGGGCCCGGCCAACGAGGCCGGCCTGGACTTCTACGACCGGCTGACCGACGCGCTGCTCGCCCGCGGCATCACGCCGGTGCCCACGCTCTTTCACTGGGACCTGCCGCAGCCGCTGGAGGACGAGCACGGCGGCTGGCTGTCCCGGGACACCGCGCAGCGGTTCGCCGAGTACGCGGAGCTCGCCGCGGAGCGGCTGGCCGACCGGATCCCGCTGTGGATCACGCTGAACGAGCCGTTCGTGGTGATGGCGTTCGGGTACGCGCTCGGCATGCACGCGCCCGGCCGGTCGCTGATGCTCGGCGCGCTGCCGGTCGCCCACCACCAGCTGCTCGGCCACGGGCTGGCCGCGTCCGCGCTGCGGGCCGCCGGGGCCCGGCAGGTGGCGATCACCAACAACCACTCACCGGCCTGGCCCGCCACCGACGACCCGGCCGACGTGGCGGCCGCGCGTGCCTACGACACCATGCACAACCGGCTGTTCGCCGACCCGCTGCTGCTCGGCCGCTACCCGGATCTCTCGGCGTTCGGGCTCGACGGCCTGGACTGCGTGCTGGACGGCGACATGGCGGTGATCTCCGCGCCGCTCGACGCGCTCGGCGTGAACTACTACAGCCCGACCCGGCTGTCGGCGCTGCCCGACTCCGAGCTGCCGTTCCAGATGGAGCCGATCCCCGGGTACCCGGTGACCGCGTTCGGCTGGCCGGTGATCCCGGCCGGGCTGACCGAGCTGCTGACCGCGATGAAGGACCGCTATGGCGACCGTCTGCCGCCGGTCTACATCACCGAGAACGGCTGCTCGGTGCACGACGAGGTGGCGGGCGACGGGATGGTCGACGACCAGCCCAGGATCGGATACCTGGACGGCCACCTCAGGGCGGTGCACGACGCGATGACCTCGGGCGTGGACGTGCGGGGCTACTTCTGCTGGTCGCTGATGGACAACTTCGAGTGGAGCGAGGGCTACCAGCAGCGCTTCGGGCTGGTCTACGTCGACTTCGAGAATCAGCGGCGGACGCCCAAGGCCTCGTTCGGCTGGTACCGGGACCTGATCGCCGCGCAGCGGGGGTAGCCACCGCGCAGGTCGCCGTCCCGCGCATCGCCGTCCCGCGCATCGTCGTCCGGGTCCCGCCGGGGGATCCCGGCACCGGGCGTCCGGCCGGCCCGGCCCGCCCTTGACGCCTGCCTGCCCATCTGACCAGGCTGAATCCTTCGGCAGCCCATTGACCTGGGATATGCGATCGGATATATCATATCTGCGATCTCGTTCCGGCACCCGCCTGGACATGGAGGCACCTGGCAGCTGCGCGCGCAGCGGTGGCCCTGGCCGCCGCGGACTGGAGGGACCATGGCCGAGGCCACTCAGCAGGGAGGTTTGGGGGGATCGTCCGCCCAGGCCGGCCCCGATGAACTGCGGGTCTACGAGGGCCCGCGGCCAACCCGAACGGGCGACCTGGTCCTGGAGGGCCAGGGCATGGCGCCGATCCCGGCCGAGCACCGCTACGGCGGGGTCTACCGGATGTTCACCGTCTGGTTCACCCCCAACATGGAGCTCTCGGGGGTGTTCGCCGGGACCCTGGCCGTGCTGTTCGGCCTCGGGTTCGGGCTGGGGCTGGTGGCCATCGTCATCGGCACGATCATCGGCTCGCTGCCGGTGGCGATCTTGTGCACCTGGGGGCCGCGGACCGGGACCGCGCAGGTGCCGCTGGCCCGGCTGCCGTTCGGGAAGACGATCGTGCTGCCCGGAGCGGTGCAGTGGCTGTCGTCGATCGCGTGGGACGCGCTGGTCGGGCTGTTCGGCGGGCAGGCCGCGCAACTGCTGTTCCACGTGCCGTTCTGGCTCGGCGTCGCGATCGTCCTGGTGCTCGAGGGCGCGATCAGCGTGTTCGGCTACGAGTTCGTGCACCGGGTCCAGGAATGGGGCTCGGCCATTCTGATCGTGCTGTTCATCGTGCTGACGGTGAAGATCTTCCAGCATCACGTGGTGCTGGCGCACAACACCGTGCACGGCTCCGCGCTGGTCGGCGCCTTCGTGCTGATGGTGACGATCTCGCTGTCCGAGGGCATCTCGTGGGCTTCATACGCCTCCGACTACAGCCGCTACATGAAGCCAGACTCCTCCAAGGCGGCCATCTTCTGGTACACGATGGCCGGACTGACCGCATCCTACGTGTGGGTGGAGACCATCGGCCTGGCCGGGGCCAGCGTGCTCGGCAACCAGACCGCGGCGGGCGTGCGCACGCTGATGGGCGGCGGGTTCCTCGGCGTGCTGGCGCTGATCGCGATCGTGTTCGGGGCGATCGCGTCGAACTCGATGAACGACTACACCGGCTCGCTGGCCTTCCAGGCCCTCGGCGCCCGGATCCGGCGGCCGATCGTGGCCGGCGTGGTCGCGGTCCTGGCGTTCGCCGCGATCCTGTACATGAACGCGGGCAACACCTCCGGCAAGTTCGAGAACCTGCTGCTGTTCACCTCGTACTGGATCGCGCCGTTCTGCGCGATCGTGATGATCGACTGGCACTACAACCGGGAGAAGTACACGCCCTCGTTCCTGCGCGGCGCACTGGGCTTCCGCAGCCTGGGCAACGGCTGGCCCGCGATCGTGTCGTTCGTGGTCGCGTTCGGGGTCATGGTGCCGTTCATGAACACCTCGATCATCGTGGGCCCGGTCGCGACCGCGCTGCAGGGCGCCGACATCGCGTTCTACGTCGGCTTCGTGGTCGCCGGGGTGCTCTACTTCGTGCTGCGCCGGGTGGCGCTCGGGCAGCAGGCCCGGCGCGGGCTCGAGCCGTCCGCCGTCGCCGGGAGCGGCGGGGGCGGGCAGTAGCCGGCCGGACCGGAAGATCACCAGACGAGGAGCGGGAGCCGCCATTGTGACCACCGAGGACCGCGAGCTGGCCGAACAGGTGCTGGCGCACGTAGACACCGACCGCGCCGTGGGGCTGACCAGGGAGGTCTGCCGGATTCCGAGCGTGCTCGGCGAGGAGGGGCCGCTGGCCGCCTTCCTGGCCGACACCATGAAGGAGGCCGGCTTCGAGGCGGTGGAACTCCAGCCGGTGCTGCCCGACCGGCCCAACGCGACCGGTGAGGTGTCGTTCGGCCCCGGCAAACGGGTGGCGCTCACCGGCCACATGGACACCAAGCCGGTCTCGCACGGCTGGACGGCCGCCGAGCCGTTCTCCGGCGACGTTATCGACGGCGCGGTGTACGGGCACGGGATCATGGACATGAAGGCCGCGCTGGCCTGCCAGATCGTCGCGATCGAGGCGCTGGCCAGCAGCGGCCTGCCGCTGGCGGGTACCGCGGCCATGTCGGCGGTGAGCGACCACATGGGCGACCAGGCGGGCGCGATCGCCTACTTCGGCGCGCACCCGGCCGACCTGTGCGTGCTCGGCGAGCTCACCGACAACCAGGTCTGCCTCGGGCACCGCGGCCGGTACTACTTCGACATCACCGTGCTGGGCACGTCCGCGCACACCTGCCATAAGCACCTGGCGGTCAACGCGAACACGCTGGCCGCGCACGTGGTGCTCGCGCTCGACGCGTCCCGCTACGAGCCGGACCTGGACGCCGACGTCCGGGAGATGTTCGGCGCCGAGACCTATGTGGTCCCCGGCCGGATCTACGGCGGGCTGCCCCCCGGCGGGCCGTCCATGATCCCGGACGAATGCGTGATCAGGGTCGACTGCCGCCCGCAGCCGGGCGTCACGGTCGACCAGGTCCGCGCCGAGATCGACCGGTGCCTGGCGCAGGCGGGTGCGGCCGACCCCCGAGTGGCCGCACAGGTCGAGCTGGCCGACGTCAAGAGCGGCTACCTCGCCCGGCCCGGCGACGAGCCGGTGCGGCTGATGCGCCGGGCGGTCAGCCTGATCCGCGGCGAGGAGCCGGCCCTGGTCACCGAGAACTGGCTGGGCGACACGGCCAGCTTCGGCGCCGCAGTGCCGACGGTGATCTTCGGCCCCGGGGGGCCGCCGGTGTACTGCCCGGACGAGCACCTGGCCATCTCCGACATCGACGAGGCGACCCGGGCGTACGCGGTGTTCGCCGCGCTGGCCCTGGCCCGCCCGGGGGGTGCGCCATGAGCGCGTTCGACAACGTGCTCGACCAGTGCCTGGCGGTCACCGCCGGCGAGGAGGTCGTGCTGCTGACCGACGAGGGCACGGACCCGGACGTCGTGACCCGCCTGCGCGCCAGCCTGGCCCGGCGTGACGCGACGCCGCTCGAGGCCCGGATGCCGAGGCCCGCCCTGCCCGGAGCTGAGCCCCCGGCCGCGGTCGCGGCGATGATGCGGCACGCCGCCGCGATCATCGAGCTCACCAGCCTGTTCATCGGTTCGTCCGCGGCCAGGCGGGCCGCCACCGACCGGGGCGCCCGCTACCTGGCCATGCCCGGGGTCCGGCTGGACACGTTCCGCGCCAGCGGCCCGCTGGACGTCGACTTCGAGCGCCTGCGGATCGACGCCGAGAAGGTGGGCGGCGCGTGGGACCGGGCGACGAGTTTCCGGCTCACCAGCCGGGGCGGAACGGACCTGCGCGGCTCGGTCGACGGCCGCCCGGGCCGGGTGCTGCACGGCATGGCTCGCGAGCCCGGCGCCTACATGGCGCCGCCGGACGTCGAGGCGGGCACGGCCCCGGTGGAGGGTACCGCGACCGGGGTGGTCGTCATCGACGCCGACCTGCTGTTCATGGGCGACGGCCCGCTCGGCGAGCCGGTGGTGCTGCACGTGGACCGGGGCGAGCTGACCGGGGTCGAGGGCCCGGCGCGCGGCCGGCTGATGTCCATGCTCGAGCGCTGCCGCGACGACCGCATGACCAACATCGCCGAGGTGTCGGTGGCGTTCAACCCGGCGGGCACGGTCTGCTCGGTGCCGATGGAGACCGAGTCGTCGCGCGGGTCGGCGCACATCGCCCTGGGCAACTCGATCGCCTACGGCGGCCGCGTCAGCGCGGTCGCGCACCTGGACTGCGTCATGCGGGACGCGGTGCTCGAACTGGACGGCGCGGTGGTGATGGCCGAGGGGAGCCTGTCATGACCGGGGCCACCTCCCCGAGGCAAGCACGCATACTGCTCGCTAAGCCGGGGCTGGACGGGCACGACCGCGGGCTGAAGGTGATCGCGTTCGCGCTCCGCGACGCCGGGGCGGAGGTGATCTACCTCGGCCTGCGCCAGCCCGCCGCGGCGATCGTGGCCGCGGCCGTCGCCGAGGACGTCGACCTGATCGGGATCTCGGTGCTGTCCGGCGCGCACCTCCCGCTGGCCCGGCAGATCCTCGCCGAACGCGCCGGGCGAGGCGCCGCGCAGATCCCGGTGGTCGTCGGCGGCACGATCCCGGCCGGGGACGTCGGGCCGCTGCTGGACATGGGGGTCGACGCGGTCTACCCGGTGGGCAGCCCGCTGCCCGAGGTCGTGGCCGGCCTGCTGCGGCTCGCGGTCCGGGAGGGGGCGGCATGACGGTCCATCCGCTGCCCGGCCACGGCGGGAGCGGCTGCCGCGAGGGATCGCCGGTGACGACCGACTCCGGGATCCCGGTCGCGGTCGTCTACACCGGCCAGGACCTTCCGGGCGGGGAGCCCGCCCTGGCCGCCCGGCTGGGCCGGCCCGGTGAGCCGCCGTTCACCCGCGGGCCGTACCCGACCATGTACCGCGGCCAGCTCTGGACCATGCGCCAGTTCGCCGGCTTCGGCGCCCCCGAGCACACCAACCAGCGGTTCCGGTTCCTGCTGGCCCGCGGCCAGACCGCGCTGTCGGTCGCGTTCGACCTGCCCACCCAGCTGGGTTATGACTCGGGCAGCCCCCTGGCCATCGCCGAGGTCGGCCGGGTCGGCGTCGCGATCGACACCGCCGCGGACATGGCCGAGGTGTTCGCGGGCATCCCGCTCGACCAGGTGTCGGTGAACTTCACCATCAACGCCACCGCGCCGATCATCCTGGCCACGTACCTGGTGGCGGCCGAGCGCTCCGGGGTTCCTTTCCGCGCCCTGACCGGGACCCTGCAGAACGACATACTCAAGGAGTTCCTGGCCCGCAAGGCGTACCTGTACCCGCCGGGCCCGTCGCTGCGGCTGGTCACCGACGTGGTCGAGTTCAGCTCCAAGGAGCTGCCGCGGTTCAACCCGATCTCGGTCACCGGGTACCACGCCCGCGAGGCCGGCTGCGACGCCGTGCAGGAACTCGCGCTGACCATGGCCTCGGCCATCGCCTACTGCGAGGCGTTCCTGGCCCGTGGCCTGGACTTCGACCAGTTCGCGCCCCGGCTGTCGTTCCACTTCGCCACCACCCTGGACCTGTTCGAGGAGGTGGCCAAGCTGCGGGCGGCCCGCCGGATGTGGCACCGGGTCGCCACCGAGCGGTTCGGCGCCCGGTCCCCGGCATCCGCCCGGCTCCGCTTTTTCTCCGGGAACTCGGGCACCACGCTGACCGCCCAGCAGCCGCTGAACAACGTGATCCGGTCCACCCTGCAGTGCCTCGGGGCGGTGCTCGGCGGGGCTCAGTCGATCCACGTGATGGGCTACGACGAGGCCTACGAGATCCCGAGCGAGGAGGCGGTCACGCTCTCGCTGCGGACGCAGCAGATCATCGCGCTGGAGTCCGGGGTGGCCAGGACCGCCGACCCGCTGGCCGGCTCCTACTACGTGGAACGGCTCACCGACGAGCTCGAGAGCAGGGCGACGGCCGTGATGGACGAGATCGAGGAGCTGGGGGGCGCGGCGGCCGCGATCGAGGCCGGCATCCCGCAGCGCTGGATCGCCGAGTCCGCCTACCGGGCCGAGCGGGACCTGGCCAGCGGGGCGCGCCCGAAGGTCGGCGTGAACGTCTACGCCGACGAGGAGCCAACGCCGGCCGCGGCCAGCGTTTCCGAGGTGGACCCGCTGGCCGGGGCGCGGCAGGCCGAGCGGACCGCGCGCCGGATGGCGGAGCGGGACAAGCGCGAGCACACCAACGCCCTGATCCGGCTGGCCGACGACACCCGGGCCGGCCGCAACGTCATGCCCGCGCTGATCGGGGCGGCCCGGGCCGACGCCACGGTCGGGGAGATGGCCGACGTGTTCAGGGACGCGTTCGGCGAGTTCACGGAGCCGGCGCCATGGTGAGCCTCCCGTTGCGCGGCGTCCGGGTGCTGGACCTGACCCGGTTCGTGGCCGGATCGCAGGCGACGATGTGGCTCGGCGCGCTCGGCGCCGAGGTGGTCAAGGTCGAGCCGCCCGCCGGCGACCCCTACCGGGGTCAGGGAACCGAGCGGGCCGGCGGCGAGTCGGTGCTGTTCATGGCGCTGAACGCGGGCAAGCGCAGCCTGGCGCTCGACTTCAGGACCGAGCGGGGCCGCGAGGTGCTGGACCGGCTGCTCGGCCGCTGCGACCTGCTGGTCGAGAACTCCCGGCCGGGCAGCCTGGCGGCCTACGGCCTGGACTGGGACTCGGTGCACCGGCGGTTCCCGCACCTGGTGTACGGGTCCATTTCCGGCTACGGCGACGTGGGCCCCGAGGCGGCCCGCGGCGGCTTCGACCTGATCCTGCAGGCCGAGAGCGGGGTGATGAGCGTCACCGGCAGCCCGCAGTCGGGGCCGGTCAAGGTCGGCGCCCCGTTCCTGGACGTCGGCGCCGCGCTCAGCTGCGCGCTCGGGCTGCTGGCCGGCTACATCGAGCGGCTGCGCACCGGCACCGGCAGCCTGGTGTCGGCCTCGCTGCTCGAGTTCGGCCTGGCGGGCCTGGGCACGGTGCTGTCCAGCGTCGCGGTCTCCGGCCGGGAGCCGGGGCTGCTCGGCACCCACTCACCGCTGTTCGCGCCGTACGGCGGGTTCCGGACCGCCGACGGCTGGCTGGTCATGGCCGGGGCCGGGTCGGAACAGCTGTGGCGGCGCGCCTGCGCCGCCCTGGGCCTGGCGGACCTGGCCGCAGACCCGCGGTTCGCCGACGGCGCGGCCCGGGTGGCGCACCGGGACGAGCTGACCGCGCGCATCGAGACCGTCCTGACCAAGGAGCCGACCGAGCACTGGCTGGCCGCCCTCGATGCGGCCGGCGTGCCCGCGGCCGAGGTTCGCGGGCTGGCCGACGTGCTCGCCTGGCCGCAGGTGGCCGCGCTGGGCAGCCTGCAGGTGCTGCCGGGCGGCGCGGGCGGCGACGGCAGGGTCGTGGGGCCGCCGTTCCGGCTCGACCGGACGGTGCTGGCCTATCCCGGGCCCGCCCCGGCGCTGGGCCGCGACACCCGCGGCGTGCTCGCCGAACTCGGCTACCCGGCCGACGAGATCGCCGGGCTCGAGGACGCGGGCGTGGTGGTGGCGGCATGAGACAGGAACTCGCCGAGGTGGTGGTCCGGCGCACCGTGGAGCTGGCCGAGATCCCGGCGCCGACCGGCCGGGAGCAGGCCCGCCGGGAGGTGGTCCGCTCCTGGTGGGCGCAGGACGGCTGGCCGGATGTGCGTACCGACCAGGCCGGGAACGTCTGGGCCCGGATCCGGCCGGGCGGGCGGCCCGCCGTCGTGCTGGCCGCGCACCTGGACACGGTCTTCGACGAGGCCGAGGACCACAAGGTGCGCCGGGACGGATCCCTGCTGCGCGGCCCCGGCGTCGGGGACAACAGCGTGGGCGTGGCCGCCCTGTCGGCGATCGGCACCCTCGTGGCGGCCGGCGACGGTACCGCGCCGGTCTGGATCGTGGCCACCGTGGGCGAGGAGGGCCTCGGCAACCTGCGCGGCATCGGCGAGGTGATCGGGCAGGACCTGGTCCCGCTCGCGGCGGTGGTCGCGATCGAGGGCAACTACCTGGGCCGCGTGGCGACCACCGGGGTCGGCTCGGTGCGCTGGCGGGTCGCGGTTTCGGGCCCGGGCGGTCACGCCTGGGAGCAAGCGTCCGCGCCCAGCGCGGTGCACGCCGCCGCCGAGATGGTCGCCGCCCTCGGCCGGCTGCCCGCCTCCCCGGGGGGCGCGGATCACACCACCAGGTCGGTCAACGTCGGCCTGTTCTCCGGCGGGGAGGCCGTCAACGCCCGGGCCCGGCGGGCGGCGTTCCACGTCGACCTGCGGGCAAGCGACGCCGCGGCGCTCGCCGATCTGGCGGAGCGGGCCGGGGCCATCGTGCGCTCCCCCGGCGGCGGGCTCACCGCCGAGGTCGAGGAACTGGGCCGCAGGCCCGCTGGCGCGCTGGCGCCGACCCATCCGCTGGCCGCGGCCGCGGCCGGTGCACTGCGCGGCGCCGGCCTGCCGGCCGCGTTCACCGCGGCGAGCACCGACGCGAACGCGGCGCACGCGGCCGGCGTGCCGGCCATCGCGATCGGCGTCACCACCGGCGCCGGGGAGCACACGCCGGGCGAGTGGATCGACACCGCGCCGCTGGCCACCGGGCTGACCTGCGCCGCGGATACGATTGCCGGCTGGGAAGGGGGCCGCCCATGAACGGGGCCAGCTACGGCGTCGCCCTGCAGGGCGTGGACCCGCCGGACACGTTCGTGTCCATGGTGCGCGAGATCGAGTCGCTGAACTTCGATCATCTGTGGCTGACCGATTCGTCGCTGCACGCCAGGAACAGCTACGTCTACCTGACCCTGGCCGCCGTCAACAGCTCGCGGCTGCGGCTCGGCACCGCGGTCACCAACCCGGTGACCCGGCACCCGGCGATCACCGCGGCCGCGGCGGCCACGCTCGACGAGCTCTCGGCCGGGCGGGCCATCCTCGGCATCGGCGCGGGCGACCGCCCGCTGCTGGCCCTCGGCCGCAAGCCATGCTCGATCGCCGAGCTGAGGGACGCGATCGAGGCCATCCGCGCGCTGTGGTCCGGCGACGAGGTCACCGTGGCCGCGCCCGGCTTCGCGCTGGACCACGCCCGGCTCCGGTTCGGGGCCCGGCCGGGCCTGCCGGTCTTCGTGTCGGCCAGCGGGCCGCGCACGCTGGAGCTGGCCGGCGGCCTGGCCGACGGCGTGATCCTGCTGGTCGGGCTGTTCCCGGACGCGATCACCTGGGCGCTGGAGCACATCGACCGCGGGGCGCGCGCGGCCGGCCGGCCTCGGCCGCACACCGCGCTGTTCGCCTACGGCGCGATCAGCGACGACCCGGCTGCCGCCCTGGCCGCCGGGCGCTCGATCGCCGCCTGGTTCCCGCAGACCGCGCCGCACCTGTGCACGCTGGCCGGGCTGCCCGCCGACATCGCGGGAGCGGTCCGGGCCAGCTACGCGGGCGGCGAGTTCCAGGAGGCCGAGGCCGCGGCCCGGCTGCTGCCCGATGACTTCGTCCGGCGGATGGCCCTGGCCGGAGACGCGCGGGAGGCGGCCGACCGGGTCGGCGGCGTGCTCGCGGCCGGCGTGGACTCGGTGCACGTGTTCCCGCTCGGCCCGGACCGGATGGCCACCGTCCGGGCGTTCGCCAAAGTGATGGCGGACGCCACGCACGCACCCGCAGGAGGTGACCGATGACCGGCCCGGCGCTGGGCGGCCGTACCCAGGTAGACATGCCGTCGTCGCCGTTCGGTGAGCTGTCCGAGCACCGGACCATGACCGACTTCGTCTACGACCAGCTCAAAACGGCCATCGTGGAGCTGCGGATCCCGCCCGGCGAGCGGCTGCGCGAGGCCACGATCGCGCAGGGCCTGAGCGTCAGCAAGACCCCGGTCCGTGAGGCCCTTGGGCGTCTGGAGCAGGACGGCCTGGTGGAGCTCAGCTCGTTCAAGAGCGCCGCCGTCACCGAGTACACCGCGCAGGATCTCCGCGAGATCTACGAGCTCCGCGAGATCATCGAGGCGGCCGCGGCGCGGTCGGCGGCCGAGTCGATGAGCGAGAAGGGCCTGGCCGACCTGGGCCGCATCGCCACCGAGTGCGTGCGCCTGGACGCCGACGGCGGCGGTCCGGAGCTGGTGCGGCTGCTCTCGGAGTTCGACACCGTGCTGTTCGAGGAGGTCAGCAACCGCCGGATCCGCGCCATTCTCGACAACCTGGCCGCCCACCTGACCCGCATCGGGCTGCTGACCGCGGAGATCCCGGGCCGCAACGCCGCGTCGGTCAGGGAGCACGCCCGGATCTACGAGGCCATCGAGCGCCGCGACCCGGAGGCGGCCGAGCGGTTCATGCGCGAGCACATCCGCAGCGTGCGCGACGACCAGCTGCGCGCGCTGTCCGATCCGGACAGCGCCTCGTGAGCCCGGCCGCGGCCGGGCCGGCGGCACCGGCGCCGACCGTCTCGGCGGCGCTGCGCGCCTGCGGCCAGGCCGCGTGGACGGCCGCGGTCAGCCATCCGATGGTGGCCGAGATCGCGGCCGGCACCCTGCCGCACGAGACGTTCCGCCGCTACTTCGAGCAGAACGTCCGCTACCTGGAGGACTACGCCCGGGCGATCGCGCTGACCGCGGCCAAGGCTCCGGACCGGGCCGCGCTGGACGTGCTGTCGCGATTCCTGCGCCAGATCGTTTCCACCGAGATCCCGGCCAACCTGGTGTTCCTGGAGCGGCTCGGCGGGCCGGCCGACCGGCTGCCCGGGCCGGCCGAGCTGCACCCGGTCACCTACGCGTACACCCGCCACCTGCTGCACGTCTGCGCGCAGCACGGCTGCGCCGAGGGCCTGGCCGCGGTGCTGCCCTGCCAGTGGAGCTACGGGGAGATCGCGCAGCCGCTGATGGCCGCGCCGCCGGCCGACCCGGTCTACGCGGACTGGATCGCCATGTTCGGCAATCCGGGCTACGACGCGCTGGTGGCGGAGACCACCGGGCTGCTCGACCGGCTGGCCGACCCGGCCGACGCCCGGCAGTGGTCCCGGCTGTCGGACGTATTCAGCATCTCGATCCGCTACGAGGCCGAGTTCTGGGACATGGCGCACGCCGCCGCCTGATCGCGGCCGCGCCCGGAAGGAAGGTAAGGACTGATGCGAGCGATCCAGGTCCAGCAGGACCTCACCGTGGTGCCCAGCGAGATCGAGACGCCGCGGCCCGGCCCGGGACAGGCGCTGGTCCGGGTGCACGCGGCCGGCGTGTGCGGCACCGACCTGCACATCGTGGACGGGATGATCAAGCCGGACAGCTATCCGATGACGCTCGGCCACGAGGCGGCCGGGATCGTCGAGGAGGCCGGGCCCGGTACCTCGATCACCGCGGGTACTCGCGTCGCGGTGTTCAACAAGCTGTTCTGCGGCGCGTGCGAGCAGTGCCTGCTCGGCCGGCAGAACCTGTGCGCGGTCGAGCCTGGCCAGCTGGGTTTCAACCGCGACGGCGGCGACGCCGAGTACGTCGTCGCCCCGGAGCGGAACCTGGCGGTGCTGCCCGAGGCGGTGGACTTCGCCACCGCCGCGGTGCTGACCTGCGCCGGCATGACCGCGGTGCACGCGACGCGGATGTCCGGGCTGGCGTCGGGCCAGACCGCCGTGGTGGACGGCGTCGGCGGCGTCGGCATCCTGGTGGTCCAGGCGGCGGCGCGGGCCGGGGCCACGGTCATCGCCGTGGCCGACTCCGCCGCCAAGGCCGACCTGGCCGCCAAGCACGGGGCGGCCGACGCGATCGTGCTGGCCCCGGGGGACGACTACGCCGCGCTGCCGGAGGCGGTGCGGTCGCGGACCGGCGGGCGCGGCGCGGACGTGTTCTTCGAGCTCGTCGGGACCACCGACACCATGACCGCCGGGATCCGGACGCTCGCCCCGCGCGGGCGGTTCGTCAGCACCGGATATACCGACCAGCCGCTCAGCATCCACCCGATCGACTTCATCCTGTCCGAGACCAGCCTGGTGTCCACCGTCGCGGCGACCAGGACCGACCTGAACGACGCGATCGCCATGGCCGCCGCCGGGAACCTGGTCGTCCCGCTGGCGGGCAGCTATCCGCTCGACGGCATCGCCGACGCCCTGTCCGCCCTGCGCAGCCGCAGCGTGCTCGGCCGCCAGGTCCTCGTCCCGAACTGAACGGAGCACCCATGGCCGGCAGAATTCTGATCAAGAACGGCACCGTCGTCACGATGAACGACGCGGGCGACGTGCATTTCGGCGGGTCGGTCGTGCTGGAGGGCGACCGGATCGCCGACGTCGGGCCGGCCGACGAGGTGGCCGCGCGCCAGCCGGCCGAGGCGGCTGACGGGACCCAGGTGATCGACGCCGCGGGCAAGGCCGTGCTGCCCGGCCTCGTCGACCTGCACTATCACACCGCGCTCGGCAAGGGGTGGAGCGACCACCTGCCGCTGTGGGAGTACCTGGACACCTGCTGGTACCCGATCATCCGGGCGCTGGACGACGACGCGGCCTACTGGGCCGCGCTGGCCAGCTACACCGAGTCGATCCGGTGCGGCGTCACCACGGTCAACGACATGTACCGCCGGCTCGACGCCCTGGCCGCGGCGGCCGAGGAGGTCGGGATCCGGGCGGTGCTGTCCAACGACATCGCCGACGACGAGCACGACCTGGACACCCTGGAGATCAACGAGGCGGCGTACCGGAAGAACCACGGCAAGGCCGACGGCCGGATCGAGGTCTACGTCGGCATCGAGTGGCTGCCGCTGGCCTCCGAGGGCCTGCTGCGCGACGCCCGGGCCCTGGCCGACGACCTGGGCACCGGGATCCACATCCACCTGAACGAGTCGCTGACCGAGGTGGAGAACTCCAAGCAGCGCTTCGGGCGGCGGCCGACCGAGGTCGCCTACGACTGCGGCATCCTGGGCCGGAACTGCATCGCGGCGCACTGCGTCTGGCTCTCCGACACCGAGATCGCGCTGATGCGCGAGACCGGCACCCAGATCTCGCACAACCCGTCGTCCAACGCCAAGCTGGGCAACGGCGTGGCCCGGGTCCCGGAGATGCGCAGCGCCGGCCTCAACGTCGGCCTCGGCCACGACGCGGCCGAGTGCAACAACAGCCGGGACCTGTTCGAGGTGATGAAGTTCGCCTCGCTGATTCACCGCGCGACGCGGGTCGACGCCGGCCTGCAGCAGGCCCCGGACGTGGTGAAGATGGCCACCAGGAACGGCTCCGCCGCCCTGGGCCACGACACCGGGCAGCTCACCGCCGGGCTCAAGGCCGACCTGATCCTGGTCGACCTGCAGAGCCAGATGTTCACCCCGCTGATGCCCGGCAACGCCGACCACCTGTTCTCCCACCTGGTGTTCGCGGCCAACGGCAGCTGCGTGGACACGACGATCATCGACGGGAAGATCGTCATGGAGGGGCGCCGGCTGACCACCGTCGATGAGCCGGTCGTGCTGGAGAAGGCCAACGAGGCGTTCCGCCGGGTGCTGGACAAGATGGTCGTCCCGGGCTGAGCAGACCTGAGCGGACCGCATCCGTGCCCCGATACCTGGTGCTGGGCGACCCCGTGGTCGCGCTCGGCGCCGACACGCTGATCCCGGACGGGGCTCTGATCGTCGAAGGAGCCGAGATCACCGAGGCCGGGCCGCGGGAGGTGCTGGCGGCCCGGGGGCCGTTCGACCGGGTGCTCGGCTCCGCCGGGCACTTCGTCATGCCCGGCTTCGTCAACTGCCACTATCACAGCGAGCTGGCCATCGGGCCGGGCCTGTACCAGCACATCTTCGAGAAGGCGAACGTCCATATTCAAGGCGCGGTGGGCCCGGTCGACGAGGAGGATCTCTACGCCGGGATTCTGTGGGGCCTGATCACGGCGATCAAAGGCGGCCAGACCGCCGCCGTGGACATGTACTACGGCCGGACCGGGATGGAGCACTTCGGCTGCGTTCCGGCGTTGCAGGCGTACCGGGACGCCGGAATGCGGACCATGTTCGGGCTGGTCAGCCGGGACCAGAACATCTACGCGCACGAGGCCGACGAGGCCTTCCTGGCCCGGCTGCCGGCCGATCTCGCGGCCGAGGTGCGCGCGTCGCCGATGGGCTACGCCTGGCCCGTCGACGAGGTGATGGCCACGTTCGAGGCCCTGTCCGCCGACTGGCACGGCCGGGACGACCGGATCCGCATCGCCACCGCGCCGGACTGGACCCCCGCCTGCTCCGACGAGCTCTACCGGCGCTGCCGCGAGGCAGCGGACGCGCACGGCACCTCGCTGCTCACCCACGCGCTGGAGACCCGCTCGGAGATGATGTTCAGCCTCGAGCGGTACGGCAAGCCGGCCGTCCGCCGGCTGGCCGACCTCGGGGTGCTCGGGCCGGCCACCGTCCTCGAGCACTTCGTCTGGGTCACCGACGACGAGCTGAGCCTGTTCGCCGACAGCGGGGCCGTGGCCTCCTGCGACCCGGGCTCGAACCTGCGGCTGGCCTCCGGGATCTGCCGGGTCCGCGACATCATGGCGGCGGGCGGGCGGGTCGGCTTCGGCACCGACGGGATCTCGTTCACCGACCGGGAGGACTTCTTCGCCGAGCTGCGGCTGGCCAGCTACCTGCAGCGGCTGCCGCGCACGTTCGGCGAGGGCCGGCTGGACAGCGAGGCGCTGCTGCGGGCCGCGGCGGTCAACGGGGCCCGGGCCATCGGCGCGCCGGACCGGCTGGGCGGCCTCGGGCCCGGCAAGTGGGCCGACCTGCTGGTCGTGCGCAAGGACCGGATCATGTTCCCGCCCGGGCGCTACGACGGTGAGCCGTTCCTCGATGTGGTCGTCGACCGGGCCGACGCGAGCGACATCGACGCCGTGCTCGTCCACGGCCGGGTGCTCATGGAGGACGGGCGGGTCACCGTGGTGGACGAGGAGCGGGTACGGGAGCGGTTCGCCGCGGCGGTCCGGGACCGGGTCTACCGGCCGTCGGCCGAAGTAAAACGGTGGGCGCAGCTCGGCCAGCTGGTCGAGCCGTACCTGGCGCCC
>Ga0335074_10003176_pt1 | contig 22390 bp, 25 predicted proteins | sample Lox_Sample_23_FD_206715 | JGI IMG/M metagenome (GOLD analysis project Ga0335074, IMG submission 206715) | Soil microbial communities from Loxahatchee National Wildlife Refuge, Florida, United States - Lox_Sample_2.3 | ecosystem: Environmental > Terrestrial > Soil > Wetlands | place: USA...
TCTTGGTCGCGGTGCGGATGATCTCGATCTGGGTTTCGTTGAGGCCCATCGCCTCGTAAAGATCACGCGGACCGGGATGCTCCGATGTCCCGGCCGTGGCGGCCTCTTCATTCGGAAGGAAGATCTTCGTCGGGCACGACTCGATCAGCACATCCAGGATGCCGGAGCGTGCCGCATCCGAGAGAGACTGCGTTGCGAGGATCACCGCACAGTTGGCCTTGCGCAGCACCTTCAGCCATTCGCGGATCTTCGCCCGGAACACGGGATGCCCGAGCATGACCCAGGCCTCGTCGAGCAGCAGGTAGGCGGGCTGGCCCTTCAGCCCGCGCTCGAACCGGCGGAACAGGTACAGCAGAACCGGGATCAGGTTCCGCTCGCCCATCGCCATCAGGTCGTCGATTTCGAAGACGAGAAAGCGTGCATCCGCGATGCCGTCTTCTTCCGCGTCGAGCAGCCGGCCGAGGGTGCCTTCCAGCGTGTAATAGCGGAGTGCCGAGCGAATCGCTTCGTCCTGCACCTGCGCGACGAAATGCGTAAGCGTCCTGTCGTTCGCCTCCCGCAGCAGCACCATCGCGCGGTGGATGGCTTCGCGCTCGCGGGGGAGGGGCGCCTGCCCGGTTTGCAGTTCGAAACAGGTGGCAACCCAGTCTTCGGCCCAGGCGACATCGGCCTCGGTCTCTAGGACCGACAGCGGGCAGAAGGCTGGTCCCGCACCGTCGCCGGCCACGTCGTAGTGCCGCCCGCGGCAGGCCTTGACCGTCGCCCACATGCTCCGCCCCTTATCGAAGGCGCAGATCGTCACGCCGGGATAGCGGAGCGCCTGCAACGCCACCGTGCAGAGCAGAGTGGACTTGCCGGCTCCGGTCGGGCCGAACACCAGGGTATGACCGACGTCGTCCACGTGCAGGTTGATGCGGAACGGGGTCGCGCCGGCCGTGGCGCCGTGCATCAGCGGGGGAGAGCCCGCCGGGTAGAAGGGGCAGGGGTTTTCCTCGCGCCCCGTCCAGACGCTGGCGAGCGGCAGCAGGTCCGCAAGATTCCCGGTGTGAATGAGTGGCCGGCGGACATTCGGGACGGGGTGTCCAGGCAAAGAGCCCAGCCAGGCCTCCAACGTGTTGACGGTCTCGATGCGCGCGGTGAATCCCTCGCGCTGGATTTCCCGGACCACCAGGCGCGCGTTCTCAATCAGCGCGGCGCGCTCCGGCTCCATCAGGACGACAACTGGCGTGTAGTAGCCGAACGTCACAAGCGCCGAGTTGGCATCGGCAATGGTCGCCTCTGCCTGGCTTGACATCAGAGCCGCGTCTTCGTTGACCGGGCCGCCCTGCGTCTTGAACACCTGCGTCCAGAAGCCGCGGACCTGCTGCCTCCATTTCCGGCGGAACCTGTGCAACTCGGCCAGGGCTTCATGCCGGTCCAGGTAGATCATGCGTGTGGACCAGCGGAATGCGATCGGCAGATGATCGAGCATCTCCAGCATTCCCGGATAGCTCTCCGCCGGGAAGCCTTCGATCGCCACGCAGCAGATGAACCGGCCGTCGAGTCCGCTGCCCAGGCGCGGCGTGTCGCCCGGCCAAAGCTCGCGACCGCCGATTACGGCATCGAGGTACGCGCCGGCCGGCGGGATGTTGAGCGCGACTTCCTCGCCGGTTAGGACAAAGTGTAGATAGTTCACCAGATGGTCGCGAAGATGATCGCGGCCGAAGCGGTCCGCGAACGCGTAGCTTTCCATCCGCCGCAAGCTGACCGCATCACCGATGGCGTCTTCCAGATCCGCGAGCGCCTTCCTGAACTGTTCCAGAATACGGCTCGCCGGACTGGCGCTTTCAGTCGGGTCATCGTCATAGATGAGATCGACGAGCTTGCTCTTGCGGCGCAGCGGCGGCGTGAACTGCACGACGAGCGCGTACTCGCCTTCGTAATGTGCGCCTTCACGCAGGAATTGCGCACGACGCTCGGCATCGACGAGGCATGAGATCGGGTCAGGAAAATGCGAAAGTCCTGCCTCCGGATAGCTGGCGGCGGAAAGGCGAACCGCATCGACCCATGTGGCCCAGCCAGCGCCGAGGCGGGTGAGGGCGGCATTGACGCGCCCTGACAGCCAGTCGCGCTCGCTATCCGTGCTGCTGGCAACGTCAGGCGCCCGGTAGAACCATCCGGCAAGCAACGAGCCGTCCTTGCACAGGACGATGCCGCTATCGACGAGATGGCTCCAGTTGAGCAGATCGGCGAGCCCGGCGGCCTTGTCGCGGAATGGCTTGAGCCTTAGCACGTGCGCTATTCCGTCCGGAACGGGCGCGAGCGCGCCGGGTAATAGCCGCGATAGGTAAGCTGGCGCAGATAGACCTTCATCATGTGCGGATCGACCTTCGCCATCCAGCGCAGCAAGGGAATGCAGGCGAACCAGACCGTGGCGCCGACAAGGAAGGAGACGGCGTTCACGCCGGAGACTGCGAGGCCTCCGGCGACGATCGCCGTCATCAGCGCGGGTTCTCGCTCGCCCCCCAGGAAAAGACTCGGGCGATGCAGCACGCGGTGAAAGGGCAGGCGGCGCAGCGTCACACGATCGCTCCGCTGATGCCGAGCGCGGATGCGAGATTGGTCACGCCGACGATGAAGGCGCAAACCAGCACCAGCATGATGATGCGGCGGACGAATTCGTTGATCTCGCCGCCGAAAACCAGTGCCGCGCCGCACGCGACCATCGCCAGCAATGAGATCGTGAAGGCGACCGGACCGGTCAGGTCGTTCTTGAGCGTGGTGAGCGGCGTATCCCAGGGAAGGCCGCCGCCGGCCGCGGCGGCATGCGCGGCAGGCGGATACCAGACGGCGGTTATCGCCAGCAGCGCCAGCAAACAGGGAAGCCAGGTCCGGCACAAAGGCCGGGCAGGGGACGGCATCAGGGGTCCTCCATGTTGACGAACTGGTATTCATCGTCGGTGACGCCGGTGACGGCCACGACTTCATCGATCCGGCGGCCAGGGGCCGAATCGGTCCTGACGATCGAAACGATGAGGTTCACGGCCTCGGCGATCAGCGCCCGCATCGGCGCCCGGCTGACTTCCGCGATGAGCTGTTCGAGGCGGCGCAAGCCAGCACGGGCATGGTTGGCGTGGACAGTACAGACGCCACCGGGATGACCGGTGTTCCAGGCCTTGAGAAGCGACAGCGCCTCACCGCCGCGGACCTCGCCGACGATGATCCGGTCCGGCCGCAGCCGCATGGTCGCCTTGAGGAGCCGCTGCATATCCACGATGACGGTTGCGCGCAGGGTGACCGCGTTGTCCGCCGCGCACTGGAGTTCGCTGGTATCTTCGATGATGACCAGGCGGTGTTGCGGCGTGGCCCTGACGATCTGTGCGATGACCGCGTTTGCCAGCGTCGTCTTCCCGCTGCCGGTGCCGCCGATGATCAGGATGTTGTGACGCTGGGCGACCGCGGCCTCAATGGCACGCCGCTGAGGCGCGGACATGATCCCTTGGTGTTCATACTCGGCGAGGGTGAACACTGCGGAGGCCTTGCGCCGGATGGTGAATACCGGCGCGGACACCACAGGCGGTACCAGGGCCTCGAAGCGCGCCCCCTCGAAAGGCGGATAGCCGGGCAGCTTGCATTCCAGGATCGGATTTTCGCGGGTGACGGTGCCGCGGAGCGTCGAGGCGACCGTGCCGATGAAGGACTCGGCCGATGCGGTCTGCATGGTGCCAACCGGGTGCATTCCCTGTCCCAGGCGTTCGGCCCACACGGTGCCATCCGCATTCAGCATCAGCTCGACGAGATCAGACGCCGCGAGCAGCGGGCAGAACGGCGCGAGCTGTCGCTTCAACGACTCCGCGACCCGGCGCGTCTGTTCCTCGCGATTCGATGGTGTGGCGTGGTCCATCAAGCTGTCGTCCGATGTGCTTGGTCGGGTTCTGCACCCGACACGATACAACAAATATTATGTATAGGTAGCCGGCGCAAGAGCCTTTCTCAGCGCGGCCACCTATTCCGTTGAAGGGTCGGCTAGGCGGAGCATGTCGCCCACATCCAGGTGGAGAACCCGTGCCACGGCGGCCATCGTGGCCAAGGTCGGGTTGATCTGTCCGGCCTCGATCTTGGCGACGTACTGCTGCGTCAGACCGGCCAGAGCGGCGAGGGCAGCTTGTGTCAGACCTGCCTTTTGTCGCGCCTCCCGTAACGTCCTGCCGAAATGGCCCCGCAGTTCGGTACCTTCCCCGCTCGCGACGGGTGACGCATTGCGCTCGATCACCATGCGTGGCGAGGCGTCAGAGATTCACGAGATCATACGCGGCACAACCCACTGCCTTGGCAAGAGTGCCAAGGAGTCGAAGGCCCGGATCACTGCATCCGTTTTCAATCTGCGCGACGATGGTCGACGCGATGCCGGCGCGGGCGGCAACTTCCTGTTGCGTCAGGCCGGCGGACAGGCGTGCGGCTCTGAGGTTGCGGCCAAGTACGGCCAGGATGTTCGTATTGGATTCAACGCCGTCGTGATTCACAGGACCTCCTGCAACGTTGTCGGCCAGGCCAGGAGAAGAAGTTCAGGCCAGGAGAAGAAGTTAGAGAGCCGTTCCTTGCTCCCGTCGTCGTTGTGCGGTGCGCCATACACGAGACAATACGTGAGCTGAATCGCCGGTAAGCGGGGCGGAAGCCGCGGGTCCGGCCTATCCTCTAGGAGATCGCAGTCTGGGGCGGGCCAGGAGCGTTCTCACATCTCGGTGAACCACTCTCGCCAGCGCCTGCGCCGTGGTCAGGGTGACGTTCTGCTTCCCCGATTCGACCAAAGAGACATACTGCTGGAGCAAGCCGGCGTAGTCGGCGAGCTGAGCTTGTGTCAGCCCCATCTTCAGACGTGCCGATTTCAGGTTCGCACCGAAAATTGCCACGAGATCGTCCTGATCGGGCTTACCCGGAGGGGGCCTGCCGGCGTTGGTTCTGGCCATCGAAGGGGAGTCTGCACCTCAGTTAACGTCAGGCGTGTGCCCTTCTCACACGGCCGCCGGCCGTGGCCGAATCGTCACACTCGCATCGCCGGACGCTTAGCCGGTTTTGCAATGGTTCGGAATGGGGAAAGCCCGACTTCCCGCTCATTTTTGGCGCGCTCTGTCTCAAATCTTAGCCAGTCTGGCCTTTGCCCCATGTGTGGAGGTCCCGCAGGCGCAAGCCGAGCGGGCCGTCAATCTCACCGTGCTGCATCGGCTGATGGTCTCCGGCTCAGACCGCGACGCCAACAGTTGGCGGGAGACTGCTGAAGTGCCCGGCGTCGACGCCCTGACACTTGATCACGCCTACAAGGTAATGGCCTGGCTCGGCGAGGACGTCACTGGTGCGGGCGTGACTCAGCACCGCAGCCGCACCGACGAAATCGAGGAAGCGCTCTACGCCCATCGACGTTCGTTGTTCGGCGAGCACGCCAACCAGGCCAGACTTGGTGCATGGCAGCTTGCGCGCGCTGATTTCTCGCGCATGACGGTGAAAAACTTCTTACCCGGCAAGGTAGACTCGCTTGCTCATGATTCGACGATCCAACTTCGTCCACAGGTAGCCGTCGCTAGACTAGCACGCGTCAAATCCGATGTGCGTGCGCTTTGGCGGGTGCGCCCCCTGGCCCGCGATCATATGGCGCCACCCAAATCATTTTGCGCAATGTCGCGCCTGGACCATGCGGCTGAAGCTTGAAATGTCCGGACACCTCCTGCCGTGTCGTCAGAGACCAGGTTGTCGAGATCGGACGGCAGATCGCTCTCTGACCGTTCGGACGCGTCGCGTTTGCGATGTCGGCCTTGTGGTCCGACGGCGAACATGTTGCGGTAAGCGGCCTTCTCGCCGGGTGACGGATGGGCGAGATACGGCGATTTCCGACCGAAGATCGTGTTTATCATGTCTGGCGAGAAAGGGCGGATTGTGATGAAGTTCATCATGGCCGGCAGGTGACGAAATGGTAGCAGATCCGAAATCTATCGTGTGCGACGTGCTCATTCGGAACGGGGTCGTGCTGACGCTGGACCATGGGCGACGAATTTTCGATCGCGGAGCGGTGGCAATTCGTGGCAACGCAATAGTCTGGGTCGGCTGCGACCGTGATGTTGACGACCACTATCGCGCAGCACGTGTTATCGACGCAGGTGGCGGCATCGTGCATCCGGGCTTCATCGATGCCCACAACCACATCGTGCACAGCACCTGCCGTGGCATTTTTGGCGAGGGGATCGATCCCGAACCAGACATTCCGTTTGCCACCTGGAAAGCGGATGTCACCTCGGATGACGAGTTCGCTGCTACCCAAGCCGCAGCACTGGAAATGCTGCGCAATGGCTTCACGATGTATGTAGAGCCGGGGACCGCGTTCGACTGCGATGCCGTCGCCGCCGCGACCGAAGGCGTGGGCATACGCGCTCTGCTCGCAGGCTGCTATCTTTGGGATCAGATCGAGACGATGCGCTTCCTCGGCCGTCTCGACAGCGAGGTGCTGTATCGTCGCGCACCACCGTCGCTGAAGCGCTGCCTGGCCGGGCTTGGCAGTCAGTTGCACCGCAACCGAAATCCCGATGCGCTGGTGCGCGGCTACGTCGCGGTTTATGGCCTCGGTACTGCATCAGACGAGCTGCTTCGCGCCGCCCGCGCGGCGTCTGACGAGGCCGGCGTCGCGTTCCATCAGCACGAGGGCTACACGCCGGAGGCGACCGCGGGTGACGAAGCGCGGATCGGCGGTTCGCGCATCTCGCGCCTGGCCCGCGTTGGCGCACTCGGCCCGCGCTCGACACTGGTGCACATGTATGTGCTGCGGGACCGCGACATTGCCGAGATTCGTGACAACGGCGCTTCGGTCATCTGGTGCCCGGCGGCGTACTTGCAATTGGGCATCAATGCTGGCGCCCCGATCCGAACGCCCGAACTGGTGCGGCAGGGCGTCACCGTGGCGATTGGCACCGACGGTGGCCTAAACTGCGTCATCGGCGATGGAGGGATTGCCGGCTATCTGGTCGCGGGGAACGTTGGAATGCCGCTTTCGCCCGGCCAAATTCTGGAAATGCAGACGATCAAGGCCGCACAGGTGGCCGGCGTTGCCGATCTTGTCGGCAGCCTGGAGGCGGGGAAACGCGCGGATGTGGTGGTGCGGGGCGCCGACTTGCCGGAGTGCATGCCCGCGGTGAATCCCGTACATCAGCTCGCGCTCACAATGCGCGCCGGAACCGTTGATATCGTGCTGGTGAATGGGCGCGAAATCGTGCGCGGTGGGCGCTGCGTCACTGTCAATGACCAGCAGGTCTTCGCGAAGGCGCAACAGTCCGTGCGTGAGCGTATGGGGCGGCTGGGGCTGAAAGCAAGGCGGTATTGGGCGAACTGACCGTCAGCCGATTCGCCGGATTATGAAACGCTCGTTCGCCATGCCCTCGCGGAACAACTCGTCGCAGGCGCGGGCATACGCATCCAGTCCCTCGGTGATGGTGGCAAACAGATTGCCGGGCATGAAGCCGGCAGGGCCGAGCAGCAGGTTGTTGCGGCCGTAGAAGACGGCGAGATCCACGAGGCCCTTCGGATGCTGCCGGCGCGACGCGACCGGCAGATCGATGGTGTCGGGGGACACATCGAAATAGACCACATCACCGGGGATCGGCGTGATCGTTGCATTCTCCTCGCCCGGACCGATAGGGAATGGCGGCACCAACGTGTAAAGTTCGCGCCCGGCCCACTTCGCGTGATAGGTCTCACCTTCGATCGGCAGCGCATCCCACACCGCATTGCAAGTGCGCGGTGCCTCGTCTTCCAACAGCGTGGCGATCGCGCGGACGTTTTTCAGTTTCAGCGACAGTTCGATCTGTCGTGGCATTTTAGAGCTCCCACAAAGCCGCAGGTGATTGTGTCAACGACACGCCGCCCGTGGGCGTCACCAGCATCGTGTGGCTGAGGCACACCCCGAATTCGCCAAGGACACGCAGGGACATGGGCAAGTGGAACACCATGCCGGCCTCGACCGGCTCGCGGTTGTTCGCGCGCAGGAAGAACCCCAGTGTTTCGATCCAGGACGGCGGATAGCCCACGCCGACCGGATAGCCGAAATTGTGGTGAAAGATCACGCCATCGAGCACCGGCGCGAGCGGCTTCAGTCCGGCGGCGGCGATGTCGCAGGCGGGCGTACTAGATTTGGCCGTGGCCATGATCGCCGCGATGGCACCCGATGATGCGTCGGCGATCTGTCGTTGTCGCTCGTTTGGCTTCCCAAGCACGGCGGTGCGCATGAGTGGTGCAGTATAGCGCTTGCGTTGGGCGGTGACCTCGATGAAGACAGTGTCGCCGCGCGCGATACGATAGCCGTTGTGCGAGCTATGGGCGAGGCCACCGCGATAGCCGGCTGCGACGATCGGTCCCCAGCAGACGAGATCGCTGCCACTGCGGTAGAGTGAATCGGTGACGGCGGCCGCCACCTCGTAGTCGTGGTGGCCATCTGCGATGGCCGCGAAGCCGGCGACGACAGCCTTGTCGGTAAGGGCCGCGGCATCGCGCATCAGCGCGATTTCCGCCTCCGACTTGACCAGCCGCACGCGTTCGACGATGCCGAAGGCGTCGTCAAACGTCGCCTCGGGCAACGCCGTTAGGAGCTTCGCGAACTGATCGCGGCCGAGCGCTCGCTGCTCAATCGCGAGCCGGCCCCGTGCGAGACCCTGACGCTTCACCGCGTCGGCCACCGCAAGCGTGGGCTCGGCGAAAGCGTCGAATTCGATGGCGGACGGCAGCCAGGAGCTGTTCTGGAACCGGCCGCGCTCGAAATCCAGAATAACCAGAACGGGATCAGCGCTGCTGGCAACGATACAGGCTTGCGGATCGAACAAGTTTTCGCTGTCCATGCCCGTCAGATAGTTGATGTTATGCGGACCGAACAACACCAGGCCATCAAGCCCCTGTTCGCGCATCCGCGCATGCACGGCGCTCGCGCGGCGCCGGTATTCGGATGCGGCGAAGGCAGGTTCGCGACGCATACTTATGCGACATACTCCCGGAAGGGCAGATTAAACAGGCGGCCGTGTTCCTCGGTGGTGAGCGGGTGCCCGACCAGCCCGAGCGCGGCCCACAGTGTGACCTGATTCGCCGTCACCACCGGGCACTGTGCGATCGACTCGAGCCAGCCGATCCGCGCCATCGTCGGCAACGCGGTGTCAGGAATGACCACAGCATCCGGCCGCTCCGCCGCCGCGTGTCGCACGGCCTCTGCGAGGCGCTCATCGGCTATCAGGGCCGCATCCAGGCCGGATGCCGCATCCAGCCATTGCAGCGACGCCACGGTAACGCCAAACGCGTTAAGAAACGATGCCAGGGCATGTGAGGCCGGCTCGGGATAGGTGGCGACAACAGCGACACGCGGCGTACCGAGCGCAACCAGCGCGTCGACGAACGCCAGCGAGGTGCTGGTGGCGGGAACACCAGTCGCCGTGCGCAGGCCCACCACCTGCTGTTCCGCGCCGTCGCGGCCGGCGATGAAGCTGCCGCTAGTACAGGCCCACACCACCACGTCAGGGTCCAGCGTTCCGAAACGGGCGGCGGCCTCAAGAATGTTCTCCATGCGCGAGGTCTGTAATAGCGCATCCACGGCATGGTCGTCGCCGGCCGGAATGCGGGATCCGACCAGAAACATGCGCAAGCCGTGCCGCTCTCCGAACAGGTAATAGTCTTGCTCAGCCCCGCCGCCAGGATAGATGACGCCGAGGCGCGTCATACCTCCATTTCCTTCAACAGACTGTGCAGGAAGCGCTGCGTAGAGGCGTGCTGGGGATGTCGCAGTACCTCGTTCGGCCTCCCGTGCTCGATGACCGCGCCGTGCTCGAACATCACTACGCGGTCGCCGACCTGGCGCGCGAATTCCATTTCGTGCGTGACCACTATCATCGTCATACCCTCCTCGGCGAGCTTGCGCATGACCGCGAGCACACCGGCGACAAGTTCGGGATCGAGCGCCGAGGTCACCTCATCGAAGAGCATCATTTCCGGCTGCATGGCGAGTGCGCGAGCAATGGCGACGCGCTGCTGCTGTCCACCGGACAATTCCGCGGGGCGCGCGCTCGCTTTCTCGGCGAGCCCTACCTTGGCGAGCAGATCGTGTGCGCGCGCCTCGGCCTCGGCGCGGCTCATGTGCAGCACCGTGCGCGGTCCTTCAGCAACGTTGCCCAAAGCGGTCATGTGAGGGAACAAATTGAAATGCTGGAACACCATGCCGATGTTGCGGCGCATCAGTGGCAGACGTTTGCGCAGCGCGGTGATGTCGACGCCATCGATGTAGATATGGCCCGACGATGGCTCCTCTAGCCGGTTCAGGCAACGCAGGAAGGTGCTCTTGCCGGAACCGCTTGGGCCGATTAGCACCACGACCGTACCGCGATCGACGGTGAGGTCGATCCCACGCAGCACGTGCAGGGGACCGTAATGCTTGTGCAGCCCTTCGACTCGCAACAGCACGTCGCTGACATCCGAGCTCATTCGCGCACCCGGAACCGCTCGAACATCCAGTTGACGCCGAGCGCCTGTGGATAGGCAAGGATATAGTAGATCACGGCAACACCGGTGAATACCTCCAGTGGGCGATAGGTGTCGGTGGCGACCATCCGCCCCTCGTACATCAGCTCGCCGACCCCGATGACGGAGAGAATCGAGGTATCCTTGAAAAGGCCCACCCACAAGTTGCCCAGCGCGGGGACCACACGCACGATGGCCTGCGGCAGGATGATGCGGCGATAAAGCTGCGGCCGTGTCATGCCCAGCGCGAGGGCGGCGTGTGTCTGCCCGGACCCGATCGAGGTGATGCCGGCGCGGTAGATTTCGGCGACGAAAGCCGCGAGGTTCAGCGTTAGCGCAAGCACACCGCATGTGAACGGATTGAGTGCGAGTCCAGTAATTAGCGGAAGCACAGTGAAAACCCAAAAGACCAGCACCAGCAGCGGCAGATTACGAAACAACTCGATGTAGAGATAGGCGGCCCAGCTGACCTGGGGGCGTGATAGGCGTACCAGCGCGACCGGCAGTCCCAGGATGAGGCTGCCAATCATGCTGAAGACCGCCGCCAGCACAGTGGTTCCGATCGCCGACAGCAGTGTCGGTAGATTGTCGAAGAGTGCGCTCCAGTCCCACTGGTATGCCATGACTACACCGTCAGCAGCCGCCGCCGGACGAGCTCGGCCACGAGCGACAGCGGGTATGTGACGGCGACGTAGATTAGACCTGTGCCGGTCAGTATTTCGGCCGGACGCAGCGAAATCGCGGACAACGACTGGGCCGCCCACATCAGCTCGGAAACCGAGATCAAGGAGACCAAAGAGGAGTCTTTGACCAGGGTGATGAAAGTGCTGGCAATCGGCGGCAACATGCGCACGATCGCCTGCGGTAGGATGATGCGCCGCAACGCCTGCGCGCCGGTCATGCCGAGCGCGAGCGCTGCATGGCGCTGGCCGACGGCGACCGACAAGATGCCGGAGCGGAAGATCTCGGCGAGATAGGCACCGGAATAGGCACCCAGCGTCAGCACGGCCGCCGGCACCGGGGGCAGCGAGTAACCGAGCAGAATCGGCAGCGCGAAGAACACCCAAACGAGCTGGATGAGCAGCGGAGTCGCACGCAGGAAATCCACGTAGAACGCCGCGACCCAACGCAGTGGTCGCGCCGGCGCCAGGCGCATCAGCGCAACGACCAGTCCCAGCACGGTGCCTGCGACCATTGATAGCAGGCTGACTTCAATTGTGACGACCAGACCCTTCAGGAGGAACGGCAGGTCACGGAAGAATACCCCAAAGTCCCAAGTGAAATGCGTGGCCGAGTTCACCTGGGAACCGTGAGGTCAGGCCGGTACGACAAGCGCGATCAAGACCCGAGCTGATCCGAAAGGTACTCCAATGTGGAGAACTTCGCGATCGTCCTCGCCATCTCGGGCTTTGCAGCATTAGTGGCGTCCGTCACGAACTTGGCCCAGGCGGGATCGCCCTTATTAAAGCCCACGCCGATTGGGATAGAGATGTCCGGATGCGCGATTCACTCGTGCGCCTCCGGTACGACCTTGATCTGCGGATATTTTGACTCCAGCGCCAGCGCCAGTGGTGAATCGAACGCGGACGCGTCCAGTCGGCCACTGATCACCTCCAGCACGCGGGTGCCCCCACCGGGGGCCTGCACCACGCTGTTCACTTTGGCCTTCGGATATTTCTTGACGAACTCCTGTTCGGTCCCAGTGCCGGTGAAAGTGCCCGTGACGACGTTGGCACTGTTCAGGTCGCCCAGTGTGTTTACCTTGTTGTTGGTCTTGAGTACCTCGTAGCAGGTGCCGCCCTCAGCATAGTTGGCGAAGTCGATCACTGCCATACGCTTCGGCGTCGCAAACAGCGGTGCCAGCGCCAGATCAAACTGTTTTGCCTGCAGGCCTGCGACGATGACGTCCCAGCCGGATGGGATGTATTCGATGGGTACGCCGAGCGTCTGGGCGATTTTCTCGCCGAGATCCGCGGCGGCGCCGATGTACTTGCCGGTCTTCGGGTCCTGCCCGAGCCAGGGCCAGGCGATGGCAACACCGGCACGCAGCTTTCCTGCCTTCTTGATGGCATCGACGGTGGGGCTTTGCCCAAGCGCCGGGACGGTTTGCGCCATTGCCGTACCGGTCAGGGCAGCGGCCGCCAAACCCGTCATCAATAATCCGAAACTTCTCCGCCTCACTGTTTGTCCCCCTATGTTATTGGTTCAGGCAGTCTCTTGTAGCGCACGCAGTCGCGGACGGTCGAGAGTAACACCCAGACCAGGTCGGTCGGGAGCGCCGGCGTGGCCATTCTGGATCGGCAGCATCTCCTCGATCAGGGTCTCTTTATTGTAGAGAACGCCGCAGACATCGGCGGGGCCGAGTAGTTCCGTCATGGCCACCGCCAAGTGCATCTCGGCCGCGGTGCCGATACCGAGTTCGGGCATGCTGCCTATGGTGCAGGCAATGCCGGCGCTCTCTGCCATGGCAAAGATGCGTGCGGCGTTGCGCAGCCCACCCGCCTCGCTGACGTAGACGTTAATGATGTCGGCGGCACCCGCGCGGATGACTCGCGCCGCGTCATCGGTGCCCCAGACGCTTTCGTCCACCATGATCGGCATCGGACTGCGCTGGCGCAGCCAGGCAAGATCTTCAATGCGGTCCGCCGGCAACGGCTGTTCGATGGAGTGGATGTTGAAATGGGCCAGCGCCTCGAGCTGCGTCAGTGCCTCGCGGGTGGAGTGCCAGCCCATGTTCGCATCGACTCGAATTACTGCCTTCGGTCCGAGTGCGCTGCGAATGGAGACCACGGATTCAATGTCGTGCACGGGGTCCGTGCCGACCTTCACCTTCACGCCGGCGAAGCCCCGCTCCATGGCGGCTCGCGCTTGCGCGACCATCTCCTCGATCGGTGCAACCATAATCGACATCGACAGCGGGGCGGTCTCGCGTACGCGGCCGCCGAGCAGGTTAAAGACCGGCGTTCCCAGCGCCTTGCCGGCGATGTCATAGAGCGCCATGTCGATGGCCGCCTTGGCCGGGTTTGCGGCGCGTGAGAACTGCACCGCGTGGTCCATGATCTGGTGGGCACGGTTGATGTCGAAAGCATTAAGGCCTATCAGCGGGGGCGCGAGCACCTCGTTGACGGTGGGACAAAGCGCCTCGCCGTCGCCATTCCAGATCATCGAGATTTCGCCCAGACCCGTTATGCCGCCATCGGTTTCGACCTCCACGATGCCGAAACTTCCCATGATAGAGGTGCCGAGGGCGCTCTTAAGCGGGGCGATACGCGGCACCCGAACGGACACTGCGGAGATTCGGCGTATGCGGTTGCGTGAGGCCGCGGCTCTCATCGGCCTAAACAAGCGGTCATGACACTAGCTGCCAAGCTGGCATGGCACGACACCCCGCACCCGTCGTAATGATTTCTTGTCGAACTCCTCATGCCGTACGTTAGCGGCTACCCGGGAAATTGCAAGCGCGTTTCCCGCCTCCGAAATCAGCACTACCGAATGCACTGCTTCCGCCGAGAAGGCCCCGCGGGGAGGTTCTAGTGAAGGAGCTACTGAGCCAGTCAGGCGAATATGGGAAATCGTGAGTACAAGCAACAACAAGCCGGTCGGCAGGCGTGGTTGCAACGATCTAAGCGGGGTGATCTGCTATTCGAACCCCGTTACGGACAGGCAACGCATCTCGCCGACCGTGGTGACTCCCGCCCAGTTTCATGGGATCGCGACGAAGAGTCCGTCGATACCGGGTTCGGACCGATCACTGATAGCCCGTCCGGCATGACGCTTTCCGGGCCATCGACGAAGTGGCGGATTGCGACCGGCGACGGAGTGGGCGGAGCCAAGGGCCGGGGCATTGTGAATCGATGCTCCTCGGAATATTACGAGGCCGGTCGCGGCGTAATGACGCCGAATTCACGTTAGAATACTTGAGTGCATTCGCAGCACCTTACCGCGGAAGACAGCGCACCTGACGACTGTCGCGGCAGAGGCCAGAGTATCTGCTTACTAATCCCGTAACGGGGCCATCGCAATCTGAGTGACTCTCTAACAGGCTTTCCTGATTGCCCTGCGCCACCGTTCCTGTGCGGATCACAAAAGCGCCTCACCCTGTGGGTACCTTCGCGCCCATACCTCTGCAACCACAAGTTGAGGACGATCATAGGTCTTGGTCGCTAGGTAGCGACACTCCCCGCTTATCCCAGCAGTCGAAGCACAACGAGATGTCGATGGGATGCCTCTTGCTCAGCCCCAACGGGTCTTCGCCCAACCGAGCGCCGGTACCACCTCGTGCGTGAACAGCTCGATGGAGCGCAGGATGAAGGGATGCGGCGGATCGACCGAGTGCACCTGCACGACCACATCCGTCACGCGGTCTAGCGTGCTGTCAGCGCGCAGGGATTCGGCGACGTCATCAGGTGTTCCGATATGTACGTCGAACGCGGCGATCAGCTCGTCAACCGAGGCACCTGGCGGGACGCGTTCCCCCTTACCGGCACGGCGGACGAAGCGGCACAATCCGATCTCGGCGAACCGCATCGCTTCCTCGCGATCATCGGCGACGATGACGCTGCGTGAGGCGAGAATGCGCGGCGCATGACCGGCCGGCAGAGCTTTCAGATAGGCATCTATGATCGGATGCTGGATGTGCGCGAGCGAGGCGTGTGGTGCGGCGGGCGAGCGCGGCTGGGTGCGGGAAAGCATCAACCCGTGGCCCGCCTGTCCGGCCCGGTGACCGCCATCGGCGGAGAAAGTCGCGAGCCAGATGCGATCAAGCAGTTGCGACGCCGCTGGGTAGAGCCTGTTATCATCGCCGCCAAGATTATCGCCGCGCAAGGCTGCGAGAAGGACCTCGAGATGTTGGTCGAATATCTTGCCTCGTCGCGCATTCTCCGCGCCGAATGCGGGAAAGGTGGACGGGTTGCCGCCCGAGCCGAGGCCAAGTTCCAGCCGCCCACCTGAGAGCAGGTCGACGACGGCGGCGTCCTCCGCGACGCGCACCGGGTTCTCGAGCGGCAGGGTGATGATGCCGGTGCCGAGGCAAATGTGTGTGGTGTGCGTGGCAACATGAGCGAGGAAGGGAAAAGGGGATGGAAGGCCGCCTTCGCTCGCATCGAAATGATGCTGTGCGACCCAGGCAGTTTCGAGGCCCAGCTTCTCTGCGTGGACGATTTGCTCCCTCGCCAGACGGTAGCGTTCGCCCGCGCTCGCATCATCGAGTAGGCGGGTGAAGAAGCCGAGCGTCTTAGCGGCCACGGCACGGGATCCGTTGCCGAGCATTATCGCGATCCGCTCGGTTCGCGGAATTGGCGCAGGCGATCATTCCGCCCTCCTTGTGACAAGCGGCGAGATCACCGCCACAATAGGCATCGCGAATGCGCGGGTCTCGCGCTAGCCTGACGTCTTGCCCGGATAAGGGACTGCGCCCGCTTTGCAGCAAGTAGTCCCGATGCGGCTTAGCCAGGGTGGCGCGACATGAGAAGCGGCGCAAGCCAGATCATTCATGACCGTGCCAATCAGTGGCACGCCCACTTGCCGGAAGCGGTCTCGTAAGCGGCTGTCTCCCGACTGTTTGGAGACGCTTCTTCGCGCGCATTCCCGCGCGCCTCTGGGGGCTGGTCCGTGGGGATACTCCGGCCCTCGCTGACTAACACGCGATAATAGTCCTTCCTGCGCCTTACTTGCACTGGGAGTGACATGACGGAGCGGGCAGTGGGGCACAGCGACGGCACGGGCAACGCGGCAGCGACCGGTGTGAGCAATTGCACATTACATCTGGGGCGGATGCAGGCGCGGATCGAGCTCGAACGCCTCCTGCATGCGCAGCATGTAGGCGCCGGCCGCCGATGCAGCGACGAAAACAAGGTTCCAGCTGTGGGTGGACACCACGCTAGGAATTAGGACGAACTTGTGAACACGAAGCAAGGCATCCCCGAACCCTTGCTGCCCGGCGCTCGCGATGGAGGGGCGTAGCCAGTTCGGATTCGGGACGGAGGCCGGCTCGACCACATGGACGCTCGGCGTATCGACGATGATCGCTGCAGTGAGTGTGTGCGGGACGGTATCGAGCGTACGGAACCCCTTGTGGACGGCAATCTCGAGGATCGCTGTGGACGGGTCGACGGCGCAATAAACCGCCCGGACTCCGCGGCTGTTCCAGCGTCCGCCGGACAGGTAGGCGCCCTCGCCGCTGTCCCACGTGGCGGCGTGCCGGGTCATGTCGAGCCGCCAGACCACGAGTTCGGAGCCGCCCAGCGGCGGCGGCAGCGGTGTCACAGCCAGCCAATGATCAGGTGTAGACGCCGAATTCGAGCCGACGCAGGAAGTCCTCGACCAGCCCCACACCAGCGGGCGTGGTCAGCAGGTCGATCGGGCGCTGCTGCTCGAGGCCGATCGCGGGACGCTCCATCCATGCTTCGGCTTCTGCTTGTGACCCGAACACCTCCGTGGCCTCGGCCAGAATCTCCGCAAACTTCCAGGTGCGAGCGCTCTGCTCCGAACTAAGCGGCTTGTCGGTCGCATCGCGGCGGCGCTGGAAGGTGCGCAAGCTCATACCGGTAGCCTTCTCCAGCGACACCGGGTTGTGCAGTACGTGTAGCCGGTCGACCAAGTGGGTCAGCGCCGCACCTGGTAGTCCGTCCGACAGTAACCGGTGCGCCTCGATCGGATTGTTCAGCCGGCGATGCAGCACGCGGAAGCCGCCTAGCAGGTCGGCCACACGCTGCGTGATATTGCCTTCACGCTCGGAGAGCGCTGTGTTCAGCTTGCCCATCACTTTCTCTGCGACAACTGACGCTGCTTACATGTCATCTGTCGCAACGTGGTGTCAAGTTGCCGAGTTTTACAGGGGTTGGGGGCGCGCCGGCTAGGGCCTAGGTCACTCGCTGGGAACCCCCGACCAAGTCGGCGAGCGGTTCCACCTAGCAATCCCGGCTACCGCCTGCCGTGAGCTGGTATTCGGTCACTGAAGTTGCACCCGGTGTCCATCTCATTGTCGAGCCTCATGTCTGTGCCGCGCGAATTTTTTCCTCGTGCGCGGCCGCAACCGTGGTGGTATGGGCATCGGCGGCTTGGCAGGCCCGCTCGGGCAGTGCCGCTCTGCGCGAAGCGAAGGACGGCGAAATCGCCCCCCTCGTCGGTCAGCTCGAGCGGGCTCGGGCTGCGTAATCCGATTATTTTTGCGACGCACACGCATATCGACCATATCGGTGGCCATTCCTCGCTCATAGGAGCGGAGTTCCTCGTGCATCCGCGGGAAGCGGATGCACTACGCGCCTTACATGCCGGCAGGCCTCTCCTATGCCCAGTTCACCGAGGCAGATCGGGCCCGGTTCCGCGCCGCCGGATTCGACACCAACGGTCTCCTGATCGATGCTTTGCCGCATGCGGAATTCGATCCATATGATCATCGCTTCCGCGGTGTTGAGCCTAGCCGGCTGGTAGGCGAGGGCGAGGTGATCGATCTTGGTGACCGCCGGCTTACTGTGCTGCATGTTCCGGGTCATCCACCGGGTAGCATTGCGCTCTGGGACGCTGCGGATGGCGCGCTTTTCGCCGGCGATGCGATCTATGATGGGGTGCTGGTCGATACTCTCGATGGGTCGGACATCCCGACCTACCTTGCGACCATGGAACGGCTCAGGAACCTCCCGGTACGCGTCGCACATGGTGGACACCGCGCGAGTTTCGGCCGTGACCGCATGGTTGCGATTATTGACGATTATATCGCGAGCCGCATCGGGCAAGTCAAGCGAACACGGGAACCCCCGATCTCGTTCTGGGAGATCACATGGACGAAATCTTCGCGCGTCGCGACTTAATCGAGCCGTCCTTGCTGCGTGCGCTGTCAGCACGCTCCAACCGTGCGGGCTTTCTGCAGTTTGGCAGTCATATCTGCGCCATCTTCGCCACCGGTCTCGCGCTACATGCGACACTCGGCACGCTATGGGCTGCGCCGATTGAGCACCCGCATCCCACGCCCGTGTAGGCCGCCTGACCTGGAGGCGGTCGGCGCCGCCCGCCACCGTAAAAACCGTTCATGATACCGGTTTCTCTATTTTGCGAGTGCGACCGCGGCAATATGTCCTTTGCATACTGCGGTGCAGCATGAGGTGCGCTCTACCAGCTGGGGCGGGCGCCGCAAGCCGACCCGTACTACCGCTGCGTCTCCGCGTTGCTTTTCCATCGGGAACAGTCAAGGGCATCTGAGCGCTTGGCGCAAAGTGGCTGCTAACCGCAGCTTTCCGCAAATGAACGGGAACGATGAATGTGGAAGACGCCAGAACGGTAATCCCCCAGCCTCATCAACACCCATCATGCAAAACTGCTGTCGGCGTGGTTAGCGTGCCAACGGCCGGATGGCGGATTCCAAAGCGGCCAAATCAGCCGCTCGGGTCTCACCGAACATTCGACCCACTTTCTCACAGAATTACGCCGCGGGTCCGAAGCCAGCCAGTTCGACGACATCACCACGCCCCAATGGGACTCGACGCGCGAGATACTTGACGAGTTATCGCTGGCCCGCGTCGCGCAGGGTTTCAGCTCATCGCAGACCGCGACTTTCGTCTATTCGCTTAAGGAGCCGCTTTTCGACCCGTTGGGCGACGAGATCGGTGCGGATGCCGCCAAACTGAGACAGGAAGTTTGGACCGCCACCAAACTGCTCGACAAACTCGGCCTCTACACGGTTGAGAGCTACCAGAAGGGCCGAGAAGCCATCATCAGCCGCCAAAGCGACGAGCTGCTGGAGCTGTCTACCCCTGTTATCCATTTATGGGATTCGATCCTCGCCTTGCCGCTCATCGGCACGCTCGACAGCGCGCGGGCGCAAGTCGTCATGGAAACCTTGCTAACGGAGATCGTCGCGGCGCGGGCGCAATTCGCGATCATCGACATCACCGCCGTGCCGACGGTCGATACGCTTGTTGCGCAGCATCTCATCAGGACGGCTTCTGCCGCCCGCCTTATGGGTGCCGATTGCATCATCAGCGGCATCCGTCCCACAGATTGCGCAGACCATCGTTCACCTCGGCCTTGATCTTAACGTCATGTATAAAGCGACCATGGCCGATGCGTTCCACGTGGTGTTGCGCGCCGGGTCGGCAAGGTTGTCGTGGATCGCGCGTAAGTGGACTAAGCGGGCTGTTGGTGGCATCTGTCGAGCACAAGCTTTCTTGCTCCGGTCCCATTGAGCAACGTGCCTCCCGCACCTGCGATCATGCTAATCGCCGTCGCCCGCCTGGAAGGGGACGGCGCGCTGCTGTCGGCGCATCGGTCATCGCATTCGTCATGGTTGGGTGGTTCTGCTGGCGGTATAAGATACTATGAGCGCGCCGATGCGTGCAGGGCCTCCTATGGGGGTCGATCACGAGGCGATCGAGGAAAGGAGTTCCGTCATGACCATCATCGTCTCCGTCAAGATCAACGACGGCATTGTCCTGGCCGCCGATAGCGCCGGCACCATGAACAGCGGGCACGTCTACACGCATGCAAACAAGATCGCGCACCTCTGCGAGGGTCTGCCTCTTGCCGCAATGTCTACCGGCTCGGGTGGTATCGGGAACGAGTCCGTGGAAACGCTGCTGAAGGACCTGAGTCGACGGTTTGCTGGGTTCGTCCCAGCGTTCGCCGACTGGCGGCTTGATGCCGGAACCTACACGGTTGAGCAGGTGGCGACCCGACTGCGTGCGTTCCTGTTCGAGGAGAAGGCCGCGGTCTGTGGTGCGGAAACGAACATTCAGCTGCGCGTCTGCGGGTACTCCTGTGGCCGCCCGCTCGCTGAAGTATGGGAAGTTAACATGACGCAGCAGGCCTGTGCGCCGCCACGCTGCATCATGGACGAAAACAGCTTCGGCGTTCTGTGGGACGGGCAGTATGAGGCACTGAATCGGCTTATCCTGGGCCTTGGCTACGACATCGGTGCGGCCCTCGTGCGACACGGCATCCCGGCTCAGGACGTTCCGAAGTTGCAGGCCGAACTGATCAAGGACCTTTACGCGACACTTGCGGTTCCGGCGATGCCGATCCAGGACGCTGTGGATCTGGCGCGCTTCCTCGTGGAGACAACGATCGGCTTCATCCGCTTCGCGGTGTTCGTGCCGAAATCGGTCGGCGGTGCGGTCGGAATTGCCGCAATCACCAAGCACGAGGGCTTTCGCTGGGTGCAACGGGCAGAACTCGCATCATAGCGTACTGTCCTCACCGTAACTAGACGGACGCCTGGATGAGAAGCGCCTTCATCGGGCAGATGAAGGTGTCCTCGTCTGCTTAAGCGGCCTTCGCCCCCGCCACTCGCCTTCTTACGGCCCGAAGCCACGCCACTATAACGAGGGCGATCGCGATCAACGTCGGCTAGTTAGGCCGCGGTCCGTCGCATCAGCAGCATGAGGGTCTTCCCATCAGTCTGCTAAGCCCCGCGCTTCAATACGTCGGGCCCGGGCAGAGTGCCATACCCACGCTACGCGACGGATTGACACGACTCGATCGCGGCGCTAGGCCTTCCTCCCGAGCTTGGCGCGCCGGTGACGGCGCGCTTCTGCTTGGTCCGCATGATTGTGCGCCAGCAACGCCCGGCCGATGCGCCTAGCCGGATTAGCGGCCGGCCGCCGTCCTGGCGCCGCTGCGTGCGGGAGGGGTACATCCTTATCAAGTTGCCGCGTTTGGCTTGGGACGGCGGTTCCTATCCACCAAATCTGGCGGCATGGAACCGACCGAGAAACCGACGCCCCAGAGCCTAGCTGAGCGGATCGCAAAGCTATGGGAGAGCCCGACTGTCAGCCGGATGACTAAGGCGGCGGACGCTTATACCGCCAAGTCGCTCGCCAAACTGAACGAGTTGCTGGCTCGGCTCAACGCGAACAGGTAGCCGGCGCCGCAGAGCCCTAAACACGCGCGACCCGAAAAGCTCGTCGGGGAGCTAGCCTTTCGGCTGGGATGGGTCTTCGACCAACGTCCCGATCAGGCGCAACAGTTCTTGATGCTCGGGGCCAGAGCCCCCGCGAACGAGAAATTCCCCAATCTCGATGTTGGACGGTCGGCCTCCGGACGAAACATTAGGCTCATGCTTGATGAACACGTGTCCGGCTTCGGTATCGCGCGCGAGATACCACCGATCGCCATTTGCGCTGCTATAAAGCCACCTTGTCTCCAAGGGCATGGCTGCTGCTCCTAGTTCGCTGGGCGAATCTGCGGGGCCGGCGATGAGACGAAGGGCTTCGCGCGCGTGAGACGCCACGGCATCAGCAAGCCTCCACTGCCCGTTCCTCTTGCTTCTTCTCGTCATCATGGAACGTCAGCGCGGTTAAGGTAACCGCTCGCCCCCGAGCTGCTAAAATCGTCACCTTCACAACCTGCAACTCGCTGACTGCCCGTTCCCTGGCCATCGCTTACCCACTTTACCCGATACTGGCAGACATCCTCTTGGACCGGCAGCATTCGCGAAATCGTATACACGTCCTGCGGATTATTGACAGAGTAAGCGCCTCGAACCAGCCGCACGTGGTCGCCCACGGTAAAGTGCCGCGGAGCCAAGGGAGGCATGACCTTCAAAAAAAACGCGGCCTCCAATCCCGTCACGAGATTTGACCGCAGAGGCTTGCCCTGCTGACGTCTGCTCCAACAGGAAACCCTCCCAAGTGGCAGATATAGGAGTGGTTAGAAGCTGATGAACACAAGCGTTCGCGATCGCTGCCGACAGATAAGGGCCACCCCCCTCGCGGAGCGACCCAGGGCGATGGGAATTGCGATTGTCGCGCCTGGTGGAGATGTACCGCCGCAGGATGAGCAGATGAGCAGTTCGGTCGTAAAACAGCATGATCATGAGCTTGCGCGATGGCCACGCCGATCAGAGGCCCATGCAGCTTGTATTTGGGTCTTTCATCCCTAAGAGTCTGTC
>Ga0335074_10003177_pt1 | contig 22387 bp, 21 predicted proteins | sample Lox_Sample_23_FD_206715 | JGI IMG/M metagenome (GOLD analysis project Ga0335074, IMG submission 206715) | Soil microbial communities from Loxahatchee National Wildlife Refuge, Florida, United States - Lox_Sample_2.3 | ecosystem: Environmental > Terrestrial > Soil > Wetlands | place: USA...
CGTGGAATCGCGCAGTTTTCGGCGCACCAGAGCCGGAGCGTAGCCGGGCGTTTCGAGCGCGCGCCAATTCCCTAGTGCGGCAAAAAAGTCCGCTTGCCGCGGAGTCATCTCATCGAAACCGGCGGCGTAGACGATACCGGGACGGTCTATTCCTTGCGCGCCCATCTTCCCACGCAGGAAATCGGCCAGGCGCGCCCGGTCCAGCCATCCGTTCGCCTCGCATTGCCGCTCGAACTCGCGCGACCAATCGGCGAACGCCGACCAATCCCCGCAGGCTTCATAACTCCCGTCCACGGGAAGACGATATTCGGCAATCAACCGCCAGGTCTCCATCGCCTGTCGCGCCGTCTCGGGAATCTGCAATAGCGATGCGCCCTCCGGCGATGCACGAATGATCCGTTCCCACAGCGACTGTTCCTGCACCGCATCCAGCAATTGCGGGGCGCTTGCATCGGCCGAGCGTCCCAACCACTCGCTCCAGGCGCGCTCTATAAAGGCATCGAACGGCAAAATATCCGGCCGGTTCCAGATGTTCTGCCCGCGCTCCGCCTGTAAGGTATGGAACTCGCTCGCCAGCACTCGCGCCAAACGGCGGCCGGCGGTGATCACGGCCGCGCCCGACTCGAGAGCGCGGACAATCTCCTTGTGCATGTGCTTTTATGATAAGTTGACCAAGCGAATCACCATAGCGATCGACGGCCCAGCCGGAGCCGGCAAAAGCACGCTGGCGCGCCGCATTGCGGCGAAACTCGGATTTCTCTACATCGATACGGGCGCGATGTACCGCGCGGTGGCGCTGTGGGCGCTGCGCACCAACGTAGCGCCGTCGGATATGCACCGGCTGGAGCAACTGGCTAACGCCGCGCACATTGAGTTCGTTCTCCAGGACAATGCCATCCTGTTAAACAACGAAGACGTGACGGCCGCGATCCGCACTCCGGAGGTCAGCCAGGCCGCATCGGAAGTTTCGCTGGTCCCGGCGGTGCGCCGGGCTCTGGTGGAAAAGCAGCGCGAGATCGGGGGGCAAGCATCGGTGGTCATGGAAGGCCGCGATATCGGAACGGTGGTTTTTCCCGAAGCCACGGTCAAGATTTTTCTGGACGCGCGGCCGGAGGAGCGGGCCACGCGGCGGGCGAACCAGTCCGCTCTGCCGACCGATTTTGTGGAGCAACAGATCCGGGAACGCGATCAGCGCGATCGCGGGCGCGCCGAATCGCCGCTGGTGCAGGCGCCCGACGCGGTGTATGTGGACACCACGGGCCTGACCATCGACGAAGCCGAAGCGGCCATATTGAAAATCATCCGCGAGCGGACTTCCAACGGGCGCGAGCGAACGCAATGAACAATCTTCTGGTGATGAAATTCGGCGGGACCAGTATGGGTTCGGCCGAAAGGATCCGCGTGGCGGCCGGCATCTGCGCCGGGCAAAAGGCCGAGCGGCCGGTGGTGGCGGTGGTGTCGGCGATGTCCGGAGTCACCGATCTGCTGCTGGGCGCGCTGAAACATGCCGAGGCGGACGATGAAGCCGGCATCGAATCCAGCATCCGGAGCCTTTCCGAGCGCCATGAACGGACCTGCCGGGAACTGCTGCTCGATCCGGCACGCTGCCAGCGCGCGATGGAGGGAATCGAGGAGCTGATTAGCGATTTTCGCCGCATCGCCCGGGGCATGCTCATGCTGGGGGAACGGCCGCCACGGTCGGTGGATGAAGCCGTGGCCATCGGGGAGCGCCTGTCCGCGTTGATGATGGCCGAATATCTGGATGGTTCAGGAACACCCGCAAGCGCCATCAACGCCGCCGGCGTGATTGTCACCGACGCGGTGTTTGGAAATGCCACGCCGATCATGGAAGCTACGCGCCGCAAGGCTCAGACGGCGATTGAGCCGCTCGTCGCGAGCGGCGTCCTGCCCATCGTGACGGGCTTCAACGGAGCTACCGCGGACGGACGGCCCACGACTCTGGGGCGAGGCGGATCGGATTTTTCGGCGTCCATCCTCGCGGCCGCGCTGGACGCTTCCGAGCTGTGGATCTGGACCGACGTGGACGGCATCATGAGCGCGGACCCGCGTTCGGTCCCCGAGGCCCGTGTACTCGATTCGCTTACCTATAACGAAGCGGCCGAGTTGGCGTACAACGGCGCGAAAGTGCTGCATCCGCGCACGCTGGCGCCGCTGATCGAGCGGCAGATTCCGGTGTGGAGCAAGAACAGTTTCCACCTGGATCACCCCGGAACACGCATCGTACCCACGCTCCAAGCGCCGCCGGGTCCGCGGGCGGTCACGTCCATGTCTAACGTAGCCTTGATCTCCATCGAACCCGCCAGCGCGGCGGTGAGTGGTACGCGGCTCATGGCGCGCGCGCTAGAAGCCTTGGCGGACGCCAACGCGGAGGTGCTGGCCCTCAGCAGTTCCAGTTATCGTCAGAGCTTCTGTTTCCTGGTTCGCAAGGAAGAACTGACGGCGGTCATGAAATCGCTCGAAGCCGATCTGGCCTTGGAGCTCACTCACGGTTACCTGAAACCGATCGCGGTGGATGACAATGTCGGGCTGCTGGCTCTGGTGGGCGAAGGGATGCGGGGGACTCCCGGACTCGCCGGACGGCTGTTTCAAGCCATCTCCCAGCAGGACGTGAACATTATCGCGATCGCGCAAGGGTCGAGCGAGCTGACGATCAGTATCATCGTGCGCCGGGACGGACTGGAGCGCGCCATCCAGGCGGTTCACCGGGAATGCCGTTAGGCCGGTTAGAAACCGTTACACCACGGGCGGAGCCCGTGTGTCAAACTGAAGTCGTGGTAGAGTTCTGTACTTGCGGCGCCCAACTTCCGCCCGACGCGCGGTTCTGCCACAAGTGCGGAAAGCCGCAATACGACTATCCGGGTATCGAAGCGTCCGAGCCCGAGCCACCCGCGGCCGAAGTTCCGACTCTTCCTCCCGCGCAGCCGGTTCATTTGCCCGAGATCGGTTTTCACAATGGCCTGGCGGTACGCTTGGGATTCTTTGCGGCTGCGGCGGCCGTGCTGGTGTGCATGATTCCGATTCCTTTTGCGTGGCTGCGATTGCCGATCGCTTTCGTGGCGGCGGGCTTTCTGGCCGTTTATCTGTATAGCCGCCGGACGGGGCAAGTTCTCAGCCCGCGCAGCGGCGCGCGCATGGGCTGGATCACGGGGATTTTCTCCTTCACCTTAGTCAGTGTGATTTTCACCATCGCGATGGTGGCCATTACCAGCCAGGGTGGTCTCGAAAAGGAACTGCAAGCGCAGATTTCGCCCAGTGATCCGCGCTGGGAGATGGTGCGGCAAGCCTTGAACAACCCCGCTCTCATCATTGCCGGGCTGGTTCTGTATCTCATGCTGTTCTTCGTGATTCTGACGGCCCTCCCGATGATCGGCGGCGCGCTCGGCGCCAAGCTGCTCGAGAAGGAAGGCTCTTAGGGAATTAGTGCGGCGGGAATTAGTGCGGCGCGCGATCGCCATCCTAGCGGCATGCTTCATCGTAGTAGCGCTGGGAGCACCGCTCGGAGCCGCGCTCACCCCCGAGCAGCGCCAGCTCAACATCCAGTCCTTCGAATACGTCTGGAGCACCATCCGCGACAAGCATTGGCAGACCAAGCCCGGCGGGCTGGACTGGCAAGCCATCCACGATGAATTCCGGCCCAAGATCGACGCCGCCGACAGCATGGATGCCGCGCGCGCTGTTCTGAACCAGATGCTCGGCCGTTTGCATGAAACTCATTTCGCGGTCGTCCCGGGCGAGGTGTATTCGAGCGTGGATGGCGCGCATGCCGGCGATAAGACAACCGGGATCGATGTGCGGGTGGTGGGTGCGCGGGTGCTGGTCACTTCAGTGGACCCGGATTCGGGAGCGTTCGCCCAGGGAGTGCGGCCGGGCTGGGAGATTTTGAAGATCGCGGGCGCGGATATGTCGCCGGTGGTCGCGCAATTGAACCAAGCCTACTCGGGCTCCACGCTGCGCGATCTCATGCTGCGCCGGGCCATTCTGGGGCGTCTGGACGGCGGGGCGGCGGACCCGGTACAGGTAGAGTTTCTGGATGGCGGCGACAAGGCCGTAAGCAAAGCGCTGGCGCCCGGCAACCCGAAAGGTGACCGGGTGGAGTTCGGGTATTTAAGCCCGATGCAGGTGTGGCTCAACTCGTCGCGCGTGGGCGATAGGAACATCGGTTACGTCGCCTTCAACGTTTTCCTGGACGCGCAGCGTTTGATGACGTCGTTCGGCGAGGCCGTCCAAGGGTGCGTGAAATGCGATGGGTTCATTGTCGATCTGCGGGGCAATCCGGGCGGCTTGGGCGTGATGGCTATGGGAATGGCGGGCTGGTTCATCGCGCAACCCAATCAGAAACTCGGCACGTTATATATGCGCGGAGCGACGCTGAATTTCGTCGTCAATCCGCGGCTCATTACTTTCGCGGGACCCCTGGCCATCCTGGTGGATGGGACCTCGGCGTCGACGTCCGAGATCATGGCGGAGGGTTTGAAGGACCTGGGACGCGCGCGCATTTTCGGCACTCATACGGCCGCCGCCGCGCTGCCCTCATTATTCGAAAAATTGCCGAATGGCGATGGGTTCCAGTACGCAGTCGCCAACTATATTTCCGAGGGCGGCAAGCCGCTGGAAGGGCTGGGTGTGACGCCGGACGTGGAAGCGCCCCTCTCGCGGGCGGCGCTGTTGGCGGGTAAGGATCCGGCGCTGGATGCCGCCGTGGCCTGGATCGAGAATCAGAAGCACGCAGCGAAATAACTAAGCGTGAATCGGCTGCTCATCGAGCATGCTCACGATCTGGTTGCGCAGTTCGGCTGTGACGCGGTCCCGATCGCGCAGGGCCAGTTGATCGGTCCGAATCGGGTCGCCGATCCGCATCGTTACCGGGCCGCCGCGCACCTGGCCCGATCCATAGGGCAGGATCTCGCGCGTTCCTTTCAGAGCGATGGGAACCAACGGAACATTGGCGCGAATCGCGATGTAAGCGGCGCCTGCTTTGAAGGCAGCCAGTTCGCCTGTCTCCGAGCGGCCGCCTTCGGGGAAGATCAGCAGGGAGATGGAGCGGTCGCGAATCACCTGCGCGGCCGTGGTCATGGTTTTCACCGCCGCCCGGGCGTCCTCGCGCGGAACCGGAATATGGCCGGCGCGCGCCAGGTGAGTGCCCAGGAACGGGATCTGGAAAAGCCCGCTCTTGGCGAGAAAACGGAACTGTACCGGAATGTTTGCTAGAACTACCGGCGTATCCATGTAGCTCAGATGATTGGAGACGAAAACGTAGCTTCCATCCGGAGCGATTTTTTCCAGCCCTTCCACCCGCGTCTTCACCCCGCTCACCCACAGCAGACAGCGCGCCCAGGCCCGCGCTACCCCGATTTGCCGGCGGCCGCTCGATTCAAACAGCGAAATGATCAAGCTGACGAATCCGTAGCCGATGGTCGCGAGAACAACGGCGGGAGCGGTAATGAAATACGCCCGGAGAAACGACACTGTCCTATTTTACGAGTTCTGTTTTACAAGCAGGGCTCGAACTTCGCCGGCCAGGTACAAGGAGCCGGCGATGAATACGGCGTCTTCGGGCGGAACCGCGCTCAATGCGGCGATGGCTTCGGCGACTGAGTGAGTCACCAGCGCGCCGTGGGCGGCGATTTCCTCGGGCGGCATGGCGCGGGTATTCGCGGGCGCGGTGAGGATGATTCGATTGGCCAAGGGAAACAGGATCGACGTCATTTCCGAGACCGCCTTATCGCGCAGCGCGCCGTAGATAAGCCAGACGCGGCGTCCCGAATAAAAGCGGCGGATGTAGGCAGCCAGCGCCCGCGTTCCGGCTGGATTGTGCGCGCCGTCGATGATGATCTCGGGGCGCTCGGAAACGCGCTCCAGCCGGCCCGGCCACTGCGTGAAAGCGATTCCCGCGGGCGACACGCCCAGCCGCGCCAGCGCAATGGCGGCCACGCGCGCATTTTCCACCTGATGCTCGCCCGCGAGGGGGCATTGAACTTGTTCTCGAACCTGTTCACCTCGCAAACAAAATTTGCTGCCCCGAGCGTCAATCTCAAGGTCAGCGATCGCCCAATCGCGCGAGAGCGTGTACGGCCCTTGTGCGTGTCCGCGAAGCACGGCCTCAGCCTCAGGCCTCTGTTCGGCGAAGACCGCCGGTACGTCGGGCTTTAAAATGCCGGCCTTCTCGGCCGCGATTTGTTCGATCGTATTCCCGAGAAAAATCTGATGATCGTAGTCGATCGGCGTGATCACGCATAGCTCGGGCGTTACTACATTGGTGGCATCCAGACGGCCTCCCAGTCCCACTTCCAGCACCACGGTGTCGAGCTTCGCATCGGCGAACAGGACAAAAGCCATCGCGGTGACGGTTTCAAAATAGGTGGGATGCATGTCGAGTTGGCCGGCGGCGAGCATGCGCCCGGCGGTTTCGTGAACGCGATCGAACGCGCGCGCGAATTGTTCCCGGCTTACCGCTTGCCCAGAGATCTGAATGCGCTCGATGGGCTCGATCAGATGCGGGGACGTATATAGCCCGGTGCGGATTCCGGCCGCGCGGAGCCCGGCCTCAATCATCGCGCAGGTCGATCCTTTGCCGTTGGTTCCAGCCACATGCACCCAGCGGCAGGCCCGATGCGGGTTGCCGAGCGCCTCCAGCAAGGTATTAATTCGCTCCAGCCCCAGCTTGGCCGTGAGCACTTCGTTGCCCAGCGAATAAAGATATTGAACGGTTTCCTGATAGTTCATAGCGCGCGCGCCCGGCTGTGCGCAAAAATCGGCCAGGCCGCCAGTGCCAGAAACAGCGCGCCGCCAACCACTTTCAATTCGAAAATGGATACGGAGGCGATTCCCGGAGGCGGCACCGCCGAAAGGGCAATGGCAAGCACTGTGATCGAACAACCGAGAGCCCCTGAAATCCGTTGTCCGAACTTGAATCCGCTCGCGAAAATATAGACGAAGGGAAGAAAAGTCGCGATGACGGTGAGATCCACCAGGATTTGATAGGCGGCGCGAAGATTTTCGCCAAGTTGCATAAGAAGCAATAACACGCTCGAAAGAGCTCCCTGCAGAAGGATAGAAACATACGGCGTACCCCAGCGCGGATGCAGCTTCGCGAATACCGGCGGAAAATACCGGTCGATGCCGAGTGCGAACGGAAGCCGGGTGTTTCCCGCGACGAACGCGGTAAGCTGCCCGAGCATGCTGACAATGATGAGCAGCGCGAACAGGGGCGAAAGCCAGACCGCTCCCAACCGATTGCCGGCCATTTGTCCAGCCTGTGCGAGTCCGGTCAAAGGGCTGATCTGTTCGGGCGCCAGCAGCGCCAGCATGGCAGCGGTTCCGGCTATGTAAAACGCGGCCGATCCAATGCCGCTGATCAGGGCCGCGCGCGGGATCACGTTGCCGGTATTGTGAATTTCGGCGCCCAGGATCGGCGCTACTTCCAGCCCGACAAACGCGAAGGCGATTTGCGACCAGAAGTTGAGGCTGTCGAAGTTGATGGCCGGGACAAGATGGAAATGCGTGGGTAATCCGTGGCGCGACGCGATGGCCACGCCGAACGCAACGAGCAAGGCGGCGATTAAGTAACTGGCGGAAGCTCCCAGTGATGTGGCCCATTTTCCCGCTCGCATGCCGACTAAATTCAAGATGAACGTCAGCCACAGCGCCGCGAAGGTAGCCGGAATCCCGTAGCGCGCGTCTTCGGAATAACGAATGCCGGCGGCGCCGAACAGATAGCTGGCCACGGCCACTCCGGCCAGTAACAGCGTGGGAAAATAGCAAACGTTGCTGATGAAGTAGAGCCAGGCGCACAGGAACCCGTGCCAGTCCCCGAACGCGCGCTTGGTCCAAACGTACAGGCCACCCTCCTCGGGGAATTTTTGCGTCAACTTGGATACCACCAGCGCGCAAGGCAGGAAGAACGCGAGTGCTGCGATTAACCATAGCGCCAGCGATCCGGGCCCGGCATGCGCCGCGGCAGCCAGCCAACGAACTCCGGCGACGGCCGAGATGTTGAACAGCACCACGTGCCAGAGGCGCAGTTCGCGCCGCAGCGCGGGTTGGCTAGGGGCTGTCAAATAGTCAGCGTACACTATGAAGTAAGGGCAGCCCATGGCGACAACACCCAAAACGCTTACCTATGAAGAATGGCTGAGGCTTCCGGAGGTGGAAGGGATCGAGGAGGTCGTCAATGGCGAAATCCGGAAAATGCCACCGAACAAGCTTCTTCACGCAGATACCGTTGAAAATCTAGCTGACTTGCTCAAGTCTCGGCTAGACCGCCGGACGGTTCAAGTCCGCGTGAGCATCTTTGGACTAGTCATCCGCCGGAATCCAGTTACCACTCGCGTACCGCATATCGCTGTTTTCATCCGCAAGAACGTGTTGGAACAAGACGGGTACATCCACTCTGCACCGGAGCTCATCGTCGAAGTGCTTTCTCCCGGCAACACCCGCGTTGAGCGCGAGGAAAAACTCGCCGATTACGCCAGTCTCAGCGTGCCCGAAGTCTGGGTGGTGTCGCCGGAAGCGCAGACCGTCGAAGTGCTGCTCCTCAAAGACGGATGTCTCGTCACAACCTCTCTTTTGCGCCAGGGCCAGCTAACTCCCACGCGCTTCCCGGGCGCTGCCATTGACATCGCGGCCATCTGGCCCCAGTAAGTCGGCTACAGCCTTCAGAACGCTTCTGACGGCCGTTAGATCCAGCCTGTCGTCGTTGGTTCGCACGCGCCGCTCCATGTCGATCCAATACGGCTGATTGCATACCCGTTCAATTTTGCGGACCTCTGCCACTACATTGTGCGGGCCCAGGCCGCCCGCGTAACCGCACCAAAATTCGCGCGCCGGCGCCGGCCAGGACGCGGGGAGCGTTCCCGTCCCACCGGATCCGTCAAACAAAACCGCCGTCTTATGCCCTGCTGCTTTGGCTGCCAAGGCCAGATGGTGATTCCGGCTGTTCCGGGGGTCGTCCCAGGGGAAGATGAATTCCTGGTGGAATCCGCCCAGGCTCTTCAGCAGTCCAGTGGCCGAGGCAGGCGGTTCGGAATGCGCGTTGATTTGCAGACGCTCGGAAACGCCCACGCAAACGGGAAGTTCATCCCAATGGATTGTGCCTTCGAGGATTTGACGAACCCAGGGGCCGCAGACATGCGTTGAGACCTGGCATTTGCGAGCCGAAGCCATGGCGGCAAATTGCTCTATCCAACCGGGACCCGGGAAGCGGCGGCCGCGGTCCGGCTGGTTCGATACGAGAATTCCCCATTCCACGAAACCATATTCTCCAGACAAGTCCGCCAAAGCTTCCACCGAGGTGGCGTCGCCGGCTCCGGTGATTGTCACTCGCGTGAGATGCATGGCTCTAAGAAAAAAGCGCCGAGTGCTTTTTGGGCACCCGGCGCTCGAATCGACTGCGACTTGCTAACTGCCTATTTCGGACAACCGATGTTCTTCAGCTCCGGTTCCGGAAGCTCCATCGGATTGTGGGTTGTCGCGGGAGGCGCCATGCCTTTCGGGACCAGCCAGATTTCCACCCGGCGGTTTTTGGCGGCATCGGTGTTTTCCACCGCCTGTCCTCTGCGCTCCTTGGGAGGCGTGGTCGATACGGCGCAAGATGCCGGTAAGGACGGCGTTTCCTGCGTCGCTCCGATCCAGCTTCCCTTGATGCGGGATGGGTCGAGCGAACTGCAAGTGCCGCCGCCGCCGCTCAGTATGGCCGCGGTGTTGAACACCCGTTGGCGATCCAGATTGCGGCCCCGGCGCGACCTGCGGCCGGTAGGCGCTTCGCTGGAATCGATGTGGCCCACCAGAACAACATCATAGTTCGGATTGCCGGTCAGCAACGGATAGAGCTGCTCGATCAAGATGTACTTGGCGCAATTGTTGACACGCGCGCTGTTCTCCGGGAACAGGATGTCGCCGAAGTGCCTGGCTTCCGCGGCCAGATTCACGGTGATATTGGCCGAAGCGTTGGCCGATCCGCCCTTGCTGTCGGTCACGGTGGCGGTCACGGTCACTTGCTTGGATTGGGGACGGCTGAGATCGCTGCTGAACGAAACCGTACTGGAATCGTACTCGGCGTTCGGACCCGTACCAGACACGGTGCCCTCGGAAGCGGACCAGGTGTAGGTCAGCGTTCCGCTGCATTCCGAGCCCATCGCCGAAGCGCGCACCATAGCCATTTGCCCGCGATTGAGGTCGGTGGGATTGGCGGCCACGCTAACCGTCGGCCGTTCGTACATATTGACGTGAATCGTAACCGGCATCGCGTCGGCCCCGCGCGATCCATTGGTCTCGTCGGAGACATGCAGGCCGATACGCACATCGCCCGACATGCTCGGCATATAGGTATATTGAGCGCCCGTGCCGATGGCGCTTCCGTTGGCGGTCCATTGATACATCAACTGATGTCCTTCCGGATCCGACGCATTCGAGCTTAACCGCACGGCATCGCCTGGGCAGACCGTGGCGGGGCTGGCGCTGATCGCGCCCGGATTGATGGCTTGCGCGGGCCGTGCCGTCGGCGGCGGAGGAGGCGGCGGGGGTGGAGCTTCGCCGCGGTGCCCCAGATAGAGCGTCAGACCGGCCGTGGCCTGGAGTCCGTTCAGGATGCTGTCATTCTGAATGTAAACGCCCGTGGTCGAGGGAGGACCGCTCGGCAGGCCAAAGCGCGGCGCCAGGCCGGTGAGACCCCGGAGTTCGATTCGGACGCCGAACCATTTGTTGGCCTGATATTTGATTCCTCCCCCGTAGTTGCCCTGGAAGCGCTCGTCGGTATTGAAGCCGCTGAAACCTACGTCAGCCGGAAATGCCTGGCCCCATTTGGTAGCGTTCTTTCCCAGCACATCCCAAGTTCCGCCCGGGCCGGCGAAGACATAGGGCCGGAACTTATGGTCGCGCGGAGTAAAATACAACACCGCGTCCACGGCGGGTTGCAAGGTGTGGATCGGAAAGGGCGGCTGCAGGATCGCGCCGTCGGTGGGATTTGACAGGAAGTTGTACTTATTCCAGGAATACGCGTTGAACCTTTCCTCGATACCCACATAATTCCAGAAATTCTCCGTCACGCTCCCGCCCAGAATGACCGCTGGCTGGATTTTGGAGCCCAAGCCGGTGGGAACCCGTTGGTAGTCGGACCACCCCGCGTAAATATTTAATTCAAAAAAGTTGTTGAATTCGTCGTCGTTACCGTGAGCCGCGGCGTTTTGCGCGCGCGCCGGATTCGGAATTCCTAAGACGCCCAATGCCGCCAGCGCCAGAACCGGATACCTCCATACTCCTCGCATGTTTTGTCACCTTCCTCTGATTCATTTACTGCTTGGTATAACAGTGCGATCGTCCCTTCGGGCCACTACGGCCTGAGGAAGATCGAAAACCAAAGCTCCCCGTGCGGCGCTGAGCGCGAAAATCCTCCGGGGAAGATCGGGCGCGAACCACAGCATTCGAATAGCGGCGCCTTCCAGTCCTTCGTTGGAAAAGACCTGCCAGGAATCGCCCCCGTCCTCGGTGCGGTAGACGTTGCCATACTGAACCAGGAACGCTTCGCGCTCCTGGGCAGGGTTGAACCGGACCGAGTCCACCGTAGCCGCGGGAACACCTTCCGTCACCAGCTTCCAATGTGCGCCTTCGTCCATAGACTGCAAAATACCGCGCGAAGTTGCAGCCAGAATTGCGACTTCGCGCTCTACCGGGAGGGCTACGTCATAAATGTAGTATCCACTGGGTAGGGAAGCCTCCTGCCAGGTGCGGCCGGCATCCTCGGAAATCAACAGCCCCGAAGGGGTTTGGAGAGCCAAACGGCTGGCGCCCTGCGGCGGCGCGTATATCGTCAGGACCGGCACGGCCGTAATCCCCGGTGCCTTCACCTGCTCCCAACTCACTCCGGAATTGGTACTTCGGAACAGACCCGCATCGGTTCCGGCGAACAATACCGCCGGACCCTTCCCTATTTCCACGGCGCGGACGGCATGAATGTGGACGCGCCCCGGCGCCCGCACATGCTCGACGTGCTCGACGCGGGTGCGCCGGCCAGTCCGGACAGAAACCGTCACGCGAGGCTCGGCGAGCGCGGTCCAGATTCTCCCGCCGTCGGTGGATTTCAAGATCGCATCCTCGCTGGCCGCGAATACGGTGCCCGGGCTTGAGGGCGACGCAGTCAGGCTATGCAGATTTTGGCTGTGAAGGGCCTCTTCATTGGCCCGCAAGGACCACTCCAGCCCGCCGTCGCCGCTCACGAACACGCCCCCGTACAGCCCCTCGTACGTGCTACTCGCGTAAAGCCGCTTGCCATCGGAAGTGATCTCGGAAAGCCGGTGATTGGCGAATCCTTCATTCACCGGCCGAAGCGTTTCGCCCGAATCGGTGCTTTTCAGAATGCCCGCGAATTCGGTGGCCAGATACAACGTCTTGGGATCGCCCGGGTCGAATACCATCCAATTCACTTGCTCGGAATTCAAGTGCCGCCAGGTCTTGCCTCCATCCGGCGATTTGAACAGACCCAGCGTGGTGCCGGCGTAAATGGTCTCCGAATCGCGCGGATCTTCCTCGATAATGTGCGTGCGGCGGTGCGTTCCGGGTATGCCCTGAATCTTGATCCAGGCCGCGCCCCCGCTGTCGCTGCGATAGATGCCGCTGCAGGCGCTGGAGAAGACCAACCGCGGATTCCTGGGATCGACGCGGATGGAAAATATGTCCGAGTCGTCAATCAGGCCGGCGGCGATGGAATGCCAGGTTTCGCCCCCGTCGGTGGTTTTCCAGGGTAAGTGTGGAGTGCCGGCGTAGAGGACTTTGGTGTCGGCCGGGTCAAACGCCAGCGCGGTGATGTCCTGCATCTCGATATCGCTCGCTCTGGAGATCCTGCGCCAGGTTCCGCCGGCGTCCGTCGAAACAAAAACGCCTTTGGATGTACCCGCCGCCAGAACGCCGGCATTTACCGGTGACATGGCGAGGGACTCGATGCGCGATCCCCGCAGATCCCGCAAAGCGCGCCAGGTTTCCCCGCCGTCTTTGCTTTCATAAACACCGGAGTCCGGCGAATCGCCCGCATCCAGGCCGGCATAGTAATGGGACGAATCCTTGGGATCGATCAGGATCGAGTTGAAGACGCCGGGTGTTCCGCGCGGAAACGGCAGTAGCCGCCAGGATGCACCGGCATTGTCGGAACGAAAGAGTAAAGAATCTCGCGAACCAGCGATTAGCGTATGGCCGTTTTGCGGATCGATTGCGATCGCTCGCGCGCTGCCGCCGAACGGACCTGCCAACTTCCATGCGCCAATCCCGGGAAGCGCGGCAACCAGAAGCAATGTGAGACTGAGGGATGGTTGCCTCCCCAGGTTTCTCAGTAGCACTTCCTATTACCATAGCAAAAACTGCTCGTCTAATCCATCGCTAGCGCTGGCCGAAGTTATTGAAACTTTTGGTTGTTACACGGTTTTAATGTAATCCCGTGGGGGAAGAGTGGGCTGAAGCGTCGGTGATTTGCTCCGCTAAGTGCCGCGGCGCATCGAGATTTTGTACTACCAAGCGGCTACTCTCTCCGGCTGTTTCGATCGAGATATCTCCCAGGTCGAAGATCCTCTGCCAGAACGACTGGAGCACCCGTACGTCCTGTACTTTGGGAAGCTGAATGATCCGCATGGATTTCGATACCAGTCCGGTCTCGAAGCGCAGCTTGTCGCCGGCCACCGTGAGTTTAATGTTCTGCCTCTGCAAATGCCGTTTGACGGGCCACAGTAAGATCAGCAAACTGATGACCGGCAGATAGGGAAAGAATTCCGGATACCGGCCCTGGACATAGTTATATTCGAGGAAGATCGCCGCGCCCGCGGCAAATACGGCGCACACGTAACCCGCCTTTATGAATTTTAAGCTGGGGCGAATTATGATATCGGCCATGGGAGCAGTGCTGGGGAGAATTGTATCAGGCACAATCATAGTAACCGATGAAGTTAGCTCGCAAACCCAGGGCGAGTAAGTCGCGCGCCAGAGTGGCGGGTTACGTAGCGCGCTACGTGATGTCCTTGCCTGAACGCGCGGTGCGTTCGGCGGCGGCGCTGGCGGGCGGATTGATTCGCGAGATCGGCGATGTGTCGGTTCCCTCCGCCGTGCGGCGAACCAAGAGTTACCAGATGATGGTGGAGATCGCGCTGCGATTCATGATCGAGCGGGTGGGCCAGGTGCGCGGCGTCTATCCATCTGGAAACGGGCCATCTGGAAACGGGCCATCTGGAAACGGGCCGTCGGGCGGCGAGTTGGCTAGCGATTTCCTGCTGCGGCGGACGGCGGGACACGGGATCGAGCTGGCCGGTTTGCTCGCGTTTCGCGCCTCGCCGGTGTGGATTATGGCTGCGCTGGCGGACGTTTCGGGCGCCGGCCGCTACATCGTCCAGGAGGTCGCCGAGCAAATGCAGCAAGAGGGGCTGCTGGCTCCCGGCGTCAGGTTCGAAAATATCGACCAGCTCTTGCAAGGCCTGGAACAGACCGCCAGCCAGGTGGCCGATCTTTGCAACACGCCGCCGCTCGATGTGGCCGGGCTGCGCCGCGAGTGGAGCGTCTTTCGCGCGGCGGTAGCGAAAATTCCCCCGCGCAACCTGCCGTCCATCGGATTCTTGCTCGAGCATTGGGACGCCTTGAAAGCCGAGGCTGCGGCGCAAGCCCGGCCGGTGTTCGAACTGTCGTCGATGATGGCGGTCTCGGCCATCGCGCGCGCTCCGGTGACGCTCCTGAAATTGGCGCGCGCCTCCAACCGGGCGGTGTGGCGATCCGGGCAAACGCTGGGCGCGAGCGTTCTCACCCACTACAGCCAGGTACTGGCCGATATTCACGAACGCGGCTATGCGGCGTACTGGGCCGAAGAGTTTCGGCCGTATTTGCGGGCCGCGGCCGGACAGTTCTCGCCCAGGCACGCTTCGTTGACGGCGCGCTGGCTCAAGAAGGCGCTGGGTTGATCGCTTATTTGACGGGCCGTCCGCAATAGGCGAGATCAACAGCCGGGCGAGCTATCGTTGGTGTGATCGAGTGACTTCCCAGAACCGGACTTCAGGCTCGCGCATGCGATGCCAATGTACGGGTCGGCCGTTCTACGTCCAAGTGGTGAGTGAATGGGTGCGAATCGTTGGCTGCTGGATTCAGCACAGAGATCTCAGCCCTAAAGTCGATCACGTTACCATCGGCAAAGAAGCTCTCGCACCAATAGTGCTGTCCATCGCGATGAGCTGCTGCACAAAGGAATCCACAGCCGCTGGTTCGATCGGGATTCGAAGAGCTACAGACTCAAGCTCGCCCAGTGCTTCGGACCCGTCGCCTCGAAGCTTGACTTCGACGACGGCGTGACCTACGGCATCCGAGCAACGAAACTTCATCTTGACGCCACCGTCGGCGTGACTCGAATCAAAGGTGCCAAGTTGGACTTCACGGGAATCACTCCCAGTAGAGGGGAATCCACGCAAGACCTCAGCCAGCTCCTCGAATGCCCGATGGCTCAGGTAGATCTCCGCCCGGCCCGAGAAATGTCCATTCGAGCAGCTGAAGACAACTTCGATCAGTTGCTGGTCAGACCAGATAACCTCGAAATCTAATCCGCTCTCCACCGTCGTACCCCGAACTTCTGTTGTTCCGGCCCATTGGAGCACGGCACAGGATTCAGGCGCAATGCGGGCGCAACTTAGGCTTTGGATGCCGCATGCCTCGAAGCCCTGGAACAAGAATCGATAACCTGCGCCTCCAAAGGGGATCGTTGGCGTTGCTCGCACCTTCCACTTCAAGGTTCGATACCAATGCAGTCGTTGACGGCTCCATTGATCCGTTGCTTGCAGCCAAGGTATCGCTCAGTTGTTTGAACCGACACGTGACCAAGCAGGAACTGGATTTGTTCGAGCTCACCGCCCGCTGCATGGCACAGCTTCGCGCAGGACCGCCTCAGATCATGTGGTGCAAGTTGTAGGATGCCGAGTTGCTTTGCGTAGTGCTTCACGACGTGCCAGACTGCTCGTTCGGTCACGCCGTCGCCCCAGCATTTTCCGGCTCGGCACACGCAGCGAATCAGTTTGCCCGATGAGATACTCGCTGCCACGGTCCAAGAGTCGATCGTGTGCTTGACCCAATCAGGAACGGGCGCCGTCCTAATGTGTCCTCCCTTCCCGATGAGGTCCACAATGGCCCAGTGTTCTTCACGCCGCTGCAGATGCGAAGTCGTCAGGTCGGCCAACTCGCGACGCCGCAGTCCACATCCCAGGAGGATTGCGAGTACGGCGCGATCGCGTTTCCCTTTCAATGAATCTGACTGCGGCAGTGCAAGCAAGCGGCGCGCTTCATCAGCCGTTAGCCAGTTGCCAAGACGAACGCCCAGCTTTTTGACACCCCTGACCCGGCGAATGCCGGCTGCCAATTCTGGACTCAATAATCCTGCATCGGCTGCCTCATATGCGAGACGACGTACTGCGGCCAAGCGCCCGTTGATTGTCCCTGCCGCAAGGTGACGCTCCTCAAGGTGAATACGGTATCGTATGACGACGACCTTGCTGAACGAAAGTCGCGGCTCTGAGCAGTACCACGTGATGAACTCGTCAATCGCGTGTCGGTACCCGCGTTTCGATTCCGGTGAGCGCAAGCTACTCAAAACCGCGCTTTTGCTGTGATCCAAATCTGGAAGTCCTACCTTTGTCTTCGGCCGCCGTGGTTTCGCGGCACCACGCTTCGGTTTTCTTCTCATTCCCGGCCGCCTCCCTCGCGGCTGAGAAGAAGCCTATGCCGGATTATGAGCCGACTGGGCCGTCATCCGGTGAATGACTCAGGCCTGGAGTCGGTTTGTTGCAACTCGTGCTAACGCTAACTAGACTGTCAGCATGATCAGACGGCTGCTGGGCGCTGCATTTCTTGTGATCGTTTTGTTTGTGGGGATCGTAGTCGGACGGGTGATAGCCCCCACGGCTCCCACGCCTCGGGGTTATCGGGATTTGACCGGTGTTGTGGGCCGGGAGGAGAGCCGCGTAACTGATCCGACTGGCAGCTTCGACGCGGTCGTGCTCTACGATACGTACGGTCACGCCGGAGGCGGTGGTGTCAATTGGTATGTTTGCATTGTTCGCAAGGGTAGGCCAGCGGTTTCTGCGAAGGAAGCCGTTCTTATGAGCGTTTCGACCGAAGGGGAAAGGGTGAGGTGGCGACAACCGCATTTGCTGGAAATTCAATACGATCGAGCCGAAATCTTCGAGTTTGATAACTTATGGAGCACGAACGTACTGGGTGACAAGCTATTCCGTGACCCTTATTGGATCGAAATTCGACTCGCTCCCACATCTCCCGATTTCTCGACTCACGTTCTTAATTTCTGATCCACCTTGCCGTATAGTCGCCTCTGCTGATCTTGGCCGGAAACGGCGTTGTAGGAAGCCGAGCCGCGCGCGGGGCGACACGCCCGCATAGTAGAACAGGGGCGCATCCCTCGGCGAGCCAGGAATCGGGTCTTGCATTTCGGCCTGGTCCGGCTGGCTGAATCTGGTTGCTGATCGACGCTTGAGTCAGTAGGGCCGCTCACCCGCCCAGTTCCCCGGGGGATCGTAATTGCAGACCCAGACTTCGCGCATGGCGTCGTGCGCGACGGCGCAGCCCACTTCGCGAGTGGCGCTCCAAACCAACTGCGTGTAATGGCCGCACATACCGCGGCAGGTGTTGGCGCTATAGCTGTAATCGCTTGATTCCGAGGCCCAGATGGCGACCACTTCGGCCGGCAGAGCGCGCGAGCCGTTGATCTCCAGAAGATTTTCCCCATAGGCCGCGCGTGGACGATGGTAGAACTGGCCTTGATAAAGCAGATGATTGGCCCAATCCTGGGCAGTGGCGGCCAGGCGATCGGACCACGTGAGCGGCGGTACGTCGGCGCGCTGCCGGATTTCGTTGTGAGCGGCGAGCATGTCGCGCGCCAGTGCGGCGTCGGGTTCGCTGAAGTTGCTAAAACGCCACGGCGTCTCAGCCGTCAGGGCCAGAGCGACGAAAAACCAACAGCAGATGACGAAACTGCGACGTAGGCACGCCACGAATGGAAGTGTAAGGAAACGCGGGGGAAAAAGCCGCCCGGCGTTTGACCGATATCGCGTCGGCGGTTTGGCTTAGAAAGCATCGGGACCGATTTGGATACTTAAGGTTTTTGCGGGCAACGCTTTTCGCAAGCAGGCTACACGGCCGGACGGGAAAATACGTCAGAATGGATAAGTGGCTGGACGCCCAATGCAGCTCTTGTTGTGTCTTGTGGCGCTTGCGCTGGCGGCGCAGGCTGGGGAATTCGCCGTGCTATCAAACGGATTCCGAATTCATGCCGACAGCCATACCATCGATGGATCCCTCGTCCGGCTCCAGACCAGCGGCGGGGTGATCGAGATTCCAGCTGATACGGTGACGGGCTTTGAACAGGAAGATTATGTCCCGCCAGTGGCGGCTGCGGTAGAGCCCGCGCCCAACCCGGCTCCGGCTTCCCAAAATCGCCCAACGCCGCAGGAATTGGTCACCCAGGCGGCGCATCACGCGGGTTTGCCGCCCGCGATCGTTCACAGCATCGCGCGCGCCGAATCAGGATATCGCGAAGACGCGGTGTCGCCCAAAGGCGCGATCGGGCTGATGCAGCTCATGCCCAAGACAGCGGCCGGTCTGAATGCCGATCCGAATGATCCCGCGCAAAACGCCGAGGCAGGAGCGCGGTATCTGCGCGATCTGCTCGAAAAATACGAGGACGATCCGCATCAGGTCTCCAAAGCAATCGCAGCCTACAACGCCGGACCAGCCGCCGTGGATAAATATCACGGCATCCCGCCCTTTCCTGAGACCGTTCAGTACGTTAACCGCGTGCTGAAGGAATACGAAAAAGAACAGAAGCAAAAACAACTAACCCAAAAACAATCGACCGAAAAACAATCCAGCAAGGACAAAGCCGACTAGCTGGTACCCTGGAAGCGATGTCGTTCGATGGCCTGCGCGTAGTGTCGTTTGAGAGCCGGCGCGCTACGGAAATGGCTGAGCTGATCCGCCGGCAGGGAGGCGATCCGTTTGTCGCGCCGTCGATGCGCGAAGCGCCGCTCGAGAATAACGCCGAGGCGTTCGATTTTGCCGAGCGGTTGTTCCGCGGCGAATTCGACTTGATGATTTTCCTCACCGGAGTTGGGGCGCGGGCGCTGAATAAAGTGCTGGCGTCGCGGTATCCCGAGGAACGTTTTGCGGATGCGCTTCGGACCATCACCGTTGCCGCCAGAGGGCCTAAGCCGCTGGCCGCCTTGCGCGAGATGAAGGTTCCCGTGGCCGTCACCGCGCCCGAGCCCAACACCTGGCGGGAACTCGCGGCTGCGCTCGAAGGCCGAACCGAGAAACGAATAGCCGTGCAGGAGTACGGCAAGTCCAATACCGAGCTTTTGGATGCTTTGCGCACGCGCGGCGCCCAGGTGACGGCGGTGCGCGTTTATCAATGGGATCTGCCGGAGGACTTGGGGCCGCTGCGCGAAGCGGTCGACCGGATTGCCGAAGGCTGGGCCGACGTCGCCCTGTTCACAACTTCCATCCAAATCCCGCATCTGTTCCGCGTGGCCTCTGAGGAGGATCTGCGCGAACCGATGGAACGCGGGTTGCGCCGCATGGCGATCGCCTCCATCGGTCCAACAACCACCGAAACATTGGAAGAATTCGGACTCGAGCCCGACATTACGCCTAGCCATCCGAAGATGGGCTTTCTGGTCAAAGAGACCGCCGAGCAGGCCGGCGCCGTTCTGGAGCGCAAACGTCGCGTGCATGCCTAAAAAGGACAACCTGCCGGTCCAGGTGGGCAAATACTACGGCCTGATCTTTGTGATTCCGGCTGCCGCACTGGTCGGGCTCGGGATTGGATATCTGCTCGACAGGCTGTTCCACACCGGATTTCTCAAAATTGTGTTTCTGCTGCTTGGTGTCGCCGCCGGAATGATCGACCTGTTTCGAGAGTTGAGCAAGGATGACCCAGCAAAATGACTCTGAGTTGTACGATCGCGCCGTCCGCCGCGTCGGCTGGATGATCCCGGCGCTGGGAATCGCGGGGTCCATTGGCGCGGCTATCTGGAAAGGCATCGGCAGTGGGTTCGCGTTCCTGATTGGCGCAGCGATCTCCTACGCCAGTTTCCGCGCCTGGCTTCGTTTCGCCGATGCCCTGGGGCCCAATCCGAAGAAGCAAAAGCCGGCGCTTTATGCGGTTCGCATGGCCGCCCTCGTGGCCGGGGCATACGTTATAATCAAGTTTCTTGGATTAAACATCGCTGCCGCGGCGTTGGGGTTGCTGGTTTCGGGCGCGGCGGCAATCCTGGAACTCGTTTTCGAACTCATCTATGCAAGCTGAATCCGAAGTCTGGACTACCGTTCTGTTCAATCGCTTCCTCGCGGGGCCGCTCGACTCGTTTTTGAACGCCGTCGGCCACCCGCCGGCCGATCCCGCCCACCCCTGGGAAAACTGGCTCACCATGGAAATCCTGGTGGTGGCCATCATCCTGGTGTTGTTCGCCATCTTGCGGTCGCGCCTGTCGGTGGAACACCCCGGGAAGCTGCAGTTAACGTTTGAGGCGATTTACAAGTTCGTGATCGGCCAGACCGACGATGCGGTGGAACATGGCAGAAAGTATGCCCCATTCTTCGGCGCGCTCTTCATTTTTATTCTGTTCATGAATGTCATCGGCGTCATTCCAGGGTTTGAATCGCCCACGCAGAACGTGGCTGTGCCGCTGGGCCTTGCGGTCGCCGTTTTTCTTTACTATCACTGGATGGGCTTTCGCGAACAGGGTTTCGGCCGGTATCTGATTCATTTCGCCGGTCCCATGCCCGCACTGGCCGTGGTGATGATTCCCATCGAACTGATCAGCCATCTTTCACGCCCGCTCTCCTTGACGGTTCGTCTGTTTGCAAACATGTTCGCGGGCGAAAAGATCACCACCACGTTCCTCGCGTTAACGTTTATCGTCGCGCCGGCGGTTTTCATGGGGCTGCACGTTTTCGTCGCATTCTTACAGGCTTATATTTTCATGCTGCTCGCCATGATTTACGTCAGCGGCGCGGTGGCGCACGAAGAACACTAAACGGCTTTATCGGTTCGCAAGCGTGAGCCCCTCGTCCCCCCGGATAGAGACGGAACCACCTCCTCGCGAACAATCTTGTACCAGGAGAACACTCGAATGAAACGTAAACTAATATACTCGGCGCTCATGCTGATGGCGCTGGCTACCCCGATTTTCGCGCAGACACCGGGCGGGAGCGCTAACGGCTCCGACGATTGGCGTCGCGCGATGGCTTATATCGCAATGGGCATCGCCTCCGGTCTTTGCGGATTGGGGCAGGGAAAGCTGGCGGCTTCGGCTTGCGAAGCATCGGCTCGCAATCCCGGCGCGCAAGGCGGTATCCGGTTCGCACTCATTTTCGGTCTCGTGCTGATCGAATCCCTGGCGTTGTACACGCTGGTGATCACTTTCATCGCGCGATAGTCTGCTATTTGAGGGGCGGCGTTGCTGCCCCTCACCCCCAAAACTTGCAGGTATGAAACTCCAAGGCATCTTCAGCCCCATCACCACGCCCTTCAATCACGAAGGCGAGATCTGGAAAGTCAAAGTCCAGCACAACATCGAGAAGTGGAACGCCACCGGGCTCTCGGGCTACGTGGTCGTCGCATCCACGGGCGAAAGCGTGATGCTGAGCGCGGACGAAAAAATCCAGCTCTGGCAATGGGTGGCGCAATGGGCCGCGCCGGAAAAGCTGCTGATCGCCGGAACCGGCATGGACAGCGTGCATGAAACCGTGGCGCTCACCAATCGCGCCGCCGACATCGGCTATAAAGCCGCGCTGGTAAAGACGCCGTCGTTCTTCAAGGGCCAATTCTCGAAGCCCGAAACGCAGATGCTCTATTTCCGCGCCGTGGCGGATCAGGCGAAGATCCCGGTGCTGCTCTACAATTTTCCGCAGAACACGGGCGTGGATCTGGCGGCGGAAGCTGTGGCCGAGCTGTCGCATCATCCCAACATCGTCGGGATCAAGGAAAGCTCGGGCAACGTCGAAAAGCTGCTGCAGATGGTGCGCGAATCGAAGAAGGGTTTTCAGGTGCTCACCGGATCGGCGACCACGCTTGCGCCGTCGCTTGCGATCGGGTGCAGCGGCGGAATTCTGGCGTTCGCCAATCCCGCGCCCTACGCCACCATTTCGATCTGGGAAGCACACCGCACGCGCGAGCCCGAAGCCGCGCTCGATTGGCAGAATCGCATCGGAGGCGCCGCCAAGCTGGTGACCGCGAAATACGGCATCGGCGGCCTCAAGTACGCGATGGATCTCACCGGATACTACGGCGGTCCGCCTCGCCTGCCGCTCACGGCGCCCACGCCGGCGGCCAAGCAGGAGATCGAAGCCG
>Ga0335074_10003179_pt1 | contig 22385 bp, 21 predicted proteins | sample Lox_Sample_23_FD_206715 | JGI IMG/M metagenome (GOLD analysis project Ga0335074, IMG submission 206715) | Soil microbial communities from Loxahatchee National Wildlife Refuge, Florida, United States - Lox_Sample_2.3 | ecosystem: Environmental > Terrestrial > Soil > Wetlands | place: USA...
GCAAAAGGTGATGTGCCTGATAAACGAATCCGATCCGGTCGCGGCGGAGCCGTGTGCGATCGCGATCCGGCAACGTCGAGGCCGCCATGCCGTCGATCCTGATTTGCCCTTCGCTCGGTGCTTCCAGCAATCCGGCCATGTGCAGCAGCGACGATTTTCCGGCTCCTGACTGACCGACCAGCGCGACGAGCTCGCCACGCCCTACCGTGAGACTTACGTTGCGGAAAACTTCCAGCGTCGCTTCGCCCTGGATATAGCGGCGTGTGACACTTTCAAGACACAATACCGATGCGTTACTCATAGCGCAACGCCTCGACGGGATCGAGACGCGCCGCCCGCCATGACGGATAGAGCGTAGCGAGGAAAGAAAGCCCGAGCGACATCGCCACGACGGCAATCACTTCGCCCGGATCCATTTCCGCAGGCATTCTGCTCAGGAAATAAATTTCCGGGTTGAAAAGCTGCGTGCCCGTTAACGACGAAAGAAACTGCCGGATGGATTCGATATTGAGGCAAAAGACGACGCCGATGATCAGCCCGACGATCGTACCCACCACGCCGATCGAGGCGCCGGCGATAAGAAACACCCGCATGATCGCGCCTTTCGCCGCCCCCATCGTGCGCAGAATGGCGATATCGCTGCTCTTGTCCTTCACCAGCATGATAAGGCCCGAGACAATGTTGAGCGCGGCCACCAGAATAATGAGAGTAAGGATAAGAAACATCACATTGCGTTCGACTTCGAGCGCGGAAAACAGGCTCGAATTCATGTCCTGCCAGGTAATAATGCGCGCAAAGGGTCCGGCCGCGCGCGCAATCGGTCCCGCGATCGCGTCCACGCGGTCGGGATCGCGCACCATCACCTCAAGTCCACTGACCGTGTTGCCCATGTTGAAATAGAGCTGCGCCTCGGCAAGCGGCATGAACACAAATGTCTGGTCGTATTCCGACATGCCAATGTTGAAAGTGCCCGCCACAACGTAGCTCTTCACGCGCGGCGTTACGCCGAACGGCGTGACATTGCCGCGCGGGGCAATGAGGGTAATGCTTGCACCCGGAACGATTCGCATGCGTTCAGCGAGACGTGCCCCGATAATCACCGAATCTCCCCCTTCGAAACGCGACAACGCACCTTCGGAAAGAGTCTTCGAAACCGTGGTCAACGTCTTGAGGTCTTGGCGCCGCATCCCGCGCACGAGCACGCCGGCCGCAACCCCGTTTTCGGTCGCCATCACTTCGCCATTCACGATCGGCGCCACGCGCGTCACACCTGGCACCTGGCGAACCCGCGCTGCCATCGCGTCGTAAGCGGGAAGCCCACCGATGGACGACTCCACCGTGAGATGGCCGTTGAGCCCGAGAATGCGCGACAGAAGTTCGTGACGGAAACCGTTCATGACCGCCATGACGATGATCAGCGTTGCGACCCCGAGCGCGATGCCCACCAGTGAGAATCCCGAAATGACGGAAACAAAACTTTCCTGCCGCTTCGCGCGCAAATAACGCAGCGCGATCATCCATTCGAACGGCGCGAAGGCGCGGGTTGCTGAAGCCATATTAACGGTCGCCGCTGTCAGATTTCTTCCCTCGCTTCGCGGGGGAGGAAAATATTGCGCGTATCATTTGCTGAACCGATTTACAGCCGCATCGACGCTCAATTCTTCGCGCGCACCGGTGCGTCTGCTCTTCACTTCCACCAACCCTTTTTCGAGGCCGCGCGGTCCGACAATGATCTGAAAAGGCAGACCGATCAGATCCATGGCCGCGAATTTGGCGCCGGGACGTTCGGCGGTATCGTCGTAAAGAACATCGCGGCCGGCTTTCGTAAGCCTCGTATAGATGTCTTCGCAGGCCCGATCGGTTGCCGCATCGCCAACTTTCAAATTGATGAGCGCGACGTCGAACGGCGCGACGGGTTCGGGCCAGATGATTCCTGACTCGTCATGGCTTGCCTCGATGATCGCGCCGACGAGACGCGAAACGCCGACGCCATAGGAGCCGCTTTCAACGGGGCGTTCCTGCCCGTCCGGCCCGGCCACGACGGCACGCATCGGCTGCGAATATTTGGTACCGAAATAGAATATCTGCCCGACCTCGATGCCGCGTGCCGAAACCCGCTTGTCGGCCGGCACCTGCGCTTCGAACTGCGCCTGGTCGTGAACGTCCTCCGTTGCTGCATACAGCTCTGAGCGTTCGCGTACTATGGGCTCGAGATCGCCATCGAAATCGACGTCGTCGCCCGGCACGGGCATGTCGATCAGATCGCGGTGGCAATAAACCTGGCTCTCGCCTGTCTCCGCCAGGATGATGAACTCGTGGGACAGGTTGCCGCCGATCGGCCCCGTCTCGGCGCGCATCGGAATCGATTTGAGACCCATGCGCGCAAAAGTCCGCAGGTAAGCGACGAACATCTTGTTGTATGAGCGGCGCGCGCCTTCGAAGTCGACATCGAAGGAGTACGCATCCTTCATCAGGAATTCGCGACCGCGCATCACGCCGAAACGCGGACGCACCTCGTCGCGGAACTTCCACTGGATGTGATAGAGGATGAGCGGCAGGCTCTTGTACGACCGCACATAGGCGCGGAAGATTTCCGTCACCATGTCCTCGTTGGTGGGACCGTAGAGCAATTCGCGCTCGTGACGGTCCTTGATGCGCAGCATCTCCTTGCCATAGGCGTCGTAGCGGCCGGTCTCGCGCCACAGATCGGCCGGCTGGAGCGTCGGCATCAAAATCTCGATCGCACCCGCGCGGTTCTGCTCCTCGCGTACGATCTGCTCGATCTTCTGCAGTACCCGGTGGCCGAGCGGCAGCCAGGCATAGATGCCCGCCGCCTCCTGCCGGACAAGCCCGGCGCGGAGCATGAGCCGGTGCGACACGATCTGCGCCTCGGCCGGCGTCTCCTTGAGAAGCGGCATGAAATAGCGGGAAAGACGCATCGAGCATGTTCTCCAGAACATTCTTCATATGAAACGAACTCAAACGGCGCAAACGGCGAATCGCTTGGGGAAGCTTAGGGCCCGGCGAGTTCGCCGCAGCAAGTCATCCGTTTCACCGGATAATGGGCCGCGTTGCGATCATTGGTAAGCAGGACGAGGCCCTCGGCAATTGCCTGGGCAATAATCTGATGATCGAACGGGTCGCAGTGATCGGGACGGACCGGAAGCCTGAGCAGCTCTCGGATGTGATCGGGATTGAGCAGGAGCACACCTATGCCGAGGCCTGGAACCGCATGCATGACTTCGCCAAGATCAGGATCGGCGAGCTTTCCGGCGCGCAGTTTGATCGCCATCTCCCAAAACGACACGATGCTGACGAATACCTCATTTGCAGGATCGATGATGGCCTCGCGAGCTTTGGCGCCTATGTTCGTGTTATCGGTGACAAACCAAATCAACGCGTGGGTGTCGAGAAGCAGCTTCACGCGCCATTGCCTTCCATCGCATCAATCAATTCGTCCGGTGTCTCGTCAAAGTCAGCGGCCATCTGCAGCCGGCCTTTGAACATGCCCGCGAGTTTCACACGCTGCTGCGCGACGGGAACCGGCGGCACGATCCGCGCGATTTCCTTTCCATGGGACGTCACGACAATTTCGGCTCCGTCGTGCGCCTGGCGCAGATAAGTTGACAGGTTCATCCGGAATTCCCGGAAATTCACCGTCCTCGCCTCGACAGTCACGTTTCGCCTCCTTTGTGGGCGCAACTTGTGTACACCAAATCCTTTTTCCGTCAATTATTCACAACTTCCCTATACGGCACTCTTGCATAGTGCGAAGTTCCTGCTATATCGAACATCGTAATAGCTTGGAGGGCGGAAATTGCTGGATGCTCCGCGTCCCGCCAGAATTCCGCAGAAACATGGGCAATCTGTGCACACTCGCCGTATTGGGGCCCGTTCTGTACGCCTATTGCATGAATCTTCTCCGGGAGCAGAATATATTCACAGGTTCCCTATACAGGACTATTGCATAGTGCGAAGTTGATGCTAGATTGAACTTCGCAATAGCCTAGGGAGGCGGAAACAGGCGCGTGGCAGACGAATCCCCTCATACGCGCAAATTCCGTAAGGAACTCATGGCCGGGCTTTCCTCGCTCGTCCTCCTGGCAGTGCTCGCCCGCGCGGGCCGGGAGATGTATGGTTACGAAATCGCCAAAGCTGTGAAGGCCGAAGGCGAAGGCGGGCTGATCTTCAAACAGGGCGCGATATACCCCGTTCTGCGCTCGCTCGATGCGCTGGGACTTCTGTCCAGCCGGGTGGAAGCTTCGGCTTTCGGTCCGCCGCGCCGCTATTACGGCATCACCGATGAAGGCAAACGCGCGCTGTCGGAGTGGCAGGGCGCCTGGAAAGACATGCGCGAATTCGTCGACGACGCGCTCGCCGCGCATCTCGCCGGTCCCGGGCAAGGGCCAGCAATGGAGCATCATGCATGAAATCCGACGCCGCGCCGGCAACGGTCCGCGCGTATCTGGATGAGCTCCGGAACGCGCTGAAGGGTGCATCGCCGGGTCTGATCAGCGATGCGCTGGCCGATGCCGAAGAACATCTCCAGGGCGAAATCGCCGCCAATCCCAACAAGACCGAAGCGGAGGTGCTGGCGACCGCCATCGAGACATACGGCACGCCGCAGGAGATCGCCGAGGAGTACAGATCCATGGAAGCTGCCATTGCCGGGCCCTTCCCCAAGCCCGAACAGAAGCCCCAGAATCACAAGGGCTTTTTCGGCGTGATCAGCGACCCCAGAGCCTATGGCGCGCTGATGTTCATGTTGCTTGCTCTCCCGACTGGCATTTTTTACTTCGTCTGGGCAGTGGTTGGCATCAGTCTCACGATCCCGTTCTTCCTCTTCATCTTCGGAATCCCTTTCGCGCTCCTGTTTCTCGGATCCGTGCGTATTTTGAGCCATGTGGAAGGACGGATCGTCGAAGGTCTGCTCGGCGTACGCATGCCGCGCCGTCTGCCGGCGCAATCAACTGGCGAGACCATCTGGGCCCGTATTGGAGAGGCCCTGGCCGATATACGGACGTGGTCGTCGCTTCTTTACCTGCTGCTTCGGCTGCCCCTCGGCATCATCTATTTCACGCTGGGTGTCGTTGGTATCGTGCTGCCGATTGCCCTGATCGGCGGGGCGCTGTTCGACCTTATCACCGGCGAGTCCCATGTACACTTCAGCGACGTGCCCTGGCTGAACCACCTGTTTCACACGGCGCCGGGTCTTGTCTTGCTGATGACGCTGGGAGCGTTCCTGGTCTTTGTTGTCCTGCACATGGCCAAGGGAATTGGTTGGTTACACGGGCACTTGGCAGAATCTCTTCTGGTACGACTTTAGGAGATTCCAAGAGCTTTTCCGCCGTTTGACGAAGGGCGGCCCGACCGGGCCGCCCCGTTCGCTTTGCAAACATGGACGGCCTTTAACGCGGCAGTAAAGGTTGACGCCCCTAATATTGTTCAGGTTAAAAGGCCTGCCCTGCTTCGGCCGGGCGCGCCAGAAGGGGCTGTTCAAACAGCCGAACGAGCAAACGGACAGGAGACGCCGTGGAGCGCCGCGACGCTGGTAGGTTCGAATATTCGCTGAATCCGGGACGGCGGCTGGTCAGGTCGGCCGCAGAGAGCTTGTCCTCCACCGATGGACGCTGGGCTCTGGTCTCCACTTCCGTGACCGCCCTTATTGCGGGCTCGATCGCCTGGCTTGCCGCCGGCACGGCAATCCCCACCGGAGGCAGCTACGAACAGCCCCGGTCGCGGCTCCTGATGCCGTATGAGTTGTTTCAGCATCTGGTCGCGCAAACGCGCGGCACGGACTACGCGATTGTAGCCCCGCTTGGCTCGATTACGCCCGCCCCGGCAAAGCAAGTTCTGTCGTCCGCAACGCCTTTGGACGAGTCTCTGTCCGCCGAAAACGACCAGGAAAATTCTTCTTCAAGCGAACAGCCCGGTATCGACTCGCGAGAAATAACGCTGGAGCGCGGCGATACGCTTCCGATGGCGCTGGTCAGCGCCGGCGCCACGCCCCAGGACGCCGAAGCCGCCGTAGTTGCGCTTGCCAAGGTTTTCAGCCTGCGCGCCATCAAGGCGGGACAGGTGATGGAACTGACATTCGCTCCCGCGCCGCAACCCAAATCCGTCGCACGCATAATTTACACGCCGGCGACGCAACAGGACGCCGCCGCACAGGCTGCGGACATTCCGGTTCCGGGACGCCTGTTGTCGGTGAGTTTTTCTCCGACCGTCGAGCACGATGTGAGCATCACGCGCGGCGCAGACGACAGATTTACCGCCCAGGACGATTTCAAGAAGCTGGAGGCGCATTACCACCGCGCAGGCGCAAGAATCGACTCGAGCCTCTACCTTGCCGCCATGCAGGCGGGCATTCCCGCACGCGTGGTGGTGCAGCTCATCCACATGTTCTCCTACGAGGTCGACTTCCAGCGCGACATCAAGCCAGGCGACTCTTTCGAGGTCTATTATAATTATTACTATACGCCCGACGGCAAGCCGGTCAAGGAAGGCGAGATCGCTTATGCCGCGATGCATTTCCAGGGCCGTACCGTTGCGCTCTACCGCTATCAGCCGAAAGACGAAGACACGCCGGATTATTTCGACGCGCACGGCCAGAGCGCGAAAAGCATGCTGATGAAGACGCCGGTCGACGGCGCGCGAATCTCCTCGGGCTTCGGCATGCGCTTCCATCCGATCCTCGGCTATTCCCGCATGCACAAGGGGGTTGATTTTGCGGTGCCGACCGGCACGCCGGTCATGGCGGCAGGCGCCGGCACCATTCAGACCGTGCACTGGGAAAACGGCTACGGCAATTTCATCCTGCTCAATCACGGCAACGGCTACGCGACCGCCTACGCCCATCTCTCACGTTTCGCGTTGGGCATCCGTCCGGGAACGCATGTCCGCCAGGGCCAGGTGATCGCCTATAGCGGCATGACCGGCATGGCCACGGGACCGCATCTGCACTACGAAGTCCGCATCAACGGCGTGCAGGTCAATCCGGCGACGGTGAAAGTGGCACGCGGCCGTATCCTCGAGGGTACCGCGCTGCGCGATTTCGAGATCGAGCGCATTCACGTCGACACCCAGATCGCCGCCCTGCCCCTCGAAGGCAAGCTCGCCGACACGGCGACAGACCTCCGCGCCGGCAACTGAAGTAATTACAACCGCGCTGCCAATTTTCTCCCCCGCCCTGTGGCGGGCGAGAAAAAACAGGGCGCCCTAATGAATCGCGTGGCTGGGCGCAGCCGGCTCGTCGAGGGAATCCTCGGATGCGTCGAAGGTCTTCCCGTTGATCACGAGCCCGGCCGCACTGGCGCCCACTTTGACATTCGCCCCGTCGGCGATCCCGCCTTCGAGCAGCAGCTCCGCCAGCGGATCCTGCAAACGCCGCTGGATCACGCGCTTGAGCGGCCGTGCTCCATAGACCGGATCGTATCCCGCCGCGGCGAGCCAGTTGCGCGCCTTGTCGTCAAGCGTGATTTCGATCTTCCGGTCGGCGAGAAGCTTCTGAAGTCTTGCGATCTGGATATCGACGATCACGTCCATGTTGCTGCGGCTGAGCCGGTGGAACAAAATAATTTCATCCAGCCGGTTCAGGAATTCAGGCCGGAAATGCGCCCGCACCGCCTGCATCACCTGTGCACGCGCCTGTGGCGACTCCACGCCTTCGTTCGTCGACAAGAATTCCGTGCCGAGATTGGACGTAAGAATAATCACCGTGTTGCGGAAGTCGACAGTGCGCCCCTGCCCGTCCGTCAGGCGCCCGTCATCGAGTACCTGTAACAGGACATTGAATACGTCGTGATGCGCCTTCTCGACTTCGTCGAACAGGATCACCTGATAGGGCCGCCTCCGCACCGCTTCGGTGAGCACGCCGCCTTCCTCATAACCCACATAGCCGGGCGGCGCGCCGATCAGCCGAGCCACGGAATGTTTCTCCATGAACTCCGACATGTCGATGCGCACCATCGCGCTGTCGTCGTCGAACAGGAAGCCGGCAAGTGCTTTCGTGAGTTCGGTCTTGCCGACGCCCGTTGGTCCAAGGAACAGAAATGAGCCGATAGGCCGATTGGGATCCTGCAGGCCGGCGCGTGCACGGCGCACGGCGTTCGAAACGGCACGCACGGCTTCGTGCTGGCCGACAACGCGCTTCTCGAGCGAGTCTTCCATGTGCAGGAGCTTCGCGCGCTCGCCTTCCAGCATCTTGTCGACCGGAATACCGGTCCAGCGCGAGACGACCTGGGCGATGTTCTCGGCCGTAACAGCTTCGTTGGCGAGCGCGGATTGCTGCTTGTCCTCGACCGTTTTGAGCTTTCGCTCGAGATCGGGAATAACTCCGTAGGCGAGCTCGCCCGCGCGCGCGAGATTGCCGCGGCGCTGCGCGACATCGAGTTCCTGGCGTGCCGAGTCGAGCTTTTCCTTCAACCCCTGCACTTCCTGGACGGATTTCTTTTCTTCCTGCCATTTCGCAGTGAGCGATGCGGATTTCTCTTCCGTTTCCGCGAGTTCGACTTCAAGTGCGCCAAGACGGTCTTTCGACGCGCGGTCGGTTTCCTTCTTCAGCGCCTCGCGCTCGATCTTGAGCTGAATGATGCGCCGGTCGAGCTCGTCCAGCGCCTCGGGCTTTGAATCGATCTGCATGCGCAGCCGGCTCGCGGCTTCGTCCATCAGGTCGATAGCCTTGTCCGGAAGGAAGCGGTCGGTGATATAACGATGCGACAGCTGCGCCGCTGCAACGATTGCGCCGTCGGTGATGCGCACGCCGTGATGAACTTCGTATTTTTCCTTGAGGCCCCGCAGAATCGAAATCGTATCTTCGACCGTCGGCTCCGATACAAAAACCGGCTGAAAGCGCCGCGCGAGTGCTGCGTCTTTTTCAACATGCTTGCGGTATTCGTCGAGCGTGGTCGCGCCCACGCAATGCAGCTCGCCGCGGGCCAGGGCGGGCTTCAGCAGATTGGAGGCGTCCATTGCGCCTTCAGCTTTGCCGGCGCCCACAAGCGTATGCATCTCGTCGATAAAGAGGATGATGCCGCCTGCCGCCGCAATGATCTCGTTCAGCACGGCTTTCAGCCGCTCTTCGAATTCGCCGCGGTATTTCGCGCCGGCGATCAATGATCCCATATCGAGCGCCATCAGCCTCTTGTCGCGCAGACTTTCCGGTACGTCGCCGTTGACGATGCGCAGCGCGAGGCCCTCGGCAATCGCCGTCTTGCCGACGCCCGGCTCGCCGATGAGGACGGGGTTGTTCTTCGTGCGCCGCGACAGAACCTGGATCGTGCGGCGGATTTCCTCGTCGCGGCCGATGACGGGATCGAGCTTGCCGGTTCGCGCGAGTTCCGTCAGATCGCGCGCATATTTCTTGAGCGCGTCGTAACTGTTTTCCGCCGTGGCCGAGTCCGCCGTGCGGCCCTGGCGCAATTCGTTGATGGCATTGTTGAGATTCTGCGGACGGACATTTGCATCCTTGAGAATGTGTCCGGCCTCCGTGCCGCTCGCCATCGCGAGCGCAAGCAGAAGCAGTTCGGCCGTCACGAAACTATCGCCGGCCTTTTTTGCGAGTTCTTGCGCAGAATCCAGGACCCGGGAGAGCTCGGCCGAAAGATAGACTTGCCCTGCTCCCGAACCCTCGACTCGCGGAACCTTTCGAAGCGCGGTTTCGGTCTGCTGGCGCACGAGGTCCGGCCGGCCGCCGGCAGCCGCGATCAGCCGCGATGCCAAGCCCTCTTCGTCGTCCATCAACACCTTCAGGAGGTGCAGCGGGTCGATCGCCTGATTGTGGGAACGAACAGCAAGGCTCTGCGCAGACTGAATGAAACCGCGCGACCGCTCGGTAAACTTTTCGATGTCCATATTCGCCTCTTCGGCAGGGCCCCTTCAGGCGCCCATGCGCGTAAATCGGATGCGGCCTCCATCGAGCACCGCACCTCGTCAAATATGTAGATCGCAGTTCCCCGCTAACAAGACCGCAACGGTCTCGTTTACGCAGCGGCGTCGTCGGTTTCTTCTTCCTCGACGTCCTGGCCGGCGTCGGCAAGCGAGAAGGAAGCCGCGCTCCCACTATGCGCGGGATCGCGCCCATTTCCGGAAACGCCGGAACCATTCACGGGATAAGGTTGCGGCTGTTGCTGATAGGGCTGCTGTTGGGGCTGGCTCGCCGCCATGATTCGCCAGTAATGCTCGGCGTGTTGCAAGTAATTCTCGGCCGCAACGCGGTCGCCGGCGGAGTTCGCGTCGCGCGCAAGCTGCAGATATTTCTCGTATACGTGAGATGCGGAGCCGCGGATCTTGATCTCCGGCCCGGTGGAATCGAACGTCCGGTTCGGATTGTGATTGCTGGTTTGCGGCCGCCGGCCGCGACTGCGAGAGCGCTTCACGGGTTCCCCTGTCCTTCCACTTTTTTCATGTGTGTTTCTTCATTCGTGTCTGGGCGCCTTCGCATCCCGCCCGGATGTTCCTGCATCATCAACCCCGTCGCACCGCACGGCACGCCCGAATTATCGGCCCGTATGAAGCTCAGAACGTCATTCGCTTTGCACGGACAGCAGCGCTGACGACTGCGCCGACCGCCCCCGCGGTCCCAAAACGCCGATTTCCCCCGGCGTCGGCGGGATCCGTGCTTGCCCCTAAGCGAGGGGGAAGCTAGCGGGTCGGAGGTTCCTTTCCAACTGAATTTTTCAGGGGCGCCAAAGGCTGCCCTAACCCAACGCGGCCAATGGCCAAGCATCGCGGGATGGCAGAGAGATCGTGAACCGCGCGCCGGACTTCAAGGCCGGCATCCATGACAATTCTCGTAACCTTGTCTGCCTGGCCCAGGCCAATTTCGAGCAGCGCCGTTCCACCCGGCGCCAGACACCTGACGACGATTGGCAAAAAAAACCGAAACCCTGTCAGCCCGTCCGCTCCCGCCACGAATGCCTCTTGCGGCTCGTATTTCCTTATTTCAGGAGGGCTTGCCTGGAATTCCTCATCCGTCAGGTATGGAGGGTTGGCTAGAATCAGATCGAATTCCCGCGCGACGCCGGGCGAGGTTTCAAACTGGCAACGATCGCCCAGGCCGTGCTTCGAAGCGTTGCGGCGAGCGTAGGCCAGAGCAGCTTGCGAGCTGTCGCTGCCAAGTCCGAAAGCGTTGGGCCGCTCTTTCAAAAACGCGGCAATCAGACAGCCGGAGCCGGTGCCGATATCGAGGACACGGACCGGCGCTTCAGGATCGGGGAATTGGCGCAACGCCTCTTCGACCAGCGTCTCGCTTTCCGGACGCGGAATGAGCACGCCCGGACCAACTTCGAATTCGAGACTCCAGAATTCCTTCCGACCGGTGATATAGGCGAGCGGTTCGCGGGCTGCGCGGCGCGCTATGAGCGCTTCGAATTTCGTAATCTGTGCCGGCGCACACTCCGCCGGGAGCTGATCATAGGAAGCAACGCATAGTGCCTCTGAGAGCAGAATGCGCCCATCGAGCCGCGCCGACTCGATTCCGGCAGTCTGCAGCCGCGCAACGCCGCGCGCCAACGCTTCACGAACAGATGTTTTCACTGAACGGTTTCTGTCTCGAGCGCGGCAAGCCGATTTGCCTGATCCTCGGTAATCAGCGCATCGACGACTTCATTTAAATCGTCACCGGAAAGGATGCGTTCGAGTTTGTAAAGCGTCAGGTTGATCCGGTGATCCGTCACACGGCCCTGCGGGAAATTATAGGTGCGAATGCGTTCGGAACGGTCGCCCGAACCGACCAGATCCTTGCGTTCGGCGGCCCGCGTCGCAGCGATGCGCGAGCGTTCCGCCTCGAACATCCTGGCCTTCAGGATTTTCATCGCCTGCGCCTTGTTCTTGTGCTGCGATTTTTCCGTCTGCTGCGCCACGACGATTCCCGTCGGCAAATGGGTGATGCGAACCGCACTTTCCGTTTTGTTCACATGCTGCCCCCCGGCACCGCTGGCGCGATACACATCGATCCTCAAATCTTTTTCGTCGATGTGCACGTCCACATCTTCCGGCTCAGGCAAAACAGCAACCGTCGCAGCCGAAGTATGAATACGGCCGCCGGCTTCGGTCACGGGAACGCGCTGCACACGATGCACGCCGCTCTCGAATTTGAGCTTCGCATAGGCCCCCTGCCCCGCGACCTCAAGCACGGCTTCGCGAATTCCTCCCAGATCGCTGTCGCTCATGCTGAGTATTTCAGTCCGCCAGCCCATGAGCTGCGCATAACGCTGATACATCCGCAGCAAATCTGCGGCGAACAGCGCCGCCTCGTCCCCGCCCGTTCCCGCACGCACTTCGACGATCGCGGAGGAATTGTCGGCCGCATCCCTCGGCAAGAGTTTCAGCTGCAGGTCGCGTTCCAGCCGCGCAAATTCGTCTTTGAGCGCGGCGCGCTCTTCTTCGGCAAGAGCGCGCAATTCGGGGTCGTTGCCGCTGTCATTCGCCATCGCGTCCGCATCGCTCAGGGCTCGCGCGGTGTCGCGATAGGCGGCAACCGCCTCGACCACCGGCGCAAGCTCTGCGTGCTCTCGCGACAACTTCACAAACGCGGAGCCGCTCGTGCCGGACGAGAGTTCCGCCTCGACCGCCGCAAAGCGGTCGACAAGCCGCGCGAGCGTTGTCTCGGGAATCATGGCGGAAAGATGAGCGCGCTAAAGCGCGGGCTCAAGTGCGGCGGCGTTGTTGCGGTCGCGCTCGATTTCCGCAGCCTTCTTCTCGCAAAGCTCGACGACATGATCGACGAGCTTGCCATTTTCGAGTTTGTAGGCGGGCTTGCCGTTGAGGTAGACCATGCCGGCACCGGCACCAGCGCCACCTCCGGTAAAGCCGAGGTCTGTTTCGCGCGCTTCGCCCGGCCCATTGACGACGCAGCCTATGATGGAAAGCGTCATCGGTGTCGAAATATGTTTCAGTCGGTCTTCCAGAACGCGCACCGTGTCGATCACGTTAAATCCCTGCCGCGCGCAGGACGGGCACGATACGATATTGACGCCGCGATGGCGCAATCCCAGCGACTTCAGAATATCGAAGCCGGCACGAATTTCTTCGACAGGATCGGCTGAAAGCGAAACGCGGATCGTGTCGCCGATACCGGACCACAACAACATGCCCATGCCGATGGCCGACTTCACTGTGCCCGACATGAGTCCGCCGGCCTCGGTAATTCCAAGATGCAAAGGATAATCACAGGCTTCCGCCAGGCCCTGATAGGCCGCGACCGCCAGGAAAACGTCGGACGCCTTCACACTGATCTTGAATTCGGTAAAGTCATTGTCTTCGAGAATGCGCGCATGGTTGAGCGCGCTCTCGACCATCGCCTCGGGGCACGGTTCGCCATAGCGTTCCAGCAGTTCTTTTTCGAGCGAACCGGCGTTCACGCCGATGCGCATCGAACAACCATGATCCTTCGCGGCTTTCACCACTTCGCGGACACGTTGCGCCGAACCGATATTGCCGGGATTGATGCGCAAACAGGCTGCGCCCGCGTCCGCGGCTTCGATCGCCCGTTTGTAGTGAAAGTGAATGTCGGCCACGATCGGAACCTGCGCGGCCTTGACGATGGTCCTGAGTGCGGCCGTCGATTCCTCGTCGGGGCACGAGACGCGCACAATGTCGGCGCCGGCTTCTTCGAGCGCACGCACCTGCGCAATTGTCGCGCCGGCATCCGCCGTGACGGTATTCGTCATGCTCTGCACCGTGATCGGTGCGTCGCCGCCGATTTCGACGCCCCCCACGCGGATCTTGCGCGATTTGCGTCGGATAACGTCGCGATACGCTCTGACACTCATGGATGTCACCTGGTCACATTCAGCCCGGACTTCCTCCGTGGGCGCGGTCTACTATGGCCTGCGGATCGAGCGAAAGGGTCTCTGTCAGCTGACCGCTTTGACCCGCTACGCCCATGTCCTGGCCGTCCAACTCAAGCAATACGGCGCCCCCGTCCGGTGTCGTGAGGGATAACCCCACGAGATCGGGAACGCGATAGGCGTCACCGGGATGCAGGATGCGGTTGATGTAGACCTTCCCGCCGGGACCCTCAACCAGCACGTGCGTGGCCGTGCGCGCATGCAAAATGACCCGGGCATTGCGGTTCTGAGTGCCGTACACCTGACCGGCCGGCAGAGCGGCAAGTGCGGCATCAGGCGATCCGGATGCTGCCGGGGCAGAGGGCGGAACGGGATTGGCTCCACTTCCGGCAGCAGCCGCAACGGGATTCGCATTTGCGGTAGCGGCCGATGCGTTTGAACCGGGCGCGGCTTTTTGCTGCGCCGGAGTATGAGCCGCCCGCCTCGGCGTCGGCGCGTGCCGCGCGGACTCGGCGGTCATCACGGCGGGTACCGGAGCAACGGGTTGCTGTGCCGTGGTAAACTCGGCGGAACGGACGAGGTGGTATCCCGCATACCCAACCACGCACAGCACCACAAGGCCCATAAACACCCAGCCATAGGGCAACCCGCTCTCGCCAGTGTCTTCCGGCAGACCTCTTAACGGCGATTGCTCGCCCCGGCCGCCGATCTCGGCCTTGATGCGCTCGACATACTCTGCAGAATTAAGCCCCAAGTAGTCCGCATAGGATCGGACGAATCCCACAGCGTAAGTTCGCCCGGGAAGATCGTCCTGACGACCCTCCTCAATAGCGTCGAGATGATCCTGCCGAATGCGGAGCGCGCGCGAAACAGCGACGAGATCGTCGCCTCGGCGCAAGCGCGCCGCGCGCAGATCGCCTCCCACATTGCCCGAAACGGCAGTCTCAGGCGTTTGGCCGGACTGACCTCTTGTCCGGCCACCGGTGTTTGGCTGATCGATCGGCAGCTGCGTAACCTTGTTCACTAATCGGACGATAGCATACAGCCGCCGACTCGTCGCCAGTCGAGGTCAAAAAAGAAGCCCGGCGCTGAATTCCGTTACTTCGTGCCGCCTACCGGGTTCGCAAGACCGAATTCGTGTCCCGACATCTGGGTGGTCTTGAGCATGTCCTGCGAGTCTTTCTGTATCTGCGCCCATTCCCGCTCGGTGTGGCAGGTGCGCGTAGCCCCAAGCCGCGAACCCGTCGGGGGGGTGCCCATCCGGCACTCGATCTTGTCGAGATCCGCATCGGTAGATGATGAAGCAGCCGGAGCGGCGCCCTGCGCGGTTTGCTGCACGGGCGCGGCCGCCGTTGCAGATTGCGCCTGGGCAGCCGGGGCGGCCTGCGGCTGGACCGGATCCGCCGATGCCAATGCGGGCACCAGGAAAGCGGCCGATACAGCCAGAATGGCAAGAAAACGCATCTCAGGTTCCTTTCTATTTCGAGGTCGGAACAAAATGACGCAAGCACCTACGCAAGACAAGGGCAGGCGATCTTATGCATGCCAACCTCATGTGTTTCACCAGCACTTCCGGCCCCGCATTGGCGTGGCCTCGGCGTTTCGGTTCGCTCCGCGGCCCGCTCCGCACACCTGATAGACGTTTGTAGGGTTCGGATTCCACAGGTCCTTTCCGGCCTCGCGTTTGGAAGACATGCGAGACTGCCGGATCCGAGATCCGTGGGCCGGATTTTCCCCGCCGAACTACGTCGATGCGCTACTTGGTGCGAAGTGGTTGTCCCATGCCAAGAGTCTGGCTGTGTGCCAGCATGTCCTGGGACTGTTGCTGTCGCTCCTTCCAGTCCCGCACGGTATGGCATTCGCGGCTGCCGCCCAAACGCGTACCTGTCTGCGGCGGCGATGTCTTGCACACGATCTCGTCGAGACTGTCGGTCGAAGGAGGCGCAGTGACCTTTACTGTTTCCTGTACGGCGACAGGTGGAGCAGTCGTTGCCGATCCGGTTGCGGCCGCAGCGGGCGCCGTTGCGGAGGCGGCGGATTGAGCTGCCTGTGCCTGCGCAGGATCTGCTCCGGCAAACAAGGGTGCCGCGAGGACAACCGCCGAAAACGCGGCTGCGGCAAGAACATGCATATTCGACAATCCCTTCCCATTACGAGGCGAAACCGGCCATCCGTCAAAACCGACCGTTACCACGAATTACCGAAAATCCGCGATAACGATCTTGTGTTCGGGACGGGGCCTTCGCCCTATTGCCGGATCACGATTCCCCGCTCCGCGGCAAACGCTGAAAGCCGGGTGCGCAGGCTGTGATCGCTGCGGTCGCATTGCCGGTCGACGAAAGTTGTAATTTCCCGCGTGTCGAGGCTGCGGATCATCATCTTTACGGCGCCAATATTTGCGGGTTGCATCGAAAGGCAGCGCAGCCCCGCACCGATCAGCGCCATTGCCTCCAATGGCCGGCCCGCCATTTCTCCACACAATGAGACTTCGCCGTTGGCAACGGCCGCGCTGCGCACGATCTGGCGCACAAGCGTGAGTATGGCAGGGCTCAGAGCATCGTACCGTTTGGCGACTCGCGGATTGGTACGATCGACGGCAAAAACAAACTGCAGCAGATCGTTCGAACCGATCGAAACGAAATCGGCGCTGCGCAAAATCTGCGGCAGCATGAACGCCATCGCCGGGACTTCGAGCATCGCGCCGACGAGCGTCTGGCGCGGTTGCGGAAGCGACAGAATTCGCGCACGCTCGAGTTCGCGATCGATGAGCGCGCGTCCGCGGTTGAATTCGTCGACATCGGTGACGAGCGGAAGCAGCAGGCGCAGGACGCGTCCTGCAGATGCGGCTATGAGCGCGCGTACCTGGTAACGCAGCAATGCGGGCCGATCGAGCGCGATGCGCAACGCGCGCCAGCCCAGCGCGGGATTTTCTTCGCGTTCCCATCGCCCATAGGGCAAAATCTTGTCGCCGCCGAGATCCAGTGTTCGAAATATCACCGGCCGCTTGCCGGCCGCTTCGATCACACTTCTGTAGAAGCCGATCTGGTCGGAAAGCCGCGGCATGGTCTCTCCCACCATGAATTGCAGCTCGGTGCGAAAAAGTCCGATTCCATCGGCGCCCGAGGCTTCCAGATGCGGCATGTCGAGGAGAAGGCCGGCATTCATCATCAGCTGGATGGTCACGCCGTCTTTGGTAATTGCGGGAAGATCGCGGACTTCGGCGATCCGCGCCGCGCGTGTCTCATGTACCGCCCGCCGCGCCCTGAACGCCGTTATGACTTCGGACGACGGACGTAGTTGCGCCTCGCCCGTTTCACCATCCAGCGCGATCACATCGCCGGCGCGGGCCGCATCGACGATGCCTTCGGCTCCGCTGACCAGCGGCAGCGCCATCGAACGCGCGACAATGGCCACATGCGACGTCGGCGCAGCTTCTTCCAGTACAAGGCCCGCGACATGGTCGCGGCTGTAATCGAGAAGCTCGGCTGGCCCCATCGCACGGCTGACGAGAACAGCGTCGGGCGGAAGAACCCGTTCTTCAGCAGCGCCGCTCAGATGGCGTTGCAGACGCCGGGCGAGATCCTCGAAATCGTGCAGGCGGTCGCGCAGGAACGGATCGCCCATCCGCGTGACGCGGAGGCGGAGTTCGTCCTGCACCCGCTCGACGGCGGCTTCCGCCGTCAATCCTGTGCGCACGGCGTCCTGCAATCTCTGCTGCCAGCCCTGATCCTCGGCAAACAAACGATAAGCCTCGATGACTTCGCGGCTTTCTTCTGAAAGGTCGAGCTCGCTCGATGCGAGCATGTCGGCCACCGACTGGCGCAACTTGGCAAGCGCGCCGTCGAGTCTTTGCGCCTCGAGCGCCGGATCATCCGCGATCATGCGCTCGACCTTCACGCGCGGCTCGTGGAACGCGACCTGCCCGACTGCTACGCCTTCCGACAGGCCCTCGCCTTTGAACAGGCGCGGCTGATCGGCGCGCATCTCGGGCTCGTCGAGTTCGGCGATATCGAACAGCGCGCCATGCGCCACGATCTCCGCCAGAACCATCGCCACCGTCTGCAGCGCTTCGACTTCTTCTTCGTCATATTGCCGCGCGGCGCGGTTCTGCACCGTCAGCACGCCATAGACCTGACCGCCGCGCACGATCGGCACGCCCAGAAACGAGCGGAAAGGATCTTCTCCCGTTTCCGGCCGATAGGAGAAACGCGGATGGCTTGGCGCCTCGCTGAGATTGATCGGCTCGGCGGTTTCGGCAACGAGACCGACAAGACCTTCGCCCGCACGCATGCGCGTGTGATGCACAGCGGCGCGGTTCAATCCTTCGGTCGCAAACAGTTCGAGCGTATTGCCCGCGCGGCGGAGATAGATCGAGCAGACTTCGGCTACCATATTGGCCGCGATCACCGCGACCAGACGATCAAGCCGCGCCTGCGCGCTCGCCCTATCCGCCATGATCTCGCGCAAACGCCGAAGCAGCAGCCGCGGCCCGCCCGCAGACACCGCCGCAACCATTAGTGACGCGCTTCTCCCTCTCCCCCGGAATCGGGGGAGAGGGTTGGGGTGAGGGGGTGGCGACGCATGCAGGCTGCCGAAAAACGTGTTCGGCAAAGAAACAAATATTCAGCGGCTGCGCGGCGGAAAGGCCCTCTCACCCTGGCCCTCTCCCCCCGAAGAGTGGGAGAGGGAATTTTCGCGCGCTTCACCGTCAACGAATTACTCCACATCGAGCTCATAAGCGGAATGCAGCGCGCGCACCGCGAGCTCCACATATTCCTCCGCAATCAACACACTCACCTTGATCTCGGATGTGGAAATAACCTGGATGTTGATGCCTTTTTCCGCGAGCGTGCGGAACATCGCCTGGGCGACGCCGGGATGGGCGCGCATGCCGATTCCGATGATCGACACTTTCGCCACGCCCGCATCGGATGTCACGTCGCGATAGCCGATCGCCGGCGCCGCCTGTTCGATGGCATGGAGCGCGCGGGTGAGATCGCCGCGGCCGATGGTGAAAGTGAGATCGGTGCGCCGGCCGTCTTCCGACACGTTCTGCACGATCATATCGACATTGATCCCGGCATGAGCCAGCGGTCCGAAGATGGCCGCCGCGATACCGGGCTGATCCGGCACCCGGTGCAGCGTGATCTTGGCTTCGTCCCGCGAATAGGCGATGCCGGTGACCGGCTTCTTTTCCATGATGTCTTCCTCGTCGCAAAGCAGCGTGCCCTCGCCTTCGGGATCGAATGTCGAAAGCACACGCACCGGCACGCGATGCATCATCGCGGTTTCCACCGAGCGCGTCTGCAGGACCTTCGCGCCCTGAGAGGCAAGTTCCAGCATTTCCTCGAACGCGACGCGGCGGAGCCGGCGCGCCCGCGCCACGATCCGCGGGTCTGTCGTGTAGACCCCATCGACGTCCGTATAGATGTCGCAGCGGTCGGCGTTCAGGGCGGCGGCAACCGCAACCGCGCTGGTATCGCCGCCGCCGCGGCCGATGGTCGTGACGCGATGGTCCGGCGCCACGCCCTGGAAACCCGCAACGACGGCCACCTGCCCGTTCGCAATGCGCTCGCCAAGAAGATCGGTGTCGATCTTCAGGATGCGCGCCGAGCCGTGCATCGCCGAGGTGTGAACCGGAATCTGCCAGCCGAGCCAGGAGCGCGCATTCACGCCGATCGCGTTGAGCGCAATCGTAAGCAGCCCGGCGCTGATCTGCTCGCCCGCTGCCACCACCACGTCGTATTCGCGCGCATCGTGGAGCGGCGCCAGGTCGCGTGCCATGCGGACGAGCTTGTCGGTTTCGCCGGCCATGGCCGAGACCACGACAGCCACCTCGTCGCCGAATTCGAGCTGGCGCTTCACCAGCGTCGCCACATGGCGGATGCGGTCGAGATCGGCAACGGAGGTGCCGCCGAATTTCATCACGATCTTGGCCATCTGGCTCTCGTCCTTGCCGCAATCCGGCGTATGCTGCGCCGCAACCTTTTAGACATCGCATGGCCCCCGCTCAACGCCGTTCGCAGCCTCGCGACCCCGATTCCGTCCGCTCGTCCGTCGACCCGCGGGAAGTGGAGAAATTTGCCGCGCTGGCCGGAGAATGGTGGGACCCGGACGGCAAGTTCGCGCCGCTGCACAAACTCAATCCGCCCCGCCTCGCCTTCATCCGCAATGCGGCGCTTCGGCGCTTCGATCGCGATCCGAAAGCGCTGGCGCCATTTGCCGGACTGTCCCTCGTCGATATCGGCTGCGGCGGTGGGCTCGTTGCCGAAGCGATGGTGCGGCAAGGTTTCGACGTGCTCGGAATCGATGCGGCCGAAGAAAACGTTGCAGCGGCTGCAGCGCATGCGCGCGAGATGGCCGCGCCGCCATCCTATCGCTGCGCGACCGCCGAAGATTTGGTTCAGGAACAAACGCGCTTCGATGTCGTGCTCGCGCTGGAGATTCTCGAACATGTCGTGGATCGCACGGCATTCCTCGCGATCTGCGCACAACTCGTGAAGCCGGGCGGACTGATCGTGCTCGCAACCCTCAACCGCACACTGAAATCGCTCGCGCTCGCGAAGGTCGGCGCCGAATACATCCTCCGCTGGCTCCCGCCCGGCACGCACGACTGGAACAAATTTGTTTCACCGGACGATCTGTCTTCCGACCTCCGCGATCTCGGATTTGCGATCATCGAAACCCGCGGCATCACCTTCGATCCCCTCGCCTGGAGCTGGCAGCTCTCGGCGGATACCAGCGTCAATTACATGATCGCCGCGGGGAACGGGATGTCACAAGCGAGTACGGGCATCCGGAACGATTCCTGACTTGTCGTTACCTGGACACGAGGCAAGAACAGTTCCTGTCCTGCGAGCACGCGATGGCAGTCCATGAGGGAGCGCAGAATCGCTCTCCCTCTCCGAGTCCTCACGGACGAACACGAATGATCGTCTTCCCCGGACGTCGCTCGGTCGGATTCAAGGTGGCGACGGCATCTTGGAGGCCAGCCATGTTGCCGATGTTTGTCCGCACGCGTCCGTTGCGCCCCACGCCGGACTGGTCAAAGGCAAAATGGACAGCATGTGAACGCGAACGGAAAGTGAATCTCTTCCGGCGGACGAACGCGAGGTGGCCAAGAGCGCTTGCGGCGGTTATAGAAGGAGAGGGAGCGCCCAGATCGAGCCACATCCGCGAGAATATTCGCACTATCGGAGGGGAGTTCTGATGATCCGGATTCAAGATATCGCAGGCGCGTGCCTGCTGGGCAGCGCCCTCGCGCTGATGCTGGCGGTTCCGTTCCGCAGCGCCCGCGCGGACACCGTTCTCTACAACTTCTGCAGCGAGGAGAATTGCGCCGACGGCGCCAATCCGGAGAACGGCCTGATTGCGGACAGCGCCGGCAATTTGTACGGCACGACGGCGGCTGGTGGGGCCAACACCGGGGGCACGGTCTATGAATTTTCTGGCGGCGGGGAAAGCGTGCTTTACAGCTTCGTGCCCTTCGGCAGCGACGGCTGGGCCCCCCTGGGCGTGCTGATCCGCGACAAACAGGGCAATCTCTACGGCACGACCCAATTTGGCGGCGGCACGGGCTGCGGCGGCAATGGCTGCGGCACCGTGTTCGAGATTTCCGGCGGCGCGGAGACGCAGCTGCATGTGTTCGCCGGAGGCAGCGATGGTGCCTGGCCGACAGGCGCGCTTGTCCGCGACAAGAAAGGGAACTTCTACGGAACAACGCCGAAAGGCGGCAGCACCAATTGCGGTGGCGGTGGTTGCGGCACAATTTTCGAGCTCACGCCAACGGGCAAGGAGAAAGTGCTCCATGCCTTCATCGCCCAGACCGACGGTCAGAATCCGGTTGCCGGGCTGGTCCTCAAGAAGGGCTATCTCTACGGCACCGCCCTGTACGGCGGCACTTACGGTGAGGGCACGGTGTACAAGCTCGATCTTAAGACCGGCGCACTCAACGTGCTCTATTCCTTCACCGGCGGTTCCGATGGCGGCGCTCCCGAGGACACGCTCGCCTGGTACAAAGGCGCGTTCTACGGCACGGCGGATATCGGCGGATCCGGAGACTGCGGCACGGTTTTCAAGATCACGCGCAAAGGAAAGCTCACGACGCTCTACAGCTTTACCGGGGCGAACGGCGATGGCGACGGTTGCAGCCCGGTCGCCGGATTGACCTTGTACCAGGGAAATTTCTACGGCACGACCCAACATGGTGGCGACGCCTGCGGAAATTACACTTGCGGCACCGTATTCGAAATTTCCCCCGAAGGCAGCGAATCCGTGCTCTGGCAGTTTGAATCCAACGACATCGATGGCGCCGAGCCTTTTGGTGGAGTAATCGCGAGTGGCGGGACCCTATACGGCACGACCGATGACGCTGGTGAGAACCAGTACGGCGTCATCTTCTCCGTTGCACCCTAGCCTCGACTTCGCTTCGGTCCCGGCCCAATTCGGAATGATAGACATCTATAGCGGCAGGTCCGGCCGTTTGCTCCGGCACGGGTTTGCCGCCGGCGACGCGGCGACCGGGAATGCGCCAGATGCCGCCGGCGCGCAGCCGGTTTCGCTCGAGATCGACCTGCGCCCCGACCTCCCGCAGCA
>Ga0335074_10003180_pt1 | contig 22384 bp, 20 predicted proteins | sample Lox_Sample_23_FD_206715 | JGI IMG/M metagenome (GOLD analysis project Ga0335074, IMG submission 206715) | Soil microbial communities from Loxahatchee National Wildlife Refuge, Florida, United States - Lox_Sample_2.3 | ecosystem: Environmental > Terrestrial > Soil > Wetlands | place: USA...
TCGGAGACCAATCTGCCAAGCGGCTTGCCCTCGCGGCGCTGAAGGCGCTTGAGATCCTTGAGGATCGGATCGTCTATATCGAGCGTGGTGCGCATGATGCGTGATGTTAGACAGGGATACACCTGATGTCAAACAAACCTCGGGTCTCCCGATGACCTCCCGCAGCCCACGACCTATGGAACCGGACCGGCGTCCATGCGGCACATGGCCGCCCGGGAGGTGTCGATGCTCGTTTCCGTTGGAGTCCGTCCTACAACTAAGGCCGCGACGGAGGGCGGATCGGAGGTGATATGGCCGCAATAGCACAAACGCATTCGATATCGGCGCGCATCATCCGTTCCGCGGTTGTCCTCGCGATCGGGCTCGCCGCGTCGCTGGGCATCGCGCCCATGCTCCGCGCGCTCGGCCTGCACGATTGGTCGAAACACACATTCGGTTCGAACGGATTTTATGAGCTGTTTATCACTTGTGTCTTCGTGCTGGTGCTCGTGTCCACCATGGCGATGTGGCGCTCGGGCCTTGCCCGCGCACTGGACGCGCTCGCCATTGCACGCTTTTCGCCGCGTGGCTGTCTCGTCTCCCTGGTCGCAATTGCAGCGGGACTTGCCGTGCTTCTGCTCGCCGGCGCCAAATACACGCCTCAGCCACTGGGCCCGCTGCTGATATTCGGCGCGATCGGACCTTTCGTCGAGGAAGTGCAATTCCGCGGCTTTCTGTTTCGCCAGATGCGCCGCTGGGGCGGGGCGCCGTTCTGGGTTGCGGCCGTCCTTGCGTCGCTCGCGTTCGGCGCGGGCCATTTTTATGCGGGAAGCTCGCTCGCAAACGCCGTGATGAACAGCACGATCACCTTCGTCGGCGGCATGCTGTTCTGCTGGCTCGTGGAACGCTGGAACTCGATCTGGCCGGGCTTCATCATCCACGCTGGCCTCAATCTCGTCTGGTCCGTGTTCGCGCTGGGCGAAAATGCCGTAGGCGGCAAGCTCGGCAATCTCGCACGGCTCGCCACGCTCTTTGTGATGATCGTCCTGACGGCGCTCCTCGCACCGCGCAAGGCCCGGGTCACCGCGGGTACGTCTGATAATCCGGCTACCTGATCCACAAAACCGGCGATAGCCTACGTCAAGTGCATAATCGCCCCACTATTTTACATAATATCGATTATACGAGATTTTGCCCCGCGACTCCGCCGGGGCGCGACCCTGCATCCCCACGCCGAATTCATCGGCTTTCGCCGGACTATTCGCCTCCTCCGCTCGTCTTTGGTTTGGGGCCTGCGGGGTGCGTGGAGGCGGTTCTTTGCGGAGGTTGAGGACACAGGTGCCCAGGCGCCCCATACAGGGTTTCGAGCGTTCGGCTCTTAACGTCGTTCTTACCCGGCGCTGCGAGGATGCATGGCGCGCAGGTACGAATTCGCCGCTAATGTCGCGAATGGAAAAGATCCACTATCACGTCGCGTGGGAGCCGGTCGCCGATCCGCGCCAGAGGCTGCATTCGTCGCTTGGCGGCTACCCGGTTCTGCCCGCCAACGAAGAGTGGCCGGTTTGCAGCCAGGACGGTTGCGGGCGGCGCATGTCGCTCTTTCTTCAGATCGCGGTCGCCGACGAGATGGGGCTGCCGTTCGAGGCCGGCTCGGTTCTCAGCGTGTTCCAATGCCTCGTTCATGACGATCGATTCGAGGAGCTTGACGCGATAGCGCCGACGCCCGGCCATGACTGCCTGCCGCCGGGATATTGCCGGCATGCGAATTACGCGATCTTCCTGGCGACGGCCGGCGAGCAGACGCAAACCGGGGACCGCGAGCCGGATGTGCGCTATTCGCGGCTGCTGCTTGAGCCCGAACCGGAACCCGACCCGGGTTCGCACGCGGCACTGAATTACCGGAACATCAAGGTCGGCGGTTCGCCCTTCTGGCTCCGGGCGCCGAAGCTTTGGCGCTGCAGCTGCGGCTCCGACATGCGCTTTTTCTGTTCGATCCCGGCCAATCTCCCGTTCCCGCGCGAGGAAGGAAGCGCGAACCAAACGAATGGACGCCGGGATTCCTATTTCCTCTTTCCCGGTTTCTCGACCTGCATTTTCGCCTGCGCCATGCGCTGCAAGCCGCGGGCCGTCGTGGCGGTGCGGCAGAACTGATAACTCCGGCGTCTCCCCCCTTTCGCCGGAATAAACCGGGCGGACGGTGCGTCGATAGTCCGGATGAAGAGGAGCTTTCCCGTGACGTATTCGCGCGAGATCGGCAGACCCGTCTTCGGCGCAGCACCGGCGCTTGCTGCAGGTCTGGCACCGGCAATGGCCGGTGCCCGCAACGTGTCGGTGCTTTACGATTTCAACGGCGCCGATGGCGGTCTGCCCTATGGCGGCGTGATTTTCGACAAATCCGGCAATCTTTACGGCACGACCGAGCAGGGCGGCTCTGCGGCCGTGTCCAACCGTCCGTCCTCATGCATTTTCGCTTCGGCGGCGTAAGAGCTCTTTTTGTCGGGCCAGATCTGCCAGGTCAGGACGATTTTCTCACCCTGCTTCGCGGCAACCGCGCGGCGAAAATTTGTCTGCGTGCCGTCGGGAACGAAATCCTCCCAGCACTCGACGATCTCGAGGCAGCCATAGTCCTTGAAGATACGCGCCGAGTTCTCGGCGCATTGGCGATAATCCCCCATCCTCTCTCCCGGCACGGGAATAACGAGCCCTGCAACATACATGGTTCCTGCTCCTGTCGCGAAGGTGCCGAAGATTAACGACAACGAGCACGAGGAAGAATTACGTGCAAAGCGTGCTGTCTTTCCCTGGTGACCTTCGTGTTCTTTGCGGTTCAATCTTCTCCGTGACAGCGGCCGGCGCCCGCGCATTCCCCGGCCATCTGTCCGGGGGCGCCCTGCCCATCCGGCGGATGGCGCGCGCGCTGGCCGAGCCGCATCTTCGCTCCTATCTGAAATGGAGAAACCGGTGGCACAAATGTCCAGCACAATTCTTGAACAACTATCCCGGGCGCTCGCCGGGCAGGCCGAAGCCGCGCGCGCCTTCGCGGCCGAAATCCGCGCGGGCGACAGGGAGTTCGGCAGCGGTTTCCTCTGGCGGCCCGACATAGCGATTACTTCCGAACGGACGCTTCCGAGGACCGACTCCTACGAAGTCATGGTCGCCGGCAACAGGGCAAAGGGCGTGCTTGCCGGCCGCGACCAGGGCACGAACGTCGCCGTACTGAAACTCGAAACCGCGCTTTCGGGCACGGTGCTTGAAGCGGGCGAGCCGGCGGCCGGATCGCTCGCGCTGGCGTTCGGCGCCGACGGTCACGGCGGCATCGCCGCCCATCTGGGCACAATCAGCGCGGTCACGCCGGAATGGCGCAGCCGCTCCGGCGGCCGCATCGACCGCCGCATCGTGCTCGATATCGCGCTCGGCGAGGACGAAGACGGCGGACCGGTTCTCGATACATCCGGGCGGTTGCTCGGCATGTCGACGATCGGACATCACGGCGATGTGCTCGTCATTCCGCCCTCCACTATCGCGCGCAGTGTCGAGGCTCTGATGCAGCACGGCCGCATCGAACGCGGCTGGCTCGGCGTCGCACTTCAACCCGTCGCCGTGCCGGATGAAATGCGAGCGGCAGCCGGACAGGAAAGCGCGCTCATGGTGATGAGTACGGACAAGGACGGCCCCGCTGCAAGTGCCGGGATCACGATCGGCGATGTGTTGCTCGAGATCGACGGCGTCAAGCTCGACGGCATGCATGCGCTGTCCGATCGTCTGGGCCCCGAAAGCCTCGGCAGGCAGGTGAGTGTGAAGCTGATCCGCGCCGGCGCCATTTTGTCTGTTACCGCCATCGTCGCCCCGCGCCCTGCCGACACGCAGGAACGATCGCATATGGCGGAGCAATGGAAAGAATTGGCCTCGCGGTGGCGTCATCACCATCATCATCGCCACCGCGGCGGGCATCGCCATGGCTGCTGATCCCGCACGCGAAAGCGACACCGGCCGGCTGCGCGTTGCGCTGCTGATAGCCGACGACGCACTCCGGAAGGAACTGGCCGCGGAGTTGACCGCGCTCGGTCATGACATCACGTCGGTCAATACGTCCGACGTGGTGCTTACCGACGATGCGACGGCGGCGGAGCGCGGCTCAGCCGTGTTGCTGCTCTCCGAATCCGCATTCGCTGCCGCAAGCGTGCTGCCGCCGGATGCGGATATCGCGCAAATCGACGCGGCGATTCGGGCGGTTGCCGTCGGGCTTATGGTGCGCCCTGCCCCGCGCTATTTCGATTCCGACCAAACTGCTTCAGCACCACTGCTCACGCCGCGCGAAATCGAAATCCTGATCGCGCTACGCGACGGGCTTTCCAACAAGGCGATTGCGCGGCGGCTCGGCATCTCGCAGCACACCGTGAAATTTCATGCCGAATCGATCTTCCGCAAGCTCGGCGTCACCAACCGCGTCGAAGCCGTCGCCAAGGGCCTCCGCCGCGGCCTCGTGCATCTGTGATCGCTGATAAAAGAGGCGCACCGGCGCCGCCGAGACCGCGGAGCAAGATTTTCAACACAAAGAGCACAAAGAGCACGAAGGCAAGAAGGCGCGCTTGGCGCGCAATTCTTCTTCGTGCTCTTTGTGCTCTTCGTGGCAAGACAATTCCTCGGCGTCTCCGCGTGAGCATCTTGCACGATACCGGGTCTCGCCCTTTCAATGGGCGCATGACCCAACATGCAAGAGAAACGATCACCGAATTGCTGGCGGGGAAAACGCGATCTTCAATGCCGTGTTGCGCAATCCGCAGGTACGTGCCAAATTCTTCAGGAATTTGGATGGCACTTGATCGCCAAAATGCCGGTCAACCCTCTATCCACAGAGGAACGGGTTGGTAGTGTTCGGGCCCGGCTGGCGATCGTGACGGCGAACACCCCGACTGATTGCGAAAATGACGTGGGGACCACATGCGAAACGTAACAGGCCTCGGCGTTTTGTGCACTGCAATGAGTGTTGCGTGTCTGACGGGAATTTTGCTCCTGTCTGACGAGCCTGCTTCGGCCCATACGTTCAAGGTGTTGCACAGCTTTTGCCGCGAAAAGAACTGCGCCGACGGCGCGGGGCCCTACGGCCTCATGATGGATCAGTCCGGAGATATTTACGGCACCACCATTGCTGGCGGACAAAACGGCTTCGGATCTGCTTACAAGCTGACTCCTGACGGCAACGGGCACTACAGCTTCACGTCACTATTCAGCTTCTGTCAGGAGTATCAGTGCGCCGACGGGGATACTCCCTACGGTCCGCTTATCATCGACACGGCAGGCGATCTTTACGGCGTCACGGAGGGGGGAACCAACAACCAGGGCTTGGCTTATGAACTCACACCCGGCAATGGCGCATGGTCATTGAAGATACTTTACAGCTTCTGTTCGCAGCAAGGTTGTGTCGACGGTGTTGCGCCGGGCGCGGGCTTTACCTATACGGGTGCATCGTCGGGCCAGCCCTATGACGGCACATCGCCGCTCTACGGAACGACAACACAGGGAGGCGCCGACAACGGGGGCACGGTTTACTCGTTGCAGCCCGGAGGCAGCGGCTGGACGGAGGCGGCACTGTACAGTTTTGCGAATGTTACCTTTCCCGACGCCGCGATGATTATGGACGCGTCCGGAAACCTGTATGGAACACTCACGGCGGGCGGCCGGACGGGCCGTGCCGGCGGCGTTTTCGAACTTGACAACAACGGTGGCAACTGGACCGAAACCGACCTCGTCGATTTTTGCAGTCCGAATTGTGATACCGGGGCTCTTCCGGACAGCAGTCTTCTGCTCGATAGTTCCGGAAATCTGTGGGGAACAGCCGGCAACGGCGGCTACAAATGTTCTTTTAACAGGGCCGGCTGCGGGACAGTGTATGAGCTTTCTCCCGGTGCAAACGGTTATACGACGACCGCCGCGCACGTGTTCTGCCAAAAAAAGGCCTGCAAGGGCGGTTTTGGCCCGGAAACCACGCCGGTTATGGACGCGCTGGGCGACGTGTTCGGTTCAACATGGAGCGATCCGGTCGAACACTGCGGCACGCTTTTCAAGCTGAACGGAACAACGTTTTCCGTCCTGCACAAGTTTGGCGGTTCATCGGGCTGCAACGCTTTCGGAAATCTTCTTCTTCTGCCATCTGGGAGCCTGATCGGAACAACCGGCAATGGCGGCAAGAATGACGAAGGCGGCACGATTTTCGAGTTTACGCCCTAGAACGGTGAGTTCGCAGCGCAGTTTCAATAACTTGCCATAAGCCCATGAGAGCCGTCAACGAACCCGACGCGGTTTCGCCATAGGAGTCTCACACAGAGTCACAGAGTTCTTAAGCACCAAGACACCGAGGTCACCAAGCTTATTGCGCGCTTTGCGCGCTAATTTCTCTTGGTGACCTCGGTGTCTTCGTGGCGAACCCTGCTCCTCCGTGGCTCGATTGCTCGGTGTGAAAATTCTTCTTGACCCGGCCCCAAGGGCAGGCCTCAGAGGGCTTTGGGTCGATTGGGAGTTTGGCCATGACGGCCGCGACGGAACGGCATCTGAGCCCGGCAGAAGTGACGCACCGATTGGGCGTGAGCGCAAAGGCGCTCAGGCTTTATGAAGCGCGCGGGCTGTTGAAACCGCTGCGTTCCGAAGCGGGCTGGCGCACCTATGGCGCGCTAGAAATCGAGCGGCTGCATCACATCCTCGCGCTCAAGCGCCTCGGACTGCCGCTCGCGCAGATAGAAGAACTTCTGTCGCAGCGCACCGTCTCGCTGGAGCGCATTTTGGTGATGCAGGAGAAAGTTCTCATGCGCGAAGAAATGCGTATCAACCGCGCGCTTGCGCTGTTGCGAAAAGCGCAGACGCAATTGGCGACGGGCCAAAAGCTCTCCATCGACGATCTCATCCAACTCGCGAAGGAGACCACGATGACGAGCCAAGAACAAAGAGAGGAAATGAAGGCGATCTTCGATCCGCTCATCCAGCAGCATTACACCGAGGAAGAACGCGCCGAATTGCGCGCTCGTTCGTACGACCAGGCGGAGGTTGCGCGGGTGTGGGACGGCCTCATGGCCGAGGCGCGCATCTTGATGGCGAAGGGCGATCCGACTTCGCCCCAAGCCAAAGACCTCGCCCGCCGCTGGAAGGCGCAGATGAACGTGTTCACAGGCGGCAATCCGGGCATCGCCGCGAAGGCAAGAGCGGTGTGGAGTGAAGCCATGGCCGATCCAACCACCGCGCCCAAGCTGCCACTAAATCCAGAAATCTTCGCCTTCATCGAGCGAGCCTCGAAAGCCGCCGGCGAACCGGACACGGCGGCGCCATAACGGTCTCACACGGAGGCACAGAGTCACAGAGTTTTTGAACACGAAGCCACCAAGCGCACCAAGAAGACATAGTGCGCGAAGCGCGCAATAAACTTGGTGATCTTGGTGTCTTGGTGGTCAGTCCCTTTCTCTCCGTGGCTCTGTGGCTCTGTGTGAGCATCTTGCCTGCCGCAGGGTTTCGCCCTTTCAATGGGCGCATGACCCAGGATGCAAGAGAAGCGGTCGCCGAATTGCTGGCGATCATGCGCCGGCTGCGCAATGCGAAAACGGGCTGCCCATGGGACCGCGAGCAGAATTTCCGCACCATTGCGCCCTACACGATCGAGGAAGCCTATGAAGTCGCGGGCGCGATCGAGAATGAAGACTGGCCGGCGCTGAAGGAGGAACTGGGCGACCTTCTGTTTCAGGTCGTCTTCCACGCGCAAATGGCGGATGAGCAAGGGTTATTTGATTTCGGAGACGTCGTGCGCGCCATCTCCAGCAAAATGCTGCGCCGGCATCCGCATGTGTTTGCGGATTTGAAGGGCATCGACACCGCGGTCGCGCAAACGACCGCTTGGGAGGAGCACAAATCGCGCGAGCGCGCGGCGAAGCAGCATGGAATACTCGACGACGTGCCGGCCGCCCTGCCCGCGCTTCTACGTGCCGAAAAACTTCAGCGGCGCGCTTCAAGAGTCGGATTCGACTGGGATTCTGCGCCCCGCGTGGTTGATAAAATCGCCGAAGAAGCGGCCGAGATCGTGCATGCGCGGGAAAGCGGCGCGCCGCGCGAGAAGCTGGAGGACGAAATCGGCGACCTGCTCTTTGCCGTGGCGAATCTCGCACGTCATCTCGGTGTCGATCCCGAAGCGGCGCTGCGCTCGACCAATGCAAAATTCATCAGACGATTCAGCGCGATCGAAACGGCTCTTGCGAAACGGGATCGCACGCCGGCCGAAGCCTCGCTCGCCGAAATGGAAGAACTCTGGCAGGCGGCGAAGGCGGAGGAGTTGCTGTAACAAATTACATCAGCGTCCGTGCGGCAGACAGGCGCCCTCACCCTGACGCTCTCCCCCGGAACCGGGGGAGAGGGAACGCAGACCAAACCGTTTTTCGAACCGCCCCCGGTCGGTCGGTTCGATCGACAATGTGAGCTGCACGCGATCGTCGCGGTCCTTGCGCGCAAGGACGCGCCCATGAGCGTAAGCCCAGGCGAGGCCGGCGCCATCGTCGAATGCAAGACGCAATTCGAGTGTCAGCGACCGGCCGTCGAGCATCCGGTCGAGACGGCGCAGCAGATCGGGAGTACCCTCGCCTGTCAGCGCGGATATTGCGACTGGTGCGGTGAGCCCTCCATTGCGCGATTTAAGTCCTTCGCGCTCGGCCGGCGACAGCAAGTCGATCTTGTTGAAAATTTCCAGCATGCGCCGGTCGCCGTCGCTTTCAATTCCAAGCTCGGCCAGCACGTTCATCACATCCGTTTTCTGCGCTTCCGATTCCTCATGGGCAATATCGCGCACGTGAATAATTACGTCCGCCTCCAGCACTTCCTCGAGCGTCGCGCGGAAGGCGGCGATAAGTTCGTGCGGCAGATCGGCAATGAAACCGACGGTATCGGACATCACGATGGGCCGGCCGCTCGGCAGGCGGATGCCGCGCATGGTGGGGTCGAGCGTGGCAAACAACATGTCGCGCGCTTCGACTTCGGATTTCGTCAGGGTGTTGAACAGCGTGGATTTGCCGGCATTGGTGTAGCCCACCAGCGCGACAACGGGATAAGGCACGCGCTTGCGGGCATGGCGATGCAGGCCGCGCGTGCGGCGGACGTCTTCGAGCTCGCGCTTGATCTTGGCGATACGCTCGCCGATCAGCCTTCGGTCGGTTTCGATCTGCGTTTCGCCCGGGCCGCCCAGGAAGCCGAAGCCGCCGCGCTGGCGTTCAAGGTGGGTCCAGCTTCGCACCAGCCGGCTGCGCTGGTAAGTGAGATGAGCGAGTTCGACCTGCAGTCGCCCTTCCCGTGTGCGGGCGCGTTCGCCGAATATCTCGAGGATGAGCGCGGTGCGGTCGAGAACCTTCGCGCTCCAGGCCCTTTCGAGGTTGCGCTGTTGCACGGGGCTGAGCGCGGCATTGACGACAATGACTTCGGGCTCGCACGCGCGCGCTTCGGCGGCGATCTCATCGACCTTCCCCGAGCCGATCAGCGTGGCTGGACGCGCCGCAGCCAGCGGCACAACGTGCTCCGCGACGACCTCAAGACCGATCGCCCTCGCAAGACCCACAGCCTCCGCAAGCCGTACTTCGGCATCGCGTATCGCGCGCGCGCCCTCCCGCGACTTGGGCTCGACGTGAAGAACGATGGCCGTAACGCCGCGCCTTGTGTCGCGCAGCGAGTCCTTGCGCCGGGCGGGGCTCAGGCGGTTTCCAGGGCCGCGGGCTCGACGTCCTGAAGCTGGATCGGTCCCAGCGGCATCACCGTCGAAATCGCATGCTTATAGACGAGCTGCGCATGGCCGTCGCGGCGCAGCAGGACACAGAAATTGTCGAACCAGGTGATATTCCCCTGCAGCTTTACGCCGTTGACCAGAAAGATCGTTACCGACGACTTGCTCTTGCGGACCGCGTTGAGAAAAGTGTCCTGCAGGTTTTGTTGTTTTTCGGTCATGATGAACAATTATCTTTCTTAGGCCTCAGCCCCTCGCTGAAACAACACAGCATAGTTGCATTTTTCGGCTTCGCGAAGACCTAAAGTTGGGGCATCCCTGCCTTGGTCGCCGCTGCATGCCGGTAAAGTTCCTGAAGCCGGCGCGCGACCGGACCCGGTCTGCCCTCGCCGATCTGCTCGCCATCTATGGTTACGACCGGCAGCGCGCCGATCGTGGCAGCGGTGATGAAAGCCTCCCGCGCCGCCAGCGCCTCGTCGCGCGTAAATCTCCGTTCCACAATGGAAATTTGTGAATCTGCGGCAACTTCGGCGAGCACGCGACGCGTCACGCCCGGCAGGACCGCATTGTCGAGATCACGCGTTACGAGATGTCCATCGCGATCAACGATCCACGCGGTCGTGGAGGAGCCTTCGGTGACGCGGCCCTCCCGGTCGATCAGCCAGGCCTCCCAGGCGCCCGCATCGCGCGCCGCCGTTTTGGCGAGCACGTTGGGCAGAAGCCCGGTGGACTTGATGTCGCAGCGCGCCCAGCGTTCGTCGGCGCGCGTGACGACCGCGATTCCCGCTTCGCGACGCTTCTCGAATCCGGCTGAATCGGTCGGACGCGCGGTGAGAATGATTGTAGGACGCCGCCTAATGTTCGGTATTGCGTGATCGCGACGAAAAGCCCCGCGCGTGATCTGCAAATAAATAAGACCGTCGGCGATACGGTTACGGCGCACCAGTTCGCGCAGCAGGAATTTCAGTGGCGCGCGGCCCATCGGCATTTCGATGGCAATCTCGCGCAACGAACGTTCGAGCCGGTCGAGATGTTCCTCTTCGTCATAGATGTGACCGCCGAACACACCAAACACTTCGTAGATCGCATCGGCGAACTGCAGGCCGCGATCCTCGATATGCACGGCGGCGAGATCGTGCCTGATATAACGGCCATCGACATAGGCAATGCGCCCGACCGGCGCGCGGTGCTCATGCATTGACGATCTGCTCCCGGCCGGTCGGGCCTACGCCGAGAGATTTCAGCTTGCGGTGCAAGGCCGAGCGTTCCATGCCGATGAACGCGGCGGTGCGCGAGATGTTGCCGCCGAAGCGGTTGATCTGCGCCACCAGATATTCGCGCTCGAATATCTCGCGCGCCTCGCGCAGCGGCAATGAAATAACAAGATCGCCGGTCGCGCCATTGGCCCAGGCCGCGCCGCCGCCGAAATCGGCCGGAAGCAAATCCGCCGAGATCGCCTGCACCGCATCGTCGCTCGCAAGGATCAACAGGCGCTCCACGATGTTGCGCAGCTGGCGCACATTGCCCGGCCAGTTATGCGCCTGGAGCACGGCCATCGCATCGTCGCCGATCTCGCGCATCGGCAGGCCCGAGGCGACCGACAGCCGCTTCATGAAATGCAGCACAAGCAACGGAATATCGTCCCGGCGCTCGCACAGCGACGGAACCCGCACCGGCACGACATTCAGCCGGTGATACAAGTCCTCACGGAAATTTCCGGCGGAAATTTCGATCCGCAAATCGCTCGTGGTGGAGGAAACAATCCGCGCATCCACCTGGACGCGGATCGATCCGCCCATGCGCAGAAAGCTTTGTTCGACCAGCACGCGCAGCACCTTGCCCTGCGTCTCGACGGGCATGTCGGCCACTTCGTCGAGGAACAGCGTGCCGTTATGCGCGAGTTCGAGCAGCCCGATCTTGCGCGGTCCGTCGGGGCCCTCCTCGCCGAACAGCTCGGATTCGATGCGGTCGGGCGCCATGGTCGCGCAATTGATGGCGACGAATGCGTTCGCCGAACGCCGCGAATGGGCATGTATCATGCGCGCCACGAGTTCCTTTCCCGCGCCCGCGGGACCGGTGATCATGATGCGGCTGCCGGTCGGCGCCACTTTCTCGATTGTCTGTCTGAGCTGGCTGATCGCCGAAGACTGGCCCACAAGGTCGGTATCGTCGCCGGCGCGAAGCCGCAGTTCCTGCACTTCACGCTTCAACCGCGCCGCTTCCAGTGCGCGCGCGGTGACGTGAATCAGCCGGTCGGCCTTGAAAGGCTTCTCGATGAAATCATAAGCGCCCTTCTTGATGGACGCGACGGCGGTTTCGATGGTGCCATGGCCGCTGATCATGACCACCGGCAGATCCGGATGGTCGCGCTTCAGCACGTCGAGCACCTGGATGCCGTCGAGCCGACTGCCCTGCAGCCAGATATCGAGTACGACAAGCTGCGGCCGGCGCTGGCGCACGGCAGCAATCGCGGCATCGCTGTCCGCGGCAACGCGGGTCGTATAACCCTCGTCATGGAGAATCCCCGCGATCAGCTCGCGGATATCCTCCTCGTCATCCACAATCAGCAGTTCAGGCGCGATCAACGATCCGTTCTTGCTCATCCCTTTCACCCAGCTCTGCTCCACGTGACGGCTTCTGTTTCAACGGAAATGCCAGGCGCACCTCGGCGCCCGGCTCGTCATTGTCGCGGTCGAGTATCGAAATCTCGCCGCCGTGTTCTTCCACGATTTTCCGCACGTTGGCGAGGCCGAGCCCCGTGCCTTTCGCGCGCGTCGTAACATAGGGCTCCGTCAGCCGGTGACGCTCGGCCTGCGGCAGCCCGATTCCGTTGTCTGTAACAGAAAATATTACCCGCGACGACTCCGCGCCGGTTGTTACAACAATCTTTCCGCGCTCGTCGGAACCCGCCGCCATGCGCGCCTCGATCGCCTCGCTCGCGTTCTTCATCACGTTGATCAGGGCCTGCGAAACCAGGCGCCGGTCGCATTCGAACCGGATCGGCCTTGTTTCGCCAGCAACCTCGAAATCGGTCTGCGGATGGCCCGCGCGCTGCAGGAATACGGTTTCCTGCACGAGTTCCTGTGCAATCTCGCTGTGCATCCTGGGCGACGGCATGCGCGCGAAGGAAGAAAATTCGTCGACCATCCGCCCGATATCGCCGACCTGACGGATGATCGTATCGGTACATTGGCGGAAAACATCCGGATCGGTCTCGACCTCGTTCGCATATTTGCGTTTCAGGCGCTCCGCGGAAAGCTGGATGGGCGTCAGCGGATTCTTGATCTCATGGGCGATGCGCCGCGCGACGTCCGCCCACGCGGCCGTGCGCTGCGCGGAAACAAGATCGGTAATGTCATCAAATGTTGCTATGAACCCGGCGTCGCCGGCGCCCGCTTCGCTCGCGACCTGTACGCTCAGGCTGCGCATCGTGCCGCCGCGCCTGACCGTCGCCTCGCCGCTCGCGCGCGCCACCGGCTCGTGGAGTGCGCGGCGAATGATACCGGACAGTTCGGGCATCGCTTCGGAATAATGCCGGCCCTCCAGCTCTTCGGGTTCCGCATTCAGAAGCCGCGCCGCCGCGCGATTGACGATGGTAACAACACCATCGGGATCGAGCCCGACTACCCCCGCGCTCACGCCGGCGAGCACGGCTTCGGTGAAACGGCGGCGCTCGTCGATCTGCTGGTTGGCGCGGATCAACTCATTTCTCCGCGTGTCGAGTTCCGTGGTCATCCGGTTGAAAGCCTGCGCGAGCTTGCCCATCTCGTCGTCGTCGCGATCGGCTTCGACGCGCACCTTCAGGTCGCCATGGCTGACGCGTTCGGCCGCGCCGATCAGCCGCGAAATCGGCCGCACAAGGCTGTTGGCCGCCCAGAGCCCAAGCCAGATCGCCGCGAGCAGGATGAGCAGCGACACAGCGCCGTAAAGCGCCGCGAATACGACCTGCACCTGGGAGCGATTCTGTTCGAGGCGCTTATATTCCGAGACCGCATTGACCGTGCGCTGGTAATAGTCGAGCACCTGCGGATCGACCGTGCGCACCACCAGCAGATAGGCGTCGTTGAGCGCCTGCATGCGGATGAGCCCGCGCACCACGCCGACCTTGGAATTGGCATCGATGACAATCGTGCCATGCGACGCCTGCGCGATGTCGCCCGGTTTGGGCAGGGCAAGATCGGGCAGGAAGCGTTGTTTGGTACTGCCGAGCACGCGGCCGCGGGAGTCGATGATATAGGCCGCCTGCAGCCCGCGATCCTTGGTGAGAATGGCAAGTTTGGTGAACAGCATGTCGGCGCGCACGCGATTGTTCTCGTCGAACAGTTCGGGATCGCGCTCGATCGAGTTGGCGATCTCATAGGCGTCGCCGACGATCTGGTTTTCATTGCTCTCGACATAACGGTGCGCGACATGCACCGCATTGCCGAGCGCCGCCTTAACATGCGACGAGAACCAGGCTTCGAGACCCAGATCGAGCGAAATCGCCGCGAAGATGGCGACGAGGATGGCGGGGACGACAGCGATGGCGCTGAAAATCGCGACCAGCCGCACATGCAGCCTTGCGCCCGCAATGCCCGACCGGCGGTCGATCCACAGCCGCGTCAACCGCCAGATGATGAGCGCGCCGAGCGACAGCACCAGCACCAGGTTGCTGAACAGGAGCGCGATGAGCGCCACGGAGGTCGGGTGATAGGGGACAAGCCCCGTCACGGTCGCATAGGTGACGATACCCGAAGCGACCGCGAGCAGGCCGACCGCGCCGGCGAGCCGCGACGGGCGCGACGCGGCCCGAATCACCTGCCACAGGCCCGTGCGCTCCGGAGCGCCGGCCATATTGGTTGTCGCCATTCAGGCCTGCCGTAACCCCACCCCCGCCGATGCCGGCGCCGTCACAAACCGGCGACAGTGTAGCCAAGCCACAGGGGCTGTTGCAAGAAAGACGCGGGAATGCGTGCGAGGTTGAGAATTCGCGCACAAACGGCGATTTTCGCCGGTCAACTTCCCTCGCTGTTCGCTGGGGAGGAAAGAAGTTCGTGTCGGTCGAGGGGTAACGATGCATGACGCTCCGGTCGGGAGAAGTTTTCAATCGGGATATGTCGCCCTCGCCGCAGCTTGTCGATTCGTTTCAGGCGCTCGGGCCGCTCGCCGTCAATCCGCGCGTGTCGGAGGAATTCGACCGGCATGAGCGTGCCGCGAAGCGGTGGAAACGCGTGCACACCACGCTTGGCCGGCTCGCGCTCGTCTGCATCAGCCTGGTCATGCTGTTCTTCGATTTCGAATTCACGCTCGGACACATCCATCCGGCCCCCCAGCTATTGAGCCGGTGTGTCGCGGCCATCGCGGCGCTCGGGATCATCGCCCAGCTTGTACTGGTCTTTTTCAAGATCAAGGAGCGCTGGATCCTCGAACGCTATGCGGCGGAGCGGCTGCGCTGTTTGAAATTCCAGGCGTTTGCGCTCGTTCCCCTGGTGCCCGATCTCGCCGCGCTCGAAGGAGCCGTGGCGGCGTTCGTCGAAAAACAGATCGCGCTGCTCGACCAGGAACTGATGGCGGGACGGCACGCGATGGACAATTTCTCGCCCTCGGACGTCGCGATGCCTTCGGGATCCGAACGGCAGCACGGCAGCGCATTGCCGGTCGCCGAGGCCCTCGCGTTGTACAAGAGCATAAGGCTCGACGTGCAGGAGCAGCACTTCAACGGCCAGGCGCATAAGAGCAACGAACGCGGACGTTATCCGGCCTTGTTCAGCGAACTGGCATTCGCGCTCGGTGCCGCACTCGCGATAATCGACGTGACAGCCGCGGCCCTGAACCCCGCTCTCCTCTCGAACAACAGCATGCTCGAAATCTGGCTGAGTTTCTTCACCATGGGATCTTTCATCCTGAGCGCCATCCTCGCGGTCTACCAGCGCGGCGCCGCCGATGCCGCGCATGCCGAGCGTTACAAGCATTATGCCCGCGAGATTCACGGGATTCGCATGCGCATCAGTCCGAACAGCGCGGAGTCTTACTTGGAGACGGTCAGGGAGATGGAGCTGATCGAGTTGCGCGAATTGTTCGATTTCTGCCGCGACAGCATGCGGTCGAGCTATATCTTCTAGGGTGGAAGCCGCGGTACTCGTGCAAAAATAATTCCGTCTTGGCCGGAACAAGCCGGCCAAGACGAGCATAGGTGTGTTCCTGTCGAATTCGGCTATTCCGTAAGAATATTGGCGGCGTATTTTTGCTCAAGGTCGTTACTCCCCGCTCGCCGGCGCTTCCGTTCCATCTCTCTCCGTCAACCGTGCCTCCGTCTCTGCCAGCTGCGACTGGAATCGCGCATCGCCGCGAATCGGGTCGAGGTCGGGATCGATCCTGATGTGTTTCAGCCAATGCATCGTCATCGCGGCGAAGATCGGCCGCAACAGATCGATCACCAAGTCCGGATCCTGAAGGCGCATGCAAAGCGCGCAGGCGAAATTGTAGCGCATGTTCAGATTGTCGGGATCGACCAGAATCGCGCTTTCGATCCATTGCCGGGCTTTTTGCGTCTCGCCCAGTACGACCAGTGCCACCACGGCAAAACCCATCGCCGAACCGTTGCTTTTGTTCAGCTCCAGCGTGCGTTCGGCGCGCGACAGCGTCATGCGTGCGGCGCGGCGGGCGCCTTCCATGTCGTGGATCGCAAGGCAGCAGGTCAGCATCGTGCCGGTGGAATGATAGTCCGCTTCCATGAGTGCCGCGGCTTTTTCGTAGTAACGGATTGCGTCGTCGAAGTGATGCCATCGGAAATTCGCGTAAGCCGCGGCGAGATTGACCTCGTAGGACTCCGGATCGAGATCATGCGCGGTGGAAAGCTCGCGCTTCGCCTCTTCGTTGCGGTCCTCCTCGACGAGATAACGCGCCTGAACCGCATGCGGCTCGGCGAGACGCGGATCGAGCAGCAAGGCTTTTTCGGCGGCCGGTCGGCCATCTTCGGCTCGCCCGTGGCGGAAATAAAGCGACGCTTTGGCGAGCGCCATAAGCGCCCAGGCGCGCGCATAACCCGGGTCCAGCTCGATCGCCTTTCCGCACAGGCGAACAATCGCTTCCTCGCGGCGGACGTCGCCGAGATTTCCGCTGACATAATGCTGACGCGCCATGAGGAAGAAATCATAGGCCTGCGGATTGTCGGTCGCGCGCCGCTCGATGGCGCGTTTTTCCTCGGGCAGAAGCCGTATCCGCACCGCTCCGACGACGGCCTCCGAAATCTCGTCCTGAAGCGCAAAAATATCGTCGAGATTGCGGTCCCAACGGTCGGCCCAGATGTGATCGCCGGTGGTGCCGTTGATAAGCTGCGCAGTGATCCTTACGCGCCCGCCCGACTTGCGGACGCTGCCCTCGAGTACATAAGCGACGTTCAATTTGCGCGCGATCTCGGGAACGATCACCGCCTGACCTTTGAACGTAAATGCCGTGTTCCGTGCAATGACCGAAAGCGCCGAAACTTTCGACAGGTCGGTGATAATATCTTCGCTGATGCCGTCGCTGAAATATTCCTGGTCGGCATCGCCGCTCATATTGAGGAAAGGCAGCACGCAGATTGCGGGCGCGATGACGATCCGCTGGCGTGTGGGTGCAGCCCCGTCCGAGGGGAAATACGAGTTCCGTCCCATCAGCTCGGCGATGCTGGCCACCAGCGTCCGCCAGCCCGGCGCATTGGGGTCGCCCGTCCAGCCGGTCAGGTCGGCATACTGAATCTGGTCGAACGGCATCGGCAGGCGCGAGCGGTCGAGCGTGACCTGGATCAGCTTGCCGGCGACCCGGCCGCGATCCGCTTCCGACCGTACCCATTGGGATTTCGTCGCCGCTTCCGACCAGATCACCAGCACGGCTTTGGCGGAGGACAGTTTCTCCTCCGTGACATCGGAATAGGCGCGATGCGCCGGCAAATCCACGTCGCGCCAGACATCGTAGCCAAGCGCCTGCAGTGCGTCGGCCACCTGCCGTACCTGTCCGCCGGTCGAGCGCGCATAGGAAACAAAAATATCGGTCAGCGGCGCAGCCCCGCCATTGCCTTCCAAGTCTATTGAGGAAAATCCGCGCGAGGCAAGTTCGACCGGCCGACTGGCGCCCGGAGGTACTCTTTGCCGGGACTTGCCGGCCTCGTCAATGCCGCCGGCATGGTGTTCTCCTCGACCAACGCCGCGCTCACCGAAGTCTACGGCAATCTCGGCGTGAAAGCCGATTTCAACGACATCGACAACGGAAATTGCGGCCCCTATGCCGGCTACCTGGCAGTGAAGGGCTGGGATTTTTGTACGGGCGTTGGGTCGATAAGAGGAAAGAACGGGAAATAGTTTGAAGGAGGATTTCGCCGGAACGCCTTCTTGGTCGTGAGGCTGGCCGGAAGTAAGATCGTCCCCGGGCACAGGGGGTGGCGCCATGGACGTAAAGGTACACAACGAAGGCGGATACCGGTTCGGCCCGTTCGTCGTGAATCCGGCCAAACGTGAGCTTCTTCGCGACGGCGAGCCTATCGCGCTGAGTTACCGCCTGTTCGAAACGCTTCTTTTTCTGGTGCGCAATCCAGGCCGTATCCTGTCAAAGGACGAATTGTTCGAGGCAATCTGGCCGGGGCGCTACGTAGAGGAAAGCAGTCTCACTCAGGCGATCTTCACGCTCCGAAAAGCGCTCGGCGACAGCAACCAAACGCAATACATCGTAACGGCTCCAGGGCGCGGATATAGCTTTGCCGCGCCCGTCGAACAATTTGTGCCTTCCTGCCCCGACCCGATCCCCGAAGAGCAGTCCGGGCGACGTGAACCCGCCGGTCCGACCGCAGTCCCGTCGCCAGCAGCGGTGACACGAAAAAGGCCTTCGGTCGCCATTGTCGCCGCAACAACCGCCTTTGCCGTGTTACTTGCCGGCACGCTCACTCTCTACTGGCGCAATCACACCTCGCAGGCACCAATCAAGGCCAAGAATATCGTTCTTGCCGACTTCCAGAATCTGACGAACGATCCGTCTCTCGGCGTCGTTCTTGGAAAAGTCCTGCAGATCGAACTCGCCCAATCGCCCTATCTGAACCTGCTTACGCCCCAGCGCGTAGGTGAGACGCTGCAGCAGATGGAACGTCCGAAAGATGCGCCCCTGGCGCCCGAGCTCGCGCAGGAAGTCTGCGCGCGCAATCAGGCCGACGCCGTTATCTCCGGGACGGTGGCGCGGGTTGGTGCGCGCTATCTTGTGACGCTGGAAGCAAAGGACTGCGTGCAGGGCGCGGTTATCATGGCCGCACAGGCAATTCCCGGCAGCGAAGAGGATTTGCCCGGCGCGCTCGGCGGAATGACACTAAAGGTCCGCGAAGCCCTGCGCGAAACGGATGAGGCTATCCGCCGGTTTGATGTCCCGATCGCGCAGGCGACGACTGCGTCTTTTGCTGCCCTGAAATCCTATTCGCTCGGGGAACGCCTTCGCGCTCACGGGGACAGTTACGACGCCATGCAGGCTTTCAAGCATGCCCTCGAACTTGATCCAACCTTTGCCCTCGCCTGGCTCCAACTTGGAAATTGCTATGTGGTCGCGGGCGAATTCGACATGGCCAACGAAGCCTTCCGGAGGGCATTTGCGTTCCGCGATCACGCGACCGAGTATCAGAGATTCCAGCTGACCGGCACGTATTATTCGCATTTGGGAGACTGGGTCGAAGGCGAGAAAACTTACCGGCTCTGGACTCAGACATACCCAAACGACTGGCTGGCGAGGGCCAGTCTCGCTGCGCAACTGATCAACATGACGCGTTATGGCGATGCCATCGAGGCGGGACGCATGGCGCTGCGGCTGAGCCCGGATCACTATGGACCGTACAGCATCCTTGTGCAGGCATACCAGCGCGCGTCCCGGTTTTCCGAGGCCAAAGCCGTCGCCGCTCTCGCCACTCGCAAAGGCGTGGACAATTCCACAATCCACGACGTGCTTTACGTTATCGCCTATGCCGAAGGCGACGCACGAACAATGGCTGCAGAGGTTGCCAGGGAAAAAGGACGGCCCACCGAACCTGTGATGATCACTGCCGAAGCGCGCGCCGCCGCGACTTCGGGGCAACTCCGGCGAAGCGAAGCGCTGTTCGCCCAGGCGGTCGCACTCGCGCGGCCGCTGGGACCAGACTACGTCGAACAGGTTTCCGGCTTCTACGGCGACGAAATCGAGGCCGTGGAAGGTCTCGCGTCCCGCGCGGAGGCGGTGAGAATTGCCGCCGCGATGACCGCTCCCGAGAAGGCGGCTCTGGAAGTTCACGCCATGGCGAGGCTCGGAGAATACAAAGAGGCGGCAAGCACCGCGGAGGATCGGGCGACGCGCAGCCCCGATAACGGCGACGCCATTGAACAGGCAAACACGCTGGCCGAGATCGACCTTGGAGAAAACAGACCCGCCGACGCCCTCGCGGTGTTAAAGCCGGCCATTCCCTACGAGCTATGGGATTTCGAGACGCCTGCTCTGCTCGGCCGCGCCTGGCTCGCACTCGGCGTGCCGGACAGGGCGGCTGCGGAATACCGCAAGATTCTCGCCAATCGCGGCGTGGATCCCAACTCGCCGCTTTACCCGCTTGCATATCTTGGGCTCGCGCGCGCCTTGCATATGGAACGCAAAGACGCCGACAGCCGTGCCGCGTACAAACAGCTGTTTGCTTTCTGGAAGAACGCCGACAACGACCTGCCGATCCTCCTCCAGGCGAAGGCGGAATATTCCGGGCTTTAGGACCGGAAAGCGGTTGCCGAAGCATCAGTCCCGCTTCTGCCCGGAGCTGTCGGGATTATCACTTCTTGCGCGCGAGCAGCAAGACTCCGGCGCTCCTCCTCATTATAAAATCCTCGTCCCGGACAGGCTGGTTCCGGCCGTGATGAAGATTATGAATTGCAGTAATATATTGAAAGAAGGGAGCCGCCGCCGGCTTTCGCAGACGGCGGATTCCTTTCAGGAGATCAATAGGCAGAACCGAAGTCGTAGAACCACAAGGCCGTTCCCGAGTAATAATAATTGTCGCCGTTGGGAGCGACATAGGTCATACCGTTGTTTTTCGATGTGAACGCATCGGAGATGCCGTTGCCGTTGTTGTCGTCCATGGTGATGCTGTAGATCGTGCCGCTATGCCCGTCCGCCGGCGAATACTGCGTGGACGAATCGCCCTTCGGCACATAGCCGGTGGCATAATACCAGGGCACATTGACGTAGTTCGAGAGCGTGGCGAGGCTGCCGTTGATTCCCGGACGTTCGGTGATCCATTCCATGGAATCGCCCACGAGCGTAGTCCCGTTGGGCGCGGAAAAGCTCGCTTCGGACGCGTACTGCGCGGTCAGGTTCACGATATAATATTCACCGGTCGTCGAACTCGTCGGCCAGACGTAAAGGTAGATAATGTCGCCCGCACTGACCGGAAAGCCCGAGATGTTCGTCCAGCTGTACGGATACCATTCATACCAGGCCGAGTAGTACTGGGAGGTGGTGCCGCCGCTGCAATAAGCGTCGTTCTGAACGCCGGCCTGAAGCACGTCGTTGCTTCCCCAGCCATCCAGCCCCACCCATTCGACGGCATAATCCCATCCGCCACTGCAGCTCCCGAACGCCTGTTGCGGGAACGGAACCTCGAACACGCCATAGACCGTCGTATCCACGACCTTGAATGGATTGTTGGTGGAGTAGACGGCATAGCCGCTCCAGTTGGAGCTGGACGCTCCCGTTGCCGTCGACCCTGGCACTTTGGGACCTTCCGAGAGAATGTTCGCCGGACCAGCGTACATGTTCGTCTGCTGGAACCCGGTAATAATGCGTCTGGGGACGGTGACGGCCTCATGCCAGACCGAATAGGATCCGGGCGCGGAAAGCGGATCCGGACGCGGCGGGAAACCGTACTGTGCAAGCTGCGCATCGCTGGCCGTCACGGGATTGAATCCCTTTGGTGGGACCGGTGCCTGCGTTACCAAGGGCGAGAGGCAATGTTTGCAGGTTTGCTCGGCGGGTGGAACGAGCATTGCCTTGCCATGAGCAACGCCGGCCATAGCGCCGCAGCCCAACAGAGCCGCGCCCGCCAGGGTCAATGTCCTGATTCGTAAGCTGGTCATTGAGGAGTCTCCCTCTCTGAATGCAGCTTCATGTTCGACGCGATCGGCGCAGGCCGTCATCAAAAAACAGTTCAAAATTCCTCAAAGCTTCTGAAAACCACGGAAGTCGCGGACGCGCGGGAGCCCCGAGCAAACCGTCTAATCTTTTTCGGTTGCAATTACAACCGTTTTGGTGTATAAGTGGCCCCGGATCATCCAGGAGAAAATGTATGACCGGTCCTCGACGCAGTCCGTATGGAGGGATTCCTGAAAACGAACCGGGGTCTCTGCCGCCGCCGCGGCGGCGGAAATCGCTGCGGCACCATTTCTGCGAGGGGATCGAGGCGGCGGTGAAAGCCGAACCTTCGGCTTTCGTCGCGACAAAGCCGCGAACCATGCTGGGCCTGATGGTGCGCGAGCTGGTGCGCGGTGCGGCGAGCGGGCGGTGCGACCAGATCAAGCTCGTCGTGTTCTTCCTCGACGAAGGCGAACGAAGGCGCATCGCGGCGGAACAGATTGCCGCGCTGGATGGCAATTCTCAGGGAAATTCTGCACCGCAAGCGCCGCCGGAGCCCAAATGGGACTGGAGCGAAGCCGGCGCGTGGGAAAC
>Ga0335074_10003181_pt1 | contig 22383 bp, 18 predicted proteins | sample Lox_Sample_23_FD_206715 | JGI IMG/M metagenome (GOLD analysis project Ga0335074, IMG submission 206715) | Soil microbial communities from Loxahatchee National Wildlife Refuge, Florida, United States - Lox_Sample_2.3 | ecosystem: Environmental > Terrestrial > Soil > Wetlands | place: USA...
GGCTCCAAAAACGGATGCATACCGAACCCGAGCAGCGGGATCCAATTCGGGTTTGGCCAACGTCCACGCAAGGATCACCTCTTTCTTGGCCGTGAGAGCGTCACCGAGAATGAATTCCGCAATTCCTTGTTCGCCGATAGCCCGCGTTGCCAGTTCGTAGTGATGCAATTTCCTTGCAAGCCTTTCGACCTCTTCCCAGGTCGCAAGAGCTTGCGAGGCGTCTTGGTTTGTCTGAAGGATTCCGCGCACGGTAAGGATGCGGAGTCGCGTCTCGGGGTCAGACGCACCCGGTTGCGTCAGATCGGTCGTTAAGGACCAGATCGTAGCCGGAATGTCCACGGATTGATCGGGCGGGAACTGGCTCACGGCTGCATAGAGAGCTTTGGCCTGATTTCCCTGGGCTCGAAAGAGAGACTCGGCACAGTGGTAAAGTGGCGCCGCTTCTTCCCATCGGTCGTTCCATGCAAGCGTATCCGCCCGAAACAAGAGATCCTCGGCCGACCCCGCCGTAACGCGAGGGCGATGTGGTATCACGGCATAGTAGTACGCCCCGCCCAGCACGACGATCAGTGGTAGCAGGATAACGGCGATTCGCATGCCAATGCGGAGAAGTCGAACTCGAGTCATCACGTCAGATGGATCAGCTCTACGAAAGAGCGAGTGTTCGCAGTCATCCGCTGCGGTTCGGTTATCGTGAAACGACCCTGCTCAAAGTGAACTGGTGCCAGACCAGATTGGGGGTGAGCTGGAGATCAGCGCTACGTTCGTGACTTGCGATGGGAATCGAGCTTATTGCAACGTGCAAAAGCTGGCAGGTTGGCGCTGCGTGCTGTGCGACTGGGAGCAGACTGGATCCTTGCTCCTCATATATATAGGTGGGCTCGGTCTGAATCTCGGAATAGAGCCATGGTAATCCGGCGGCTCGCTTCAGCAGCGCCTCTGGACCATGAGAATTCAGCCGTCGGAAGACTTGAAACCCGACAACACTCAGCAGGACGGCCAAGAGCAAACCGGTGGCGATGCGAAGGGTGGGGGAAGACGCAATTCGCATAGCGGACCGATCAACTTTGCCTCCCATAGTGCCAGAACAGCGTTTGTAGATCAACCGTCACTGTGTTAATTCATTGAAGCAAATAGGCTTAGCTTCTGATCGACTCTACTGGGCCATGCTTTTCTGATTTGCACAATTGAATGTTCGCCTTTTCTTCTCCTATACTGCCCTTTGTGTTCAACCTTCCGGAAACTCGGCGATGCGACTTCACCATCCGCTGCAAGAAGTGCGGTGAGAATATTCCAGCGCGGGTGGGAACCGTGCCGGATACATGGATTGTGGCTCAGTGTCCGCTTTGCAGGGAGAAGAGGAACTATCTTCCATCCGAAATCTTTCGGGGCAAACTCTCGTACAAGCTTGGCCCCAAACCGGTGCGATCTGTGGTGCACTGATGGGTGAAATGAAGCGGGCGATCGCCCGAGAGCGGGAGGCGTGGGCGGAGAAGGTGCAAGAGCAGACGCGAATGAAGTCGACGCTGGTTATTGCCGCCGCGATCATAGCGGCCGTTCGTCTGGCCCGGGACACGGATATAAGCCGGCCGTCTCCTCGTTTGGCAACTGTAGTGTCCGAGAGCGTGAGTCTAGCGCGAATGATTTTGGATCGAGTGGGTCAATAGTCCGGTGGTAGCCTCGGTTTATGTGCGGACGATACGGCCGGAGAGCGGACAAACAGCGAATCGCAGAGTGGTTCCATACCCACAACACAGATGTGTTCAACGACGAGTATTACAAGATCAACAGCACCCGCCTCGTGCCGTCTTACAACATTGCCCCGGAAAGAATTCAGCCGGTAGTGCGGCTCGATCGCGACACGGGCGAACGAGTTTTGGCTCTCATGAAGTGGGGACTCGTTCCTTACTGGTCGAAGGCGCCGAAGGCCAATTTCAGTTCCATCAATGCGCGCTCCGACAAGCTTGAGAGCAGCGGTGCCTGGCGAGAGCCGTGGAGGCATCGTAGGTGCCTTATCCCCGCGAACTCCTTTTTCGAATGGGAGCCTCTTTCGAAGGAGGAGGCGAAAAAGAAACTGAGCAAACCTTGGGCAGTATCGCTTGCAGACGAACAACTATGCGCCTTCGGCGGAATTTGGGACAGATGGAAGGGGTATAGACGAAGACCAAGTACCAGATCATCGTCGAAAGCTTCAGTATCGTCACGACAGATCCGAATGAGGTTCTGGAGCCTTTCCACAATCGTTGTCCACTCATTATTGAACCGAAAGACTATGAGCGATGGCTCGCGCCGGCGGAACCATCGCATCTTCCGATAGACCTCCTTCGGACTTGGCCCGCAGAAGAGATGAAAGCCTGGCGAGTGGCAAAACTGCAAGGAGACGGCCCTCATCTATTGGAAGCTGTAGGAGGTCCGTCGAACACGACACCAACGCCTATGGTGGGTCCTGCGTCTCAAGGCGCCCTTCCGTTCAGCGAAGATCGCCGATAGGTTTGCAACCCGACATCACCCTCTGCTCGAACCCTTTTCCCCGTTGCACCACCAATGGACCGCCTGAATGTTGTCCGGATGATCGTCTCGCCAAGCGCCACCCATGCCGCGCGGATTGATGTGGTCGGGCACCACATCGGAGTAGTCGCTGAACTGCCCTTTGCACAGCGGACAAATTCCGTTCTGAGCAAAGATTTTCCGGTTGAGGAGCTTCCGCATCTCTCCGTTCGATCGTATCTCTCGGTATCCGCGTGGATGTTGCGGATCATCAACGCGCCGAACGCCAATTTGCTTAAGCCGTACTTGTCTCGGAATGGCTTCCCTGCCACAACAGAATAGAGATCGGTGAATCGGGCATAATTGATTGCGGCGAAGTCTCATGGCCTTCTCCTGAAGTGGCGTTGTTGTATTGGCTATTTGGCAGGAACAATAGAGCCGTCATTCGAAAGGTGCGCTAAAAGAGCCAGACCTCCTGCTCTTCATTGCTCGTTCCGAAGACGCTGGCGTTCGACGTTTTGGAAGGCGAGGTTTCGTAGCCGCATCATTGTTCCAGATGATGCAATCGCTAGATGCGAAAGAGATGCCCAAGGGACAGAAGAAGCCGAAGTATGAGTTTACGATTTCGGGGCAGGAGCCCTTTGGGATGGCCGGCGTCTGGAAGCTGTGGAAGCATCCGAAGACCGGCCAGTGGGAGAAGACCTTTGCCGTGCTGACCGGAGAGCCGAATGAGTTGATGGCGCCGATCCACGACCGCATGACGACGTTCATTGAGCCGCGCGACCACGGAGAATACCTTGCGCCGGCAGAGCGTCCTCCGGTGCATCTATTGCGCATCCTGCCCGCGGAGAAGATGCACGCGCGCTTGATGAGCGCAGATCCGATCACGAATCGGCAGGTTGGGCTGTTCGATAGCCAGTAACAGCGCTACTGGGGACAAAGAAAAACGATGAGTCAGATGTTTCGTCCCACGCGGGAACAATTCGATCAGATGTGCTTCAAGGTAAGCGACGAAATGCGTGGCCACGTATATCCATACATTGCCTCCATCTCACGCGAGTTGGAGCCGAACGTCGGCGAACATCTAGGGTCTGGATTGTATTTAGACCTGAGGGGCGAGGCCTACATTCTCACCAACGAGCATGTGGCGCGCGCCATCAGCGGAAAGTCATTGGCACATCAACTGCTCCAGGGAGAAGGAGCGACACGCGTGATGAATCCCTTTCAGGCAGCTAGACACCCGTATGATATGGCCCTGACTCGCATTGAACGGAAGGTATGGCTGGATAACAAGAATGCTCGCCTTGCCCTCAATGCGTCGCGGATAGCGAGCAGGCATGATCCAGAGGAGTCAGAGCTCCTATTCATGCTCGGCTACAGCGGCCAGCGCTCCTATTTCAGCCCCAGCTTCGAAACGCTCGTTACCAATGGAACTCCTTATCTGACGCAAGAGACGAAGACTCCTCCCGAAGGCTTGTCGGAGATGTGTTTTGCCATCCCGTACTTGCCTGAGCTCGCGAAGACGCTTAGCCCGAAGGGGGCGGGGCTGCCTGATCCGCATGGTTTTAGCGGCACTCCGGTATGGGACACCAACTTCAATCGCTGTATGCGCAACAACCGGCATTGGACCCCAGAGGAAAGCAGCATCACAGGCATCATCACTCGATGGTCGGAAGACACTGGGCATCTCATCGCAGTGCGTGTCGAGTTCATCCAGGAGTTTCTCCTGTATGCGTTGCGGTGCGAGGCGGCCTATTTCAACTGGATGCGGCGGGGACGGCCTGAGAACGATGCTTTGGCGGATTGGGTGTGGGCGGAGAAGGCTCTTTCTCAACTCGCCGCCACTGAAGCGTAAATGGAAGTCTGCCTTTCCCGATTTTCAATTGCGCGGCATCCGACCACGTTGTCCATGTCTCTTCGATGCCTGAGAATTGATGGAAGTGCTGCGTCCACCACAACACGTCACCAACGACCGCGGCGAAGCGCTCCTCAGGACGATCCTCGCGCCCCTCGGCTGGACCGCGATCCAGATCGGCATGGGGGAAGACTATGGCCGAGACTACGAGGTCGAGGTCTTCCATAACGGCAGATCGACGGGAATGTTGTTCAATCTGCAGCTGAAGAGCTCGGTGGCCCCGTCCTACTCCGGGGACAACGAGTTTGTTTCTCTCAGGCTCAAGACGCGGAATGCCCGCTATCTCGCCGATGAACTGAGGCATCCGACCTTCGTAGTTCAGGCTGACGTAAGCCAGAATAGGTTGTTCTGGTCTGCACCCCAGGTCGATGAAGCGCTCCGCGCGACGCTGGCAAAGAACCCCAATGCGGGTTCCTGCACGGTGCGAGTTCCGGTGAGGAATGAATTGCCGGGGACCGTTGCCGAGCTTGTCGAGACAGCGAGCCGGCTGTTGACGCTCCTGGCTGCCAGGCAGTTGGTGGAAGTCGATACGGCGGGATTTGTAGCGGCCACCTCATCGATGGAAGAGAGCGCCGAGCTGAGCAAGTCACTGCGCGACAAGAGCGATGCTACCGACATGATGATTGCGCAGCAGGCGACCGAAGCCGGAAATTACGAGGCCGCGCGGCAGGCGATTCAGATCCTCCTCGCCTCGCCGCAGGCGAGCGTCGAATCCAAGTTCTTCGCGGTGCTGGTCGAGGAGAAAAATGAGAGGCTCGCCAGCCATGCCGAGAGTGAGTTCCGGGCCGATCATGTATCGCTCGTGCTTGGGACCGCCGCGAAGCTGCGCTCCCTGACGCGCAAGGGACCCGGCGCCCTGAAGTATTACGCTCTGGTCGCGGGAGCTGCGGCTGAGTTGTACCGGCTGGCGAAAGAGGATTGGGGCCTCTACGAGAACTGGAAGGTCCACCAGGCGACTGGTGACGTCTGGTGGCGTGCTGAACTCCGCGTCTTGCGCGCGGATGTCAGCCGCAGGCTGTTGCACAAGTACGAGCAGTTCGTCCGCCTGGTCAGGCTCTCGGAGAAGACGCCCTACCAGTCAGCTCTGCCGCTTGCGTTTCTGCGCGTTCTGGAAGGCGCGGCGACCTTGCTGAATCGTCTTGAGCTTGAAGGGGTGCCGGACGCGGCGTCGTCCATTCGTAGCTCCGTCTTCGAGGTCTGCAAACTGGCGGCGGCTATAGCCGCCCAATTCCATCAAGACGGCGAACGGGCGCGGGCCGTGGTCAGTGCAGCCATGCTTTCGAGAGACCGTACTGCAGCCTGTGTCCTATGGGCGCAAGAGGAAGCTGCGAAGATTCCCAGCGCGAAGGACCGGGAATGGGCTCTGGCGCGGATCGCAGAGCAGCCGGAGGGCCTGCTAAATGGCGCTGACAGCGATGAACCGATTCCGATCGCGATGGAGCAGCAGATCTACGAGAACATGGCGGCTGGTTTGGGTATTGACCTGGCGGACCAGGAGAATCCGCTGTCCGAGATGGTGCGGACGGGAATCGCCGATTTCGACCCGACGAGAGTTCTCCGCGACTGCTCCCACCTGTTCGTCACGCTGAGCCGCCAAAGCCCCGGCTTCCTCTTCGCCATGATCGCACAGCAACTGCAGCTACCGACGATGGGAGGAAAGGTGCTCTATTGCTCGCGCCATGAGTACATCCGCCACGGGTTGAGTCTCGAAGAGACCTACGAGCGCTTCCGCGGGGATTTCTGCGACAAGTGTCCTGACCGTTCCCCACACGCGCCCGGCTGGCAGTACACACACGCTTGGCAGTTGGAGCAGAACGAGCTCAATAAGGAGTTCATGGATGGCCCGCGCCGGGCGCCTCAGAAGCCGCTGCCGCCTGCGCCACCCATCCCGATGCCGGGGAAGACGTGTGCGGCCTGTGGCCTCGAGTTCGGGGATACCGGAGCGCCCTGGTGGTGCGGACACTGCCAGACCTGGTTCTGCCAACGACAGCAGTGCGTGGACGGGCACGAGAAGCATCCTTGGCCGTTCTAACAGGAGTCATGGCAGCCTGGTGGAGTGCGTCGCTCACTGGGCGTGACGACGTGTTCGCTCCGCGGTAAAATACGGTAGGAGCTACAGATGCCGTTTCACGAGATCATGCAGGCCGCAAAGGTACTCGCCGACGATCTGAAGGCAGCCACAGGGTTCATCGGATCGCTCACAACATTCTGGTTCGTCGCAAAATCGGCGGTCCGCATGTTCGGCAGAGAAAAAACCTACGCATTCTGATCTCACGATGTCAGAAACATGGCGCAAGCTCCTCAATCAAAACCCCTTACAGACCCGGCAAGCGGCCCTGTCTCCCGGATTTCAAAAAACTGGCTTGTAGCGCCCGACTCCGCTACCGTACAGGAGCGCGCGCAGAAGCGGCTCGAGCGAATCGAGCAGGAGCGACTCGATGCCGCCGCCGAGCGTCGCGCCGGCCGGCTAAAGGGGCACCTGAGCAAAGCACTTCACGAAAACCTGCGAAATTGCAATCCTTTGCAGCTCAAGACTGTTCGAAGGTTGGTTGCCAAATACGAGAAGGACCACCGGACTCCGCCCAGCCTCTCGGATTGCCGTCAGAAACAGACGATAGAGATCCTGGCTCACAAGGATGTCTACAACAAGCGTTATACGCTTGAACTTCAGCGCTCCTCGCGAAACCGCGACAAAGTCTACGTCAACGGTCCCTACGTGGTGGTGCACCACCGGAACGGCAATATCATCCAACATGAGTACATCGGGAATAAGAAGCTGAGCACTCGCCTTCCACGCACTATTTGGCCTGTATTCCGGCCCTTCATGACGAGCCCGGAGATATTGGCGCGGATCGAGAAGCACAACAGGGCGTGGGATGAGCGCGCTAACGGGGGCTGATGGTATGACGGCGAGGCACACGATGAATTCCCAATGCGCTCTTTGCGGTGTTGAACTCACTCCGGACAATGATTCCGCGGAGCACCTGATCACGAACTCCATTGGCGGCAAGAAGAAGGTCAAGGGTGTGTATTGCGTTCCATGCAATAGCTCCACAGGGACCCTCTGGGATGCCGAGCTCGCCCGCCAGTTTCAGTTCCTCGCCCGGCAGCTTGGAATCGTGCGGGACCGCGGGACAGCTTCCTCCGGGACCTTCGCGACTGTTTCGGGCGTGCCCATCCGCCTCCATCCTGACGGTACTCTGTCCTTTCCTCCGGCGAAACCCGTAGTCACGAAGGAAGGAAATGCGGTGCGGATTGCATCTCGCGTGCGTAACCGTGCTGAGGCGGAGAGAATGCTGCGCGGATTCCAGCGCACTTATCCAAAGCTGGATGTCGAGGCTGCGATGCAGACCGTCGCCGAAGAGACCTCCTACTTGTCGGAGCCGGTGATTGAAGTGACCGCCTTCGGCGGCCCGCTGGCCGGGCGCTCCGCGGTCAAATCGGCGCTCACACTCGCAGTCTCCGCCGGCGTCGAGCCCCAGAGCTGCAATCTGGCTCTTGCCTACCTGAAGAATGAAGAGGGCGAGCCTTGTTTCGGCTTCTACTCACGGCGAGACCTCGTCACTAACCGGCCGCAAGGCAGGGTCTTTCATTGCGTCGCTATCGAAGGTGATCCAGCGAGCGGAAGATTAATCGGATATGTCGAATTCTTCGGTGTCTATCGTATGGTCATCGTGCTTTCTGACCGCTACACAGAGCCGCAGGTGAAGGCCGCGTACACGATCGATCCAACAACCGGGGCAGAGATGAACCTCGATGTGAACCTCACCTTCACGGAGGATGAGCTGCGACTCGCAGTCTCGAATGCGGACGACGTAACTTCGGCTCAGGTCCAGGCGATGAACGAGGTGATGGCGATCGCGCAGCAATTGTCGATCAAACGCGAGGAAGTACGCGTGGCGCGCCATGCCTATCAAGCGACGTTGTCCAAATTGGATTTGAAGCCGGGCCAGGAAATGACCCCTGACATCGCGCTTGCGATGAGCAGAGAGATGACGGCGCAGCTCATGCCGTTCCTCTTGCACCGCATGTCTTTACAGCGGCGGCCACGATAGGGTGCTAAGCCGTCCCGGTAGGCCGGAATCGTTTCGCGGACGACTCTCACCTCTACGATGTTAGACAGGGGCGCGAAGAGTGGATTACTTCATTGATGAGAGTGGCCAGACGGGCGACGTCGCAAGGCTGAATACACTATCCGACTTCAATGATCAGCCCATCTTTTGCCTCGCGGCGGTCGGTGTGGCGGATGAGCTCTCCCTAGAACGAGAGATCAACTGCCTCAGGGATAAGCACGGTATCCGACTTGACGAACTCAAGTCGGCGGCGCGGCGCGAGCGCCCGGAATTCACATTTGATGTCGTGAAGCTGATCTGCACGGAGCGGTACCCATTCTTCCTGGAGATCGTGCACAAGAAGTTTTTCCTGGCCACGCACATTACATCGAGCCAGGTGTTACCACCGATCCGGGGGTTGGCGGCAGACCCTCGGACACGCTTCTTTCAGAATCTCATCGCAGATTACCTCTTCGAACGAGTGCCCGACTTGGTCTTTGCAAAGTTCATCGAGGCGTGTCTGTCGCCCTCTCACGAGTCTCTGAGCGCTGAACTTGAGGCTCTGATTGAATTCGCTTGCGCAGATACGGATGCGGGAGAAGTCGCTGCCGGCGTTTGTAAACTGGCATCTATTGCCCTGACCGACTATGAGGAAGCCCGTGCAGAGGGGCGCGATAATGCGTTCCTCGACTACCTGCCGTCCCCCGACAATAACAAGCACCAGAAGCGAGTTTGGATCTTGCCAAACCTCTCAGCGTTCACGCACATTTACGCGCGGATCAATCTCTACGAAAAGGGCCACGTCGCGAATGTTCGTTTGATCCACGATGAGCAGCTTCAGTTCGACGAGATTCTTGAGAACACCAAAGGAACGGCGGAAGCTCTTAAGGAGAGGGCTGCCGAGATGTTTACACCTCATGCCAGCTTCAATTTCAAAGAGACAGCCTCTCTCAGTTTTGCCAGTTCGACCAAATCGGTCGGCGTCCAGGTTGCCGACATCCTCGCAGGCTTCTCCATGCGCTATGTCAGGGACTTTTTCTCAGACCTAGCGAATGTCAACCCCATTGCTCACCAAACCTACGACTTGCTGCGGCGGCATACCGATGAGACAAACGGTGTAGGGGTCAACTTGGTCACGTCATCGGATTGGGCGCGCGCGTTGAGCCTATTCATCATTTAGCAATATGGTAGCGTCATAGCAAACTCGCCTGCACGCCATCTTTGCCCGAATCAGCTACAACCGCGTCCTCGACCTGAGCGCGCCAGATGCGCTTCTCGACCATTGTGCTCGTGTGCTCAAGCGCCCCGAGGGGCTCGATCCCCATCATGTTCAGCCGCTCGCAAAGCTCGTAGATCACCTCGTCCTTCCGCAGCGTCCAGGTTGAAGCGAAACACCTCCAGAAGACCCAGCCTGCTCTTTCAAGGATGCGCTGACGGTTCATATCGTGCGCCCACTTGTCCGGCCCGTGATACTCGTCTCCGTCACACTCGACAGCGAGCCGCACATCGCCTGCGCCCTCAACCACCATGTCGATTCTGTAGGCTCCCGTTTTGACCTGGGGAATGACTCGGTATCCGCGGCGGGTGAGCTCCTTGTAGACATCGCGCTCAAATCCGGATTCGCAGAGGTCGATGAGCTTGGTGGTGTCTTCGGCATTGAGCACCATCGGTTTGTCGAAGTGAGAAAGCAGGCTCGCCCGTACATCCTTGTCCGAAAGGTCGGATGCCGTCACTGAACGCACCAGGTACATGCGATCCTGTGCCCGGCTCGCTGCGACGTTGAAGCGTTGATCGAACATGCTGCCGGAGAGTGCCTTGCAACTCCGGGGATCAGCAACCATCGAAAGGAACATGATGTGCCGCTCGCTGCCTTGAAAGGCTCGCGCATCTCCACACAGAAATTTCCTCCGCCGCAGTTCGGCGGCATCACATCGTTGCATGACGACGGAATCGATATGCTTAGCCTGGTCGCTGCCGAGAAGCGACACGACCCCGATGGTGCGGTGGACGAGGCTTTCATTCGCGAGAATCGCGCTGATTTCGTCCGCGATCGCCTGCGCCTCGTAGGCATTCCGGTCGTGCGCATCGCGCATACCGCCCTCCACGTAAATATCGACCAGTGGGGGCTCGATGCGTTCGGAGGCCCGCGGAATACGGAGTGGCAGAATCTGATTCTGATAGAAGGTACGATTCGAGTACGCGATGATGGGAGGCACGCAGCGAAAGTGTTCGCGCAACATCACCTGATCGGCGGCGAAGACACGCGCCGCCAAGTCATAGAGCGACTTCTCCGGCGTCATCTCTGCGGCAAAGGGCTGCTCTGTGAGGAACCGGTCCAGCAGTTCCTGGATGCGCGTGCTTTCGATGAATCCCCCATCGGGAGAAACCTGCTTGTCGTCGCCGACAACAAGAATCCTCTTACCTCGCAGGATTGCTGGCAACGCCCAGAGGTCCGACTGGCTTGCTTCATCGACGATCACCAGATCGAACGCACCGATATCCGCCGGCATGGCCTCTGAAATCCTGCTGTGATTCATGATCCAACAAGGGACCGCTCCGGCAGCGTCGAACATCATTTCACGGGCATCTCGCCGGTAGCGTGTGGCATTTGGCCCCGTTCCCTGTCCGATCCTCCGAACCGCGGTGGCGTATCCCGCCAGGGCTTGCAGGACCTTCGGGGTCGCGTTCTGCTTGGTGGCAAGCCACGCCGCTTTTGCGACCATTTCTCGATAGAAGCGCGCAAGCCCACCTTCAACGTCGCGTCTTCGGCGCGCCAGCGTCAAGAGTTCATCTCGTGCCTCGATGTGGTCGAGATACGTCCGAACTCTTGCCCAGTTCCAGGCATCTCTCCACGTCGTCGGAAATGTCGCGTCTTCACCCGATGCTGCGATGGCCACAGACCGGACCCGCGCCGCTAGCTTTAGCGCACCTGCGGCCTCGATCCGATTGGCAGAGTCTGCCACATAGGAGAGGTCGCTGCCGAGCGCGGCTATGCGCCGAAGTTCCTCGACCAACTCCGCATATTGGGCTCCGGCGCGCTCTCTGGGGATCTGCTCGTTGCCGAGGCCGTCGCGTACAAACGCGCGCAGTGCATCCGAGACGGGCCCCGACTTTCCAGCAAGTTTCTCCTGAATATCACTCAGCTGGATGGCGGCGCTGGACAGGCTTGCGAAGACAAGATGCTGGGCCAGTTCCCGGCGAATTTCCTCCAGGTCTGAGCGCCCCGTGCGTGTTCCGGCCTCGAAGCCGTTTTTGAAGACCTCGGAGGCACGCTTTCCAAATTGGACGTCGAAATGAGTAGCCAGCCGATGCGCTTTTCGAGCCGAGAGGGCTACCAATTCGAGTTGCCGCAGGGCTGTGACTCCGCCGGCCAAGGCGGGCACAGTGAGCAGTTGATGGAGCGCGTTCCACCGCGTCTCGAAGGTCAATACCTGTTCGTGAAGCGCAATCCATTCCCTGACCTTCTGCCAGTCTTCCCGGTTTGCCGGCGTTCTGCCCTGAATGCGGACCTCTGCGATGTACTCCTTCGCATCTCCGGTCCCCAGGGAAAGGAAGCCGAACGGCTTGCCTGTCTCGACCGCTCTCGATACCGCTTCCATCGTCTTCGCATCTTGCAGTGCTTCATTCGGAAACGCGATCGGAAACTTCAAAAACTGAGCTCGCGATTCAATCAATGCGTCCAAATCTTCAAAGAGGGACTCGAGGGCGGCACGCTCGGAAGCGAAAGAAACGTGTCCGCACCTGCTCCTCAACTCAAACGGCCATGACTCGCCGACATCCTGGAGCTCATCGGTCAGCGCGATCATCTCCTCGACGATCGCGAGCAAGGCGCGAGCCGCTTCGAAGACTTCACGCGTGTTCGCCTTAAGAGGACTTAGCCCGCCGCTACGCACTTCCTTCTCGATGCTTCCCCTCTTCACGAGAATGTCGTGCAGATCGCAGATGGCTGCGACGGATGGGAAGCTATCTGCCGACGGAACCCTCGAGGTCACATAGGCGAGATCTTTGCCAAGAGTCCGTCGAGCGTCGCGGAGCCGGCTGGCTTCGTCCGACGAAAGAGGTGGGCTATGCAGCGGTCCCAGAGTAATTTCGTCGTCGAACCAGCCATACCGGTCCCTGCCCGAGACGACAAGTTCGGCAAGGCTTTGGGCACGCATTTCCATTCCATCGACCTCAATGGCAGAGAGCTGTTGCTCCGCGATCTGGTCGATCCGTCGGTCGATCGAGATGAGTTCCAAGTGGGCTCGATCGATAGAACCACGAAGACGTTCGATTTCCTGACGGGTCAGTTCCGGGTTGATCTGAGAGACCTTGTGCTGAATGGCTTCGATGGAGCCTTGAAACTGCCGGATGCCATCTCGATCACTGGTAAGTAATGCGACGGTGAGCGCGCGGACCTCTTCGGGAATCTTGTCCTGCAAAACCGAAAGTGCTGCTTCGCCGCGCGATGTGACGAGCACGCGTTTGCCGCTCGCAAGGTAGTGGCAGATGACGTTGGCGATGGTATGCGTCTTACCCGTTCCAGGTGGCCCCTGAACCGTTACTCCCGGCGCGCGCTTCAACCTTTGCACGATGGTCACTTGCTCGTCGTTGTAGGGCAGAGGAAAATACAACTCTTCCACTGTTCCATCTGCGGCCGACGTTCCACGTCCGGAGAGACCACGGAAGGTGATGGGCTCGAACTGGATCGGCTCGTCGGATGGCGGGGTTACGAGCGCGAGCGGCCCTTCATGAATCGCGCAGCCATCTTCGAGCTTCTCCTGCAGGCGCTTGAGGTCCTCGAAGAGATAATTGACCGTGCGAGGCCGAGACAGCAGTACCCAGGCATCTGTAACGACAAAATGCGGGCCGGCCGGGGGAGCCGTGCCATTCTGGTTCAGCACTTCTTTGTACTGGCCCTCGCTGTCCAGATTTCCGGCAATCAATTTGAGCACGTCGGAATAGCTTCCTGGATCGAACGGATTCGCCGGGCGGTCCTTTTGCCTGGATAGCTGGGCGATGGCACTGCGTTCTACTTCGATCGTTCCCGAGACCTGACAAGCGACAAAGGCATCGAGTTCCACCTGCGTATCGGTCGCCCGGGGGCGGATTTCGATTGCCATAGATCGATCGTCAATCGATAACTCCATCGCTTGCGTCAGAAGAGGATACTCAAAGGCGACGTTTTCTTTGTCCGTCTTCAGCTGCCATGAGGAGACCCCGATACCCCAGATCAACTCCTGTGGCTTGCTCGTTTGTTCCGCCTCCATTTGGTGCATCAGGGTAAAAAGGTCACCGTAGAGCGCGATCGTTCGACGGCGCGGCCTCTCCCCTATGGCCCATCTCGTCCACAGCGCCGTATATCCGGATAGCACTTCCGCAGCCGCCGCTTTCTTCTGAGCCTCGATTTGCGGGATATCGATGGATTCGCCTCGTGCTTTGGCTGACTCTTCTAATAGATTGATTTGCCTAGCCAGGGCGGCTTCGTCAATGAAGGGCGGCGGCCCATTGGGATCGGCGCTGAATCGAAGCAACGGTTTGTGTGTGGGTTGGGGAACCGGTGGCGGTTCGGCGACTAGCCGGGGAATTCTTAGCCAGATGTGATCCCCAGTCACCTTGATGTCGAATTCGACGCCGGGCAAACCGGCAATGTCGCCGCGCTGGCGCTGGAAGCTCTTCGCAATCGCCAATCGATATGCCGCCGGATTGATCTGCTTGGCTTGCTCCTTGATGTAATCAAGAAGGCAGATTAGTAAGTCCCGTGGGTCAGGCATTCAGGCTCCCCGAACAGGGCGTGCTCTACAGCGCCGTCATGAGAAACGAAGAAGATGATGATTCATTGTAGCCAGACAGAGTAAGGGATTCCAGATCATTTAGATAGCCAGGATTCTTAGAGTAAGGATGACGATTCGATCTTATGCCACCCGCAGGTGCGTCCCCCTCCGCACTTCCGCTCCCGGCACCACCTCATTCTGCGCCACCGCCGCCTTGATGGCGTCGTTGTCCGGCGGCGTCCCCTGAACGGAGGATTCGAGGGTCTTCGCCAGTTCATCGGGCAGCAGCGATAGCACCGTCTCCCAAATCACACCCGGGATTCGCGCCTCGATCCTGCAATAGCTCTTCGGTACTGCGGCCGGGTCGGTAATCCTAACGGAGTCCTGGCTGTTCTTTTGCGCTCGCAGAGTGCATTGATGGCCCTCGATCTTCTTGAGGTCGCGGCTCAGAAGGTAATAGAGGACCATGTTCTTGGTGCGGTCCACCTTTCCCGCCGCGGCGCGGGCCCGGTCTGAAAGCCGCGCGGCCTCGCTGCGGCAGAACTGTTCACGAGCCTCCATCATGCGCACGAATCGTCCGATCCGGTCGACCTTCTCGCCGTGCGCCTCGCAGAACCGCTGAAACCGGGCGACCAGGTCTTCGGATGCCTGGCCTTCCAACGCGACCTGCTCCTCAATCTCTTCGAGCAACGTGTCCAGTTCCATGTCGATCTCAAACAACGAGCTTGCTTCCGCCAATGAAGCCATCGGTGAATCTCCTTTTGCGACGATGTGAGATTTCTGCGAGCATCAAGCTGCGGCCCTCTCCGCGACCCAGACAGTGCGGGCAGCCTGATAGGCCAGCGCGTCGGCGCGGCTCTGATCCGGATGCCCGTTGTGCCCTTTGATCCACGTCCAGCGAATGCGAAACAGCGCGTTCAGCGCGACGAGTTCCTCCCACAGTTGGCGGTGCTTCAACTCGCGTCCCTGCCGGTTCCGCCAGCCGCGGCGCTGCCAGTGGAAGACGAAGGCGCGCATTCCGTAGATCACGTATTCAGAATCCGAGTAGAGTTCGATTTGACCGCGGCCCCGCAGAGAGCGAAGAGCCTGAAGCGGGGCGAGCAACTCCATCTCAGAGATCGTCGTCCAGGGTCGGGCGCCCGACATCTCCCAACGCCTGTCGCCCTCGATCAGAACCGCGCCCCACCCTCCTGGTCCGGGATTGCCGATCGCAGAGCCGTCCGTGAAAATGCGATATGTCAGGTCCACAGGGAACCTCCTTCCTAGCCAAAATCAATTGGCGCTCGTGCCGCGCGACGGCGGAAACTGACCGGTTCGCGCAAACGGATCGAAAGCGCAGTCTGATCCCGGCTTCGCGGGCTTATGCCGCCCGCATAGGAATAACCTCGCCGAACGGTGCTTCGCGGCCTCCTGTCGACGCCCAAAGCACCGGGTAGGGAGGCGCAGATTCCGGAAATGACCCGTATAGGTCGGTAAGAAAGACCAGGCTCTGCGGCCGTATGCCGCGCTCGTCAAGCCAGTCGAAGCATGGCCCAAACTCCGTGCCTCCGCCGCCGACCGGATTGAGGTCGATCCGCTCTCCGGCTTCATAGGTATCCACTTTGTGGACCGTCGCGTCGAAGTAGAGAACGTAGACCCGCTCCGGGCGCTGGCCTTCAAGGATCGAGCGTGCCTCGGCCTCAAAGAGCCGCAACTGCCGCGCGCTGACCGAGCCGGAACAGTCGACGGCGACTGCAACTTCACCCACACCCTCACGGATCACGCCGGGAAGATAGAGTCCCGTCCAGAGGTGGCGGCGGTTGGGCCGCATCCAGCTATAGTCGGATGGGATCGTCTCCGACCAGACCCGGCGCAGGAGCTCACGCCAGTCGACGGTGGCCTCGGCCGCCCCTTCCAAGGTTCGATTGAGCCCCGCCAGAACCTTGCCTGCCTGCTGCGCAACTGTCATAGCCTGGTTGACGGCTACGTTCCACTCCCTTGCCTGCTCCTCAATGCCTGGCGTCTCCTCGTCCCCGACAGGTGCATCGATGACCTGGCCGATTCCGCCCTCTGTCTCGGGAGCGGACGGCTCCTCGGTGTCGCCTTGAGACGAGGATTCGGAATCTGACCCCGAAGCTCCGCCTCCGTTTTCTTCGTCCTCGTTACCCTGGCCATTCTCTGTCTCCGGCTCAGTATCGAGCAGGTTGTAAATCTGTTCGGCGCTCATCCCCCGAAAACGGTTGTCGAGAAGGACGCCTTCTGGCAGGCTGAGACCGGCGTCGATGAGCAAAGGATTGATGGCGTAGTCGCAGGCTTGGTTCCACAGCTTCGGATCGCGCCCCGAGCGCCGCACATGATGGTGGAGGGCCGGGTGCATCACTTCGTGAGCCAGGGTACCGGCCAGTGTCGCCGCGTTGAGGGTTTCAACGAACTCGGGATTCCAGTAGAGCGAGACTCCGTTCGTAGCCATCGTCTTGATGGAGCGGCTCTCATGACCCTTCAGGCGGAACAGCAGCGAGCCAAAGAAGGGGTGGTCCAGAACTAGCGCAGTGCGCGCCTTCTGGATGCGAAGCGAGGCGGGCGTGTCGTGTCTCATGCGGCCGCGGGCGCCCCCATATACGCTGACATGCGGGTGCAGATGTCCTCGGCGCTGGGCATCGAGACCACTCCCGTCGCTGCTTCTCTGCCGCGCAGCACGCCATCCATCTCGGCGACGATGTTGGCGGCATCGGCAGCCGTCGTCACACGCAGGAGATCATGCTTCTTGAGCTCCTGGGCGGAGTAGTTGCACAAGCGCTGTTTGACCTGCTCTGCAAAGCGATTGAGTTCGGCATCGCCGTTGACATTGAGGCGCGGCAATATCTCCACGAGATCCAGAACATTGGTGACCAGGGAGCCGTGGAAGCGAGACTCCGGCTCGTTGAGCCTGTCGACCATGTGAGCGACCACCTCGCGCAGCCGTTTCCAGAGGTCTTCGGTTCCGCGCATCAGTGATTCGCGGACGTTGGCGTCGATCTCGCGCGCGACCCGCGCCTGCTCTTCGGCCGACATCTGGACACGAAAGTCCGCGCCGGAGGGAATGGGCAGAACTTCGAGTTTGATGCCGAATTTCCTGCGCAGCTTCTCGGCGGAGGGGTAGTCTTCCTCCCGGAAGAGCCCGCTGAGGTCCGGCTTAACTTGCTCGATGTATTGCGGGTAGACGCGAAGAAAGCTCTCGACGCCCTGCTCGAAGCCGGCCTCGAATTCGCGCATGCGCCCCATGAGATCGAAGTAGAAGTTTGACGGCAGCAAACGAAAACCCTCGTCCGACCATGGCAGCGTGATCCTGTAGAAGTACTGCCGGATCTGGCCAGCGAGCGTGCGCAACTCGTCCAGCTTCTCAGCGCCGCGCAAGAGCTGCTTGTTGTAGCGGCCCGCCCCCTGGTGCGCCCCGTGTTGATCGGCGACATCGCGGCTGACTTTGCGGTCGTGTTTAATGGCCGTCCAAATGCTGATGTGGACGGCAGCGAGCATTGCGCGTTCCGTAATCATTGCATGACCTCCCGGTTTTCTACGCCGAAGCGAATGAATTCTGGAGTGTGGGTTATCGCGGTGTCTCGCGCTGCCGCGTCGCGCATGGCCATCACGCGCATCTCGGTCTGCATCCGGTCGAGATAGGTGAGCCCTCTCCCGACCGAGCTGTCGCTCAGGACTCGGCCCAATGCCGTGGCGATTGCGATCTGCGCGGAAGGCTCGGCGGGAACCGCGGCCGTCGCAGGATTCAGCAGAATCTCATCGATCGACGGCAACTGGCGAAACAGCCGCAAGAATGCGACAAGCTCCGAGGCAGCCGCCGTCCCCACGGTTCCATCCAAGAGCTGGGCCTCGAATTCGCTGGTTCCCGACAGGAGCTGCGTCTTCTGCCGGCGCGCGATGCCGCAAAGCACTTGCGAGGCCATCTCCCAGGAGCGCGGGGTGGGCCAGGCATTGGCGTCCGCGGTGGCATCGGCCGTATGCAGCAGATCCGGCTTGAAGCGAAGGAACGCGATGATCTCGGGCCGGACCTGAGCCTTGACCGCCCACCTGCACCAGTCGTCAAGATCGGGTTCGAGATCGAGATGCACGAACCGGTTGCGTAACGGCCGCGGCATGGCAAAATGGACACCGCGCTCCGATGCGGGATTGCCTGCAGCGATGACAACCCAGCCGTCGGGCAACACATATTCGCCGAGCTTCCGGTCAAGCACCAGCTGATAGCAGCCGGCCTGGGTCATCTGGGGCGCGGAAGTCAGTTCATCGAGAAACAGGATGCCCTTGCCACAGGAAGGAAGGAATTTGGGCGGCGCCCACTCGGTTTGGTCCGCCGCGATGCGAGGCAGGCCGCGCAGATCGACGGGATCGAGCTGCACGGCCCGCACATCGAGAAAGTCGTAGTCGAGATCGTTGGCGACCTGAGCCACGATTTGGGACTTGCCGACACCGCAAGCGCCCCAGATATGGAGGGGCACACGTTCGCCGATCAGCGCGTGAAGCGCTTCATAGAGTTTCGAAGGTTTCATGGAGTTTCCTCGATTGGTTGGAAATGCCGGGGGGATGAACTTCTGGTCAGGTACGACAGCGGGCTGGAATTTGGTCAGCTTCTGGATCGGGCGATCCACCCTGAACGCGCGATTTGAATTCCAGATGCAACCTATCTACCCAAGGGTCAATGTGATACACTTCGATTCCAATTTCAAAGCAGGTGCGCTACGGTGCGTAAACCATGCCAGGAACAGAGTGGTTGGCGTTGATTCTGCCCAGAGTTTTCGCCGCACACTTGCTGAGCGGCGCAGTGCGCCCCTTCGGCCGGACTAAAGCCGAATGAGAGGCTCATGCAGTTGCCTTCCGACAATACGGGGTCCCAATCGCCCGATTTTTCAGCGAAAGAGTCGGGACTTGGCTATTTGTACCAAGCGCGGTATGCTCTCTGGCTGCTTTTGGACGGTCCCGAGGAGCGCGAACTCGTCCTCGAGAGTCTGGACGATATTGTCCTTGGCCAGGATGGCGCGCCGCTCGATCTCTTGCAGACCAAACATAACTCCGTTCCCGCTCGACTGACCGACGCATCTCCACAACTTTGGAAGACACTTCGCATCTGGAGCACGCACATCAAGGACGGGCGCGTTCAGGTGCCGCCCACTACGCTGACCCTCATCACCACTGCGGAAGCCCCGGTCGACTCGGTCGCATCTTCGCTGCGGCCTGGCGTCGGAAGGGACTGCACTGCTGCACTCGACAAGCTGAACGAGATCGCAGGCAAATCAAGTAACAACGATCTTAAGACTGCTTTCGCAGCGTTCGGCGCCCTGACGCAGGCACAGCAGCTTCAGTTAGTTGAGGCGGTTCATATCCTGGACAGTTCGCCGGATATCTCGGATATTGGCGCCAAGATTCGGGACCGGATTCGCGCTGCTGTAGACCGGCAGAACCGGGACGCGCTATATGAACGAATGGAAGGCTGGTGGTTTGGCAAGGTCGTCGACCAATTGAGATCCAGTGGTCCCATGCCGATTGCCGGCTTTGAGATTTACGACAAGCTGCGGGCAATAGCTGAGCAGTTTGGGCCGAACGCCCTGCCGATCGATTATCTCGACGCAAAGCCGGATAGCATCGATCCGCAGGCGGACAACCGGATGTTTGTCCAGCAGCTCCGGGTGATTGACGTTGGAATTCCCCGAATCGAGAAGGCAATTCTTGATTACTATCGGGCCTTTGAGCAACGTTCCCGATGGGCGCGTGAGGAACTGCTGGTCGGCGACGAAGTGGAATCTTACGAGCGCAGATTGATCGACGAGTGGGAGCGGTTCGCAGCAGCGATGACCGATGAACTGCCGCCAACCATAAGCGAGATTGAGTTAAAGAAGGTTGGCCGCCAGATTTTCAACTGGATGGAGCAGACCGCGGACCTCAGAATTCGTCCCAACGTGACGGAACCTTATGTCATGCGCGGGAGCTTCCACATTCTTGCAAATAAACCCGCACCCAGTGTGTGGTGGCACCCGAAGTTCCTTGAACGGTTGTCTGCGATCCTCACAGAACCGGCGGTGACCTCATGAAGATTTGGAGCGAGCGGCCACCCGAGGTCGCGCATCTCTTTAATCCCGCCTTCTGTGCGTTGCTTCTGCGCGAAGCCGTTCGTGGATTTGCCGAAGTAAGTCCTTCTGGAATGCCGCACCCGCTCGTGTTTCTTCTCCTCCCAATAGTGCTGCATAAAGCCACCAGGGAATCGCTTCCCGGCTCGATTACGACCAAGATGCATCCTTGGCTACAGGAGCACCAGGAAGCCCGGATTGGATTCTGTGAACGCTGCGCGGCTATCTTGCCGCATACCCGCGAAGCCATTCTCTTTGCCATGAATGCTCAGATGGTAACGCTCTCACAGGATGGCTCAATGCAGGCTCCCCGTTTACGGCTTAACCAGCTTCCTTGGCCCAGTGACTCGGAATCGGCGGCGTGCCGGAAACGAGCGCATTTTGTGGGGCGCTGGCTGGCTTTGGCCGGCGATAATGCCACGATTTTTGCGATGTGGGGTGTCCGTCCATGACCATGCAGATCCGTTCCATTGTTCTCTACAACCATTCAGGTGCGATGCGTGAGCTTTCGTTCAAACTCGGAAGCGTCAATATCATTACAGGGAGGTCGTTGACGGGAAAATCGGCGATCGTTGACATCATCGACTACTGCATGGGACGTTCCACCTTCAATATCCCTGAAGGAGTCATTCGGGACGCGGTGGCCTGGTACGCTGTCATCTTCAGAATCGGCGACAATACTGATGTACTTGTAGCTAAGCCCGCGCCAACCGCGAATGCAGCCAGCCAGAGCATGGTCTACTACGAGGTCGGTTCGTCGTTGGCGACGCCTCCTTTCTCCAAGCTGGTTCCAAATTCGAACGATCAAGCGGTCATCGCGGATCTTTCCAGCCGTCTCGGGATAGTTCCAAATCTGCATACGCCGCTCCCGGGTCAATCGCGAGACGAATTGGAAGCCACGATTCGCCACACGATCTACTATCTCTTTCAGACACAGGGGCTCATCGCCAACAAGGATCTACTGTTTCACAGACAGCAGGAACAGTTGATGCCGCAGACCATCAAAGATACATTGCCTTACTTTTTAGGGGCGATTAATTCGGAGCGTGTCCGGCTGGAACACGAACTTCGCCTTGCAAAGAGGACTCTGAAACTCGTGTCGCGGGATTTGGATGAGGCCAATTCGATCACGTCCGATAAATTGAGACGTGGGCAGGGGCTCATCATGGAAGCGCAACAAGTCGGCATATTGAGAACCGATCAGGTTGCAGAGAGTACCGAGGAAGTTCTCGAATTGCTCAAGACTGTTCTGACTTGGACACCTGCTGCTGCACCACTTACCGAGGATGACAGACTCGGTAATCTTCGCAAACTGGCAGATGAGCGGCGCGCCGATTTCAAGCGTCTGCAAAGACAAATCGAGGCCGCCGAGACGTTCCAACGCGATGCACAGGCTTATGCGGGCGAGGCGGGCGAACAGGTAATGCGCCTCAGCTCAATCGGACTTTTCGACGGAACCACGGATGCCCGTCGATGCCCAATCTGCTCATCGGATCTCCCTGCCGAAGTGCCGACAGTGGCCGCGTTAAATGACAGCCTTCGGCGGTTGGGTAACGATCTGCGGCAGGTAGAGGGTGAACGTCCGAGGCTACGCGAGTATGTCGATGGCCTGCGAGCAGACCGCGAGGCGGCGAGGCAACAGCTTGTGGAAGCGGAGTTCGCATTAGAAGCCGCCCAAGCAGAACAAGAAGCGGCTGAAGAGTTCCGAAATGCAAATGCAAGGGCGGCACGCGTCGTAGGCCGCGTAAGTCTGTATGTCGAAACAGTTCATTTGGTGGACGAGCGTGAAACATTACAGAATTCGGTGAAGCGAGCACAGGCCGAAGTTGATCGCATCCAGGCGCTGGTTGGCGCGGATGAGGAGCAGGACCTTGTTCTCTCGATCTTGAATCGTATGGGATCGCAAATGACAAAATGGGCGGAGTTGCTGCACCTTGAGCACAAAGCGCCGTATCGTTTGGATCTCAACAATTTGACCGTGGTCGCCGATCGTCCGGGGCGCCCCATCCCCATGTACAGGATGGGAGGCGGCAAGAACTGGCTGGGATGCCATCTCTTGGCCCTTCTCGCACTGCATGAACATTTCG
>Ga0335074_10003182_pt1 | contig 22383 bp, 19 predicted proteins | sample Lox_Sample_23_FD_206715 | JGI IMG/M metagenome (GOLD analysis project Ga0335074, IMG submission 206715) | Soil microbial communities from Loxahatchee National Wildlife Refuge, Florida, United States - Lox_Sample_2.3 | ecosystem: Environmental > Terrestrial > Soil > Wetlands | place: USA...
AATCGTGCAGATCGCGCTCATAGGCCACTGCCAGCACGGCGCCAAGGCGCTTCAGATCGACGTCGTCGGCGCGGACGTCGTGATGAGCGGGGAGCGCGAAGCGCAAGTCTCGCACGGTGATCTCCGGCATCTGATGGCTGATTTCGAGCAACGCGCCCTGAGCCGGCCGCGCGCCCGCATCCACCAGATTCAGGATCTCGCCCCGCGGCTCACCTTCGATGGCCGAGTGAGGCTCGCAAGTGAAGTCACGAACGGTCGCCGAGTGCCAGTGATAACGCCGCGCTAACCCGGCTTCATCATTCAAGCCCTGCTGGATCACGGCCCACTCGCCCGCCGAAGTCAGGACAAAAGCGTGAAGATAAATTTGAAACCCATCCGCAATGGCGTTGTTGTCGATGCGCGCGGTTAGACGGCTGGTGCGTGCGAGCGCGTCGCCATCCAGGCCGGTTTTCTCGGCCACGGCGCGCAATTCATCCGGCGTTTTGCGTGAGTGCTTGCCGCGTCCGCCGCAAACATAGATGCCCAACTCCTGCGCCCGCGGATTCAGGCCTCGCTTCAGCGCGCCAATCACCGAGGTCGTGATGCCGGAGGAATGCCAGTCCATGCCCATCACAGAGCCGAGCGCCTGGAACCAGAACGGATCACTCAAGCGCGACAGCAGCTCGGACGGGCCGTAATGCAGCAGCACGCTCTCGCAAATCGCGGTGCCGAGGCGCGTCATGCGATCGGCCAGCCAGGCAGGTACGCGGCCGCCATGGAGCGGGAGGTCGGCGTGTCCGGAACGTCGCATCTGAAACTATTATCGGACCGGCTGCTATCGGCAAGCGACCCGTCGCCCTGGTTATTTTGTGTTACTTTCCAGGCAGATTGGTAACACAATCACGGTCCGGCTATCTGAAGATCTGGCCCGAGTGGCTCGAAGAGACCAACCGAAAGACAAGTATTCCCAAAGGCCGAATTATTCGCAATGAACTCGAGAGGGCAAGGAGATCCGAAAGCAGGCCGTTCCTTCGGCTTGCCGGCGCTGTTTCACCGGCTTCCTGGTCGGTTTCGGCAATCGCAAAGATCAGCACCACGCCTGGGCCCGGCAACTTGCGGAGCGAGTGACAGTCCCGTTGTTGACGTGCGATGCCGTTCTTGCGGAGACCGCTTTTCATCTCGGCAGCAGTGCCTTGGCGCTCGCTTTCGTTACGCAGGGTCTTGTGCATCCGGCGGACGCAGGGAGGCCATCCCCCTCATCCACCCGCCGTCGTGAGCGGTTTGTTGTTACTTCACCGGCAGCAGCGCCGGCCGGCCGGGCGGCACGTGCTGATCCGTCGCGTTCAGCATGACCGCGGCCATGGCGTAATCGCCGATGATGGTCGCAAGCTCCAGCGTTCCTTGCGTACCGAAGGTCGCCACCGTCCGGGCGTACATATCCGAATCGATCCGGTGCTGCCGCAAGGACGCTAGCGCAAATGTCGCGATCAAGGTGTCGCGTTCGCCGAATCCCTGAATCGGCTTCTTGTACTTAATCGCGTCGATCAACGGCTGCGGCACGCCGGCGTGGCGCGCGGCCATTTCGTGTCCGCTCCATTCATACTGCTGATCGAACTCCCGCGCGGCCACCAGGATCGCGACCTCGTAATCCCTCGGCTTCAAAATCCCATGAAAGCGCAGGTATTGATTCAGCATCTGGATGGCTTCCGCCACTTTGGGGCTGTAGAGCGAGATCGCCGCTGGCCCGGTCGGCGTCACGGTCTTGCCTTCGCCGCCCGCCAGCAGGTCGTAAATGCGCTTGCCGTCCGCATCCATATCCCCACGCTTCATGGGCGGCAGGCGCGAAAATGAGTGCGGATCGACGTCGGCAGGCAATGTAGCTGACGCGCCAGGCGACACCGGCTCGCTCCCGGTTTGCCCGTACATTCCGGCAGCCAGGCTCATGACCATCCCCAAGCAGGGCACCAGTTTCCACGCCACTCGTCCTAAAACAGTTGCATGCATCGCCTGCCTCCGGCCCGTAGCTTATCACGCCGGGCTCCAAAAACGGGCGCACTTTTTGCATTACAATGGATCTTGTTTTTGGACATACTGCAAGGGCTTGTGCGTAACTTGGGCGTCTTTATCGACGCCAGATCTCTTGCATACAATTTGCAGGTTCCGTTTTTTAGGAGAGTGAAATGGGCGATTTTCGCCGAACCCAGGCTGGTTCCCTCGTCGGCTCAGTGACTCGTTCGCTGCTGCTCGTTACGGCCCTCGTTGGCCTTCCCGCATTCGGACAAGGAGTTGTCGGCGAATTTGTTCCGGATGTCGGAATGGATCTGTCGGGCAATTGGAACCCGCTGCTCCAGGAGGATTTCCTGGAACGCATCCCTGGCCCTGAGCTAGTGAACTATTCGGGCCTGCCGATTACTGAGGGCTCGCGGCTGTGGGCCGAAAGTTGGGATTCCTCGCGTTTGACCCTTCCCGAGCATCAGTGCCAGGTCCACGTGGCGCCCTATATTTATCGCGGCCCGCTGCAACTGCGTATCTGGGATGAGAAAGATCCCCAATCACAGAAAATCATCGCGATCAAGAACTACATCAGCACCTACGAGCAGACTCGCACCATTTACATGGACGGCCGTCCGCATCCGCCGGCCTGGGCCGCGCATACCTGGATGGGTTTCTCCACGGGCAAATGGGAAGGCAATATTCTCACCGTGTACACCGACCACATCAAGCAGGGCTGGGTGCGGCGCGACGGTCTGCCGGAGAGCGATCAGGCGACGCTGGTGGAGCACTTTATCCGGCACGGCAATCACTTGACGCACGTCAGCATCGTGACCGACCCCGTGTATCTCACCGAGCCGTTGATCAAGACCCAGGATTTCGTTTACAACACCAACGCCGGCGGAAACTGGCTGTATCCGTGTGAAGAAGTGGAAGAAGTGGAAGGCCGCGCCAAGGGCAAGGTCCCGAACTATTTGCCGGGCAAGAACCCCTTCATCAGCGAGTTCGCGAACATGTACCATCTGCCGCTGGTGGCCGCGCTGGGCGGCCCGGAAACGATGTATCCGGAATTCGAAAAGGTGATGGAGAATCCACCGCCGACTCCGTCGAACGTGTTCGCGAAGGACGAGATTTCGCCCATGCCGACCAAGAACATGGCGCAAAATCCCAACCCGACCGATGGCGAAGTTCACGTTCTGCACGTTCAGGGCAACGTTTATATGCTGGTCGGCGCGGGCGGCAACATCGCGGTGCAAACCGGTGACATGGGTGTCCTCATGGTCGACACGGGCCTGGCGCAATACGCCGATAAAGTAATCGCCGCCATTCACAAGCTGGAGCCCAACAAGCCGCTGCAGTACATCATCAATACGCATTTCCACGCCGATCACACCGGCGGCAATGAGAAACTGCGCGCCGCGGGCGTCACCATCACGGGAGCGAACGTCACCGGCGATATCGCGGATGCCTCCAAAGGGGCGGCGATCATCGCGCATCAGCATGTGCTGGACCGGATGAGCGAACCGAGCGGCGTGAAATCCACGTTTCCCGACGATGCCTGGCCAACTGATACCTATTTGGGCGATCGCAAGACGATGTTCTTCAACGAGGAGCCCATTGAAATCGATCACGAGAAGAACGCCCACACCGACGGCGACAGTGTGGTGTTCTTCCGGCATTCGGACGTGATCGCCACCGGCGACGTTTTCGTCACCACCGGTTACCCCTTCATCGATATCGCGCACGGCGGCAGCATCGAAGGCGAAATCGCCGCGCTCAACAACTTAATGGATCTCGCGATCTCGAAGCACGATGAGGAGGGCGGCACCTACATCATCCCCGGCCACGGCCGCCTGTGCGACCGCTGGGAATTGATCGAATATCGTGATATGGTTACTATCATTCGCGATCGCATCCAGGCCGACATCAAGAGCGGTATGACACTCGATCAAATCATCGCGGCACGTCCCACTATGGATTACGACGCCCGTTACGGCGCCGACAAGGGGTTCAACACCACTACCGAGTTTGTCACCGCTGTATACAAGAGTTTGGGTGGGAAGTAGATTCGTGCAGTCCTGCATGCAGAATTCAGCGAGCCGTTATATGATGAGACTTACGTTGGGGAGATAACGCAAAGGAACCAATAATTATGAAACGAACACTGTTGTTCTTGGCTATTGCCGCGGCATCCTTGTTGACCACGCAAGTGAAGGTGTACGCACACCATTCTTTTGCGGCCACCTATTTCGAGGATAAGACCATCACGATCGATGGGACGCTTCGGCAGTTCCTGTATCGGAACCCTCATTCCTTCGTTCACGTCGAAGCTCCGGATGACAAGGGTGTGATGCAGACTTGGGCGGTGGAATGGGGCGCCGGCGGGCAGTTGAGCCGCGATGGCGTTACGCGCGAGTCGCTGAAACCCGGCGACCACGTCATCATCACCGGCAACCCGGGCCGCGACCCGGAGGATCATCGCATCCGGATGCAGAGCATTAAGCGCCCTGCGACTGCAACTGCCGCTGAATTTAACTGGAAAGGCGTCGTCCGGTAATCAGGATCGCTCCTCACCGGACCCAGGCCGTCAGGGAGCGGCCGATTTCCCATGATGCATCGCCTACCTCGACGTAGGATCGCGAGTTTCGCCGCCGTGTTTGCCGCGTTGCTCGCTGTGCCGGCGTTCGCTCAAGTCGATTTCACCGGCGAATGGGCTCCGCTCTATCACGAGGATGGGCCCGAACGCCTGCCCGGCCCCGAGCTGGGCGACTACACCGAGCTGCCGATCAATGCGGCGGCTCGCATGGCCGCCGATACTTACGATGCGGATCGCATTTCGGTTGTGCCGGAGTATCAGTGCCGCCCGCATGGGGCCGATTACTCCATGCGCGGCCTCGGCAATCTGCGGATCTGGCAGGAAATCGACCAAAACTCCCAAAAGCTGATCGCTTTCCATACCCACATGCTGGCGTGGGACAGCGAGCGGACCATCTGGATGGACGGCCGGCCGCATCCGCCCGCTTATGCCCCGCACACCTGGCAAGGCTTCTCCACCGGCGTGTGGGATGGCAACATGCTAACCATCACCACCACGCATCTGAAGGTGAATTATTTGCGGCGCAATGGAGTCCCGCGCAGCGATAAAGCGATTTTCACCGAACATTGGATGCGTCACGGCGATTACCTGACCGTGGTGACCGTAATTGAAGACCCGGTCTATCTCACCGAGCCGCTGGTTCGCAGCGATAACTGGTCTCTCGACCCCGGACAGAACATCGGGATTTTCGGCTGCGAGTATGCCCCGGAAGTGCCGCGTCCCGAGGGAACCGTTCCCGCCCACCTGCCCGGCAATAATCCATACTTACGCGAATTCGCCGGTTGGTACGGCCTGCCGTATGAAGCCACGCGCGGCGGCGCGGAGACCATGTATCCCGAGTACATGAAGAAGATCGCCGGCGAATATCATCCTCCCGCCAAGTGTTCGCGCTACTGCAAGTGCACCAGCCTGTTCGACTGCAACCTGAACTCCAAGTGATATGGACAACCTTCTGAGCCGCACGCGTCACCAGGCGGTTTTTGTGTTCTTCGCCGCCGCGGTGGTCTGTTGGGCGCAACCGCAAATCAATCCCGATAACGTCAAGCTCACCATGGCGCACGTGCAAGGTTCCGTCTACGTCCTCATGGGCGACGGCGGGAACATCACCGTGCAAGTGGGCAAAGACGGCGTGGCGATGGTGGATACCGGTTTCGCGCCGCTTGCGGTGAAGGCCATGGCCGAGATCCGCAAACTGAACACCGGCCCCGTTGTCTGGATTGTCAACACGCACGTCCACACGGACCACACGGGCGGGAACGCGGAAATCATGAAGCTCGGCATGACCCGCGAATCCGTTGGACCCCCGCGGCTCGTCGCCCAGTCGAACGTGCTTAACCGCATGAGCGGACCGCAGCCGAACGGCGCACCGCCTATCCCCGAAGCCGCCTGGCCGAATGACGAATATTTCCTGCCGACCAAGGATTTCTTCTTTAACAGCGAGGCGGTGATCGTCTATCATGTGCCCAACGCACACACCGACGGCGACAGCCTGGTATTTTTCCGCCGGTCCGATGTGCTGAGCACCGGCGACATTTTCACGCCCGAGCATTATCCGATCATTGACCTGGCGCGCGGCGGCAGCGTGGAAGGCGAAATCAAGGGATTGAACCAGATCATCGACATCACCGTGCCCGCCAAATACCAGGAAGGTGGGACGATGGTGATCCCCGGCCATGGCCGGCTGTGCGATGAAGCCGACGTGGTGGAATACCGCAACATGGTCACCATCATTCGCGATCGCCTGGTGGACATGATTCACCGCGGCATGACGCTCGAGCAAGTAAAAGCCGCGAAACCGACGCTCGATTACGACACGCAGTACGGCGCGACCAGCGGCATTTGGACCACCGACATGTTCGTCGAAGCGGCCTACAAAAGTCTGAGCACAAAAACGGTGAGCGAGAAATGATGCGATCGCGATTGCTCGCGTCGATCTTGCTCGCAGCCGCGTCCATGCTCGGGCAGGGCGTTCCACCACCCTCTGGAATCGGGCCCCCGGGCCGGCCGCAACCTCCCAAATCGGGAGAAGCAGCCGCACCGGTAGATTTCACCGGCTACTGGGTTTCCGTGGTCAGCGAAGACTGGCGCTGGCGCATGGTAACGCCGATTCGCGGCGATTTCGCCAGTATTCCGATGAACGAGGAAGCTCGCCGCATCGGCAATGCCTGGGATCCGGACAAAGACATCGCCGCAGGCGAACAATGCAAGTCGTATGGCGCACCCGCCATCATGCGCGTTCCCGGACGCTTGCACATTAGCTGGGCTGACGAGAACACGCTTAAAATCGAGACCGATGCCGGAAAGCAGACACGCCTGCTTCACTTCACCGTTAAGCCGCCGCAGAGTGTTGAACGAAGCTGGCAGGGATATTCCATCGCCAATTGGGAACGGCCAGTCCGCGGCTCCGGTACTCCCGGCTTCGGCCTCGGCGCAACGCGCGAAGGCACACACGGAAAATCGCTCGAAGTAACAACCACCGAACTGCGCGCCGGATATCTCCGCAAAAACGGACCGCCGTACAGCGAAAACACCGTCCTCAAGGAATACTACGATCTGCACAAAGAGCGGAACGGCGACACATGGTTTACGGTGACCACCATCGTTACCGATCCCAAGTATCTGAACGAGCCGTTCGTCACCAGCACCGATTTCAAAAAGATTCCCGATGGCGCCGGATGGGATCCATCCGCCTGCTCAGCTAAATGACACTGGAGAACAAGGAATGACCCGAAGATTTTTAACCCAAGCCGCCGCAGCCGCATTCTTGATTGCAGCGCCGGCCGCCATGCACGCCCAGTTCGGACCGCCGCCTCCGCAGGCGCCGCGCCCGGCCAGGACTGTCGCGCCCGAAGATCTGACCGGCTATTGGGTGTCGGTTGTGACCGAAGACTGGCGCTGGCGCATGGTCACCCCCGCCAAGGGCGATTTCACCAGCGTTCCGCTCAATCAAGAAGGCCGCAAGGTCGCTATGGAGTGGGATCCGGACAAAGACGCCGCCGATGGCAATGCCTGCCGGGCCTATGGAGCCGCGGGTCTCATGCGCGAACCAACGCGCGTGCACATCACCTGGGTCGACGACGACACGCTGAAGGTTGAAACGGATTACGGAACGCAAACCCGTCTGTTCCACTTCAATTCCAAAATGCCGGCGCATGAGGCGGCAAGCTGGCAGGGATATTCGGAAGCCACATGGGATGGCCTGCGTCCGGCTCCCCGGGGTGGCGGCCCCGCCCCTCGCGGCGGTTCGCTCAAGGTGATTACCACGGACATGAAGCCCGGTTACTTGCGCAAGAACGGCGTCCCCTATAGTGGCAATACGATGCTCACCGAATACTACGACCGCACCAACGAACCGGACGGCGACTCCTGGCTGATCATCACCACCATCGTTCACGATCCCGCGAATCTCTATACGGACTTCGTCACCAGCACACACTTCAAGATGGAAAAAGACGGCTCGAAGTGGAGCCCGTCGAAGTGCGAAGCGAAGTAGGTCTCAAATAGCAAACCCCTCCCGCTCTAAGTGTGAACGGGAGGGGAAAATAAGGAATCAATCGCAGGATTTAGGATTTGTGGGAGTGCTGATCTACTCGCTGCTGATTCTGGCCGCGCTGCTCATCCTCTTTGCTCTGACCCCGTTGGGGGTTGTTGGGATTGTTCGGATTCTGGCCGGGATTTTGGGAATGGGAGCCTTGCTCCTGTCTCCTCGGGTCCTGATTTTCTTGCCGCTTCTGAGCGTCCTGCTGCTTGTTCTGTTGGCTCTGATCGGTTTTGGTAGCAGACATTGCGTACCTCCTTCAAAGGTGTGACGCCAACGCCGGCCCGGGGTGTTTCACCAGGGATGAATGTGAACGGTTACGAAGTTTAACTAAAGTTACTTTCTGCTCAGGCTTTTGTACGCGGCCTCCACGAATTTGCCCCAAATCGGCGCGCGCTCACGTGCCAAAGATTGGGCGAACTTCTAGCAATTTATCGTCCAGTGATCGCTTCAAGGTGGTTTCGAAGATTCCGCTCAACCTCGGTTTTTCCGCCGATCGTGTCGTTGTAGAAGACCACTCTGAAGCTCCGTATGTCGAAAGGTAGGTCAACGCCGCGCTGAGCCAACAAGATCGTCGGCTTGCCCAGTGCATGCGCATAACCGAGCTCGTAGAACACGTTTGGGTTGGCAGGGGTTATCTCCGCTACAACAATCTCCGCTTTTTCTATCTCCCGTTGGATGTCCTGAAAGATTACGCCGGGACCAGCTTTTTCATCGATTCTGAAAACTTCAAATCCTGCCGCTTCTGCCTGCTTCTGAATCACTTCGCGATAGAAGGTATCGTAAGGTTCGGCGAATTGCATCACTACGAAAGCCCTTGGCCGTCCGCTTGAAACCTCAAAATCCGAGAACGAAACCTTTTGATTGCCCGCGGCTATCAAGCCAACCTGCCGACCGTCTAGAGGATGGGAAAGAAGATGTTGCAGTACGGGAACGCCATCTACCAAGACCTTCAACTCTTGACCAGAGAGATTCACCTGGAGCGCATAATCTCGCTCGCTTTGGAGGTTCTGAACTTGGCCAGTTGCAACGAGAGGCCTCCAACCGAAACCGCTGACAAATTCGCCGAGCGAGTATGCGCTCCGTGCAGCTCCCAACTCCGCGAATATGTAATGTTGCTCTGGAGAACGATACCCGAGAACGATGCCAGCAGCTTGCTCACTTCCGCCGAAAGGTGCGTTGAATTGGATATGCACGCTGCTCGTCCCATTTTGCATCGCCGCATTGCTTACCACCAAGCCGATCGGAAATGACTGACCGTGGGCGGCGGAATTTTGCCCTTCGCCCAGGAACTGCAGACTTGTCTTGGTGATGTTCCACTGCCCCAAGATTGGAGCCCAGTTGGGCTTTCTGGTAATGTTGTTACCGTTCAGGGCTGTATCTGCGGGCATGAACCCTCTTAGTGGATATTGTCCCATTTATCCACTCGCGGTGTAACGTGTTAGCGATTATTTAAGCTGAGGCCAATGAATCTAGCTGAACGGCAAGACCGGCCTACTTCGCCCCGCTCAGGCTTTTGTACGCGGCCTCCACGAATTTGTCCGTGGTCCAGAAGCCTTTGGTTGATCCGTAAACGGGGTCATAATCGCGCGTGGGATGTGCCGCCACCACTTGCTCCATCGTCATGCCCTGCTTGATCATGGCTTGAATGCGGTCGCGAATAATCGTCACCATTTCCTGATAGAACACCAGGTCGGCCTGATCGCACAGACGCCCGTGACCTGGAATCACCATGGTCCCGCCTTCCTGTTTTCCGGCCGGAATGGTGAGCGCGATCAGGCGATTCAACGCGTCGACGATCCCGTTTAAACTCCCGCCGCGCGCCAGATCGATGATCGGATAGCTGGTGGTCACAAAAATATCGCCCGCGCTCACCACATCCGACCGCCGGAAGAAGACGAAGCTGTCGCCGTCGGTGTGCGCTGCCGGCTGATGAATTACCCGGATGCCCTCACCGTTGAAGTAGAAATCCTTCTCATCCGTGAAAGTATCGGTGGGCCAGGCAGCCGAAGGATACGCGGGCACGTTGCCGTCCTTCATGCTCATGCGATCGAGAATTGATTGGTGCGCGATGACCGCCGCTCCTTTGCCCGCATCGGCGATGTCACCAGTGACATTGCCGCCCACGATCGTGCCGCCGAGCGCCGCGATTTTCTCGTTGCCGCCAGTATGATCGGCATGCACATGCGTGTTGATGATGTAGCGGATCGGGCCATCAGAGATTTTGCGGATCGCCGCGATCACTTTGTCGCTCATATTAGCCAGGCCGGTATCCACCAGCAGGACGCCCTGCTTGCTCACTTGCATGGTGATGTTGCCGCCCGCGCCGCTCAACATGTAAACATTGCCCTGAACATGCTGCGCGTGAACTTCGCCGGGCACGATATTGTCGGCACGGATCGCATTTTCTTCGGCTGCCGGAGGCGCGTCGGTAGCAGTCACAATCGCGGCCACATCCGGATTTGCCGGAAACGTCTTCATGGTGTTCCGGTACTCGGGATACATGGTCTCGGCGCCGCCGCGAGTCGCCTCAAATGGGACATGGAATCGATTCGCGAACTCAGCCAGAAACTTGTTATCCCCCGGCAGATGATTCGGCACCTGTCCACGCGGGCGCGGCACTTCCACGACTTCTTCGCACGGATACGGCGCGATCTGCTGGCGAGCGTCATAAACAAAATCGGTGGTGCGCACAAACGGCTCGGTCAGGTAATCCGGATCGTTGATGATCACCATGACCGTAAGATGGTCGTCGTGCCGGAACAGGTGTTCGGTAACGGTGGCGTTCTCGCTGCGCGGGATTCCGTTACGGCGAATCCAGCCTTCCTTGAGATGCGTGGTGGTGATGGTCAGAACGTCGCCATCCCATTTGCCGGTGGAAAAGCCTTGCCAGGTGTGCGGCGCATCGGCCGGCGGATGCGGGCGGCCATCCATCCAAATGGTGCGCTCGGGGGCTTGCCAGGAAATGTGCGTGTGGTAGGCGATCAGCTTTTGAGTCTCGCGGTCAATTTCCTTCCAGATACGGAGATTCGCGGGACCGCGCCAGGCGTAATCGGAGGGATGCGGACGGCACTGATTTTCCGGCAGCGTGAGCAGCGATGCGTCCCAACTATCGCCGCGCAGCCGCGCCGCGTTGTTGATCGGCAGTCCAAGATAGTCGCCAATATCGGGACCGGGAATGCGCTCCAGAAAGTCTTCATCGAACTGCGGCGCCCACTCTCCGGATGGATCCATTTGGGCAAAGCTGGGAACGGCCAGGATCGCTATCAGCAAAAGCAGCTTGGCATTTCGCATCGCACACACCTCGCGTAGGCACTCATGCTATCACAGGGGTCTGGCGATAGATTGCTGGAACCGCACTCTCTTGAACAGAAAGTTGACAGGGGGATGAAGTTCGTTGGGCGCTGCCATGGTGTGGTAACGCCCCCGGAGGGATTGTATGGCTAGAAGGTGAACAAATCCATAAGGTCGCTGATGGCCGGAGTATTGAGCGGCACATACGGATTCGAAGCGCTGGTCATAGGGTTGGGCAGGTTATCACGGCTGCGGCCCGTGACGGGCGCCAGATACCAGTTGGCCTCGATGAACTTGAGAATCGACACATGATCGGAGTAGTTGTGCGAGATGTGTCCAGGGGCAGTGTAGGGCGACACCACGATTAACGGAATGCGCGTGCCGTCGCCGAAGAAATCGAGCGGCTGCACATAACCGGAGTCGTAGTAACCGCCGCCCTCGTCAAACGTAATCATGATCGCCGTGCTCGCCCAAAGCGTTGGATTGGCCTGTACCTCATCCACGATCTTCTGCACGAAACCCTCGAAGAGGTCGAGCTTGGAAGAGGACGGATGCCCGTCCACAAGACCGCTGGGCTTGACGAAGGAAACCGCCGGCAGCGTTCCGCCCTGAATGTCGGAATAAAGATTCGCGGTGTCTTGAATGTGGGCCGCGCGGACCGGCGGATTGGCCATGATGGAAGTGTCGTACTGGAAGGGGTTGCAGATGTTGCAGTATTCATCCGTGTTCGCGCCGATCGCACTGTAATTCAGTTGATAAGGATCGGGGACGTAGCTGTTCCACTGGTCGCCGTAGTACTTCCAGGAAACGTCGGCCGCGATGAGTTCATCGCCGATACTGCGGACCGAGGAAGGCGGAATCGTGAACACCGTATTGTTCGGGTTGGTGTCCGTGTATGCGTTGTTGCCGTTACCGAAGTAGCCAGGGTTGTAATTGTTCAACAAGTAGTAACGGCCCGGCTCGCAGTTCGGATTGATGGGGCGCGGGAGGGACCGGAGGTAGTTCACAATGGGTGCGACTCCCGGCTGGCTCGAATCCGAGCAGTTGGTGTAAGAGCCGCCGCCGTAAGAGGAGGAGCCATAGGAACCGCCGCCGTAACCGTCCTGCGTATACCAGTTATTGGTGCCCACGGCAGGGTTGGGATTTTCCACCTCATCCACAATGCCCCCGTTCGGCGTCCCAGCGGCTACTTCCACATTGTGCGGCGGAATGGCGGGGTTGCCGTTACCATCGCTGAACCAGATCGCGTCGCCATGGCCCAGCATGATGTGGTTGGCTCCGGTTCCGCCGTTGACGGATTGGTGAAAGTTGTCGCTCATCGCGTAGTTGTCGGCAAGACTCTTTAGATAGGGGACGTCGCCGTTCTGGACATTGTAGAATCCCATGGCGGTAGACCCTTCGCCGGTGGTCACGCCGGTAGGCGAGTAATTGATGCCGAAGTTGGCGGGTTGCTCCAGGCCGTTGTCGCCGGCGCCTTCAGTGGCCTCAACCCACGGAAACAAGCCTTCGTCGCAACCGGAAGGTTTTTCAGGAGTGGCGTGCGATACATCGCAGTCCAACTGTTGCCACATCTGGTAAAAGCGGTGGACCGGGCTGGCGGCGTAAGAGTCGTAAGGAAAGGTTGTGCTGTTGGTCAACTGAAATGGGCCGGGCGGTAAGGAATTAACGTTCGTAATTCGCGTATCGGGTGTCTGGGAGGGCAACCCGCTGCCCCCGGAGACCAAATATTGATAATAATTTACTGGTAACCCGTTCTCGGATTGTTGCGCCAGCGTTAGGTCATCTCCCGCCACGTAGGAATCTTTCGGTCCGCCGACGAGGGGCGCGGGCAAAGCTTGGGCCGGGAACGTGCCTTTGGCCGGACTGAGCAAAAACTCGTCGGGCGCCTGATCGGTCGCCGCACTCTGCTGTGCTTTGGCGAAATTCGGCCCTGGAGTGCCGTCGGCGTTTACGATTCCTTCCGAAAGCAAGTTCCATACGGTTTGCCCGTTCTTGGGTTGATAAGTCGCAAAAACGTGGTCGAAACTTCGATTTTCCCCGATGATGACGATCACGTGTTTAATGGGCGTGCGGGTGGTCGCATCGCCGGCATAGGGTGAAGGCGTCGCAGCGTCCAAAGCAGCGCCGGCAATCAATTGGATGAGCGCAAGCGATGCCATCCCCAGGCGCGTGCAATGCAGTGCACTTGATACCAGTGATTTAGCGTACATTTATGCTCCTATTCGTGGCGCATTTAGCCAAGTGTCTATTATAAGGTTGTGATTTTCAGTTAAATGGCTCTTTAGTGAATTTAGAATGAATTCGCAAAGAGGCCTTGGGCCTGGAAGCCGGAACAGCGTCCGCCGGTTCCACGCGGATCAATCCCATCATTCCGCCGTCTTCGTGTTCCAGGAGGTGGCAGTGATAGATGAACGTGCCGACGGTGTTCGGGTCGCGAAAATCCATGCGTAATCTGACACTCGGGTAACTGAGCGCTCGTCCGTTGTAATAAGGGACGTTGACGGTGTCGCGGAGAAACGGTTCATTCGCAGGCCGCCCCATGTAATCGATAAGCAGAAAATGAAGCTGGTGAATGTGGAAGGCGTGCAGTTCGTTCGACCGGTTCTCGATAATCCAATCCTCTACGGTGCCTTGTTTGGCGACGATATTCGGGAGGCCGGAGTGCGGATCGAACACCGCGGGAGTTTGTCCGTCAACAGTAATGTAAAACTCGGTGGCGCTCGTTGGCTTGCTCGGATCGGTCAGCTTTTCGGAAAAGTAAAGCATCCGCGTGCGAACGGGCGCAACATCTCCGAGCCACGGCAAACTGGATGGAGGCAGAGGCTCGGGTGAAACACCAAGCTTCGAGCGCGGCTCGGGGGCGGTTTCCGAAGGAGTAATGACGGCCAGCGCGCGGTTCGGATCGTTTTCACCACCCGGCCCGGTGTCGACGCTGCGAGTCACCAGCAGCCCTCGCATCCCGGCCGGCGGTCCCTTCACAATGAACTCCATGCGCGCTCCCGGCGGTATGCCGAGATGGGTTTGCCAATCGATAAAATCGCCGAGCTTTCGATTCTCGTTCAACGGGACGCCGTCCAACGCGACCAGCCCCAGCGGCTGCGGCACGCGATTGAACAGCACCGCCACGTTCAAATAAGTAATGGCCGAAGCATTCAGCACGCGCCAGAGTTGGCGCTCGTCCGGCTTCATCTCGATCCTGGCGGGCGGATAATCAGGGTAAGGCGCCGGCACAAAATTGATGGAAAGATCTTTGGCCGGCTTGCCGAATCCCGTGCCGTTGTTGGCGGCGTCTCCATCGCGGTCGATGAATAGCTTGGGCACCCGAGGCTCCGATTTCGCGGGCGGTGCGTTCGGATTCAGCAGGTCCTGATCGCGAATGACGAGAACCCGTTCCGGCAATCCCGCCACGAGCTTGTTGGCGCGCTCGATTCCTTCGACGATCAGCGCTCCCGACGCCCCGCCCAGCACTTGGACTTTCGTGTATCCGTGAATGTGCGGGTGATACCAATACAACCCCGGCGGCTGATTGTCCGGAATGCGGAACCGGTATTCGAACGGCTTATCGCTCGGGCTAATCGACGTCTTCAGAACATCGTCCTGGTGGCAAACAGAAGGAATGGTCAGCCCATGGAAATGCAGATTGGTGGATTTGGCCGTCATGGCGCCGCTGTTGCACGGGTCGCCGCTCTTGCCGGCCGGCATGTGCATGTGGGGATTATTCGCGGAGGCAGGATCGGAAACCGTCAATTCATTCTTCAGATGCAGGATCAGAAGATCGCCCGGTTTGAGGCGCAAATTCGGTGCTTGATTGCCGTCGCCATCAATGTAACAGTAACGGACGGAGCCGTCGGGAGCCGTGTAGTTGCGAATCGTCAGATCGGTCTTCAACACGCCGTTCGTGCTGCGTAAATCCTCCGGTTCCGGCACCGGACCACCGGCGGAGGGACGCGGGCAAGTGTTTTCCGACGGCTGCTTGGCACATAACACTTCATCCGCGGCTAAGAGGACGAGGGTTGAGAAACCGAGAACAACGAGCTTCTTCGCGACAAAACTCAATTGCTCAGTTTGACCACGCCAGAATAATCTTTGATGAACGCGAAGTGAAGCTGTGGTTACGGGCTAACGAAGGATCATCGCCATGGCGGTGACCTGTTCGTCGAAAACCCCGCCGTCTGAAAGCGGGTCGAGCGCTTCGCGCATGGCCGCTTCGAACGCCGGCCGCCGGTCGCCGAGAACTTCCGGCGAGGTAGTAGACATGGAAAGCGCGCGGCCAACCAAATCGGGGATGGTCACCCGATGGCTATCGGTAACTTCCACGTCTTCCGCGTGGCTGAATCGCGAGCCGCGGAACCATTCGGCGAAATCGATGTGGTATCGCGTTTCATCCGGATCGGAAGACCAGGCGCGCCGGATCTCGTGAAATTTGCCGTTCCAATTTTGGGCCGCCGCGCTGTTCGTTTTGGTTCCGCAGATGGCGATCCAACCGTTTTTGGCGACGATTCGGTCGAGAACAGCCAGGGCCTCATCGCGGTCGAACCAATGCAATGCGCGGCCGACCGTGACGGCTTGGAAGCAGCCAATATCGGCGGGCAACTCCTCGATCCGCGCTTGGATCAAGTTGAGGTGAACACCGGCGCGTGCGGCTTCCACCCGCGCGGCCGCGAGCATCTCCGTCTCCACGTCGACGCCGGTGCACGATCGAACAAACGGCGCAAAGCCGACTGCCAGCGAGCCGGGCCCACATCCTATGTCGATCAGGCGCTCGCAACCTTGGAGTCCTTCGCGCTGGGCGACCTCGCGGAAAAAGCTGGCGGGATACGGTTCGCGATATCGGGCGTAGAAAGGAGCGGTAGAATCAAAGCGTCCCACGGCAGCAATCGAATTTTAACAGAGCCAGAGGCTGTCCCCCATTTTCAAGATCGCGCACATCGACACCGGAAACGATTTTCGCGGCGGACAGGATCTCTTATTGTCGCTGGCGCGCGGACTTCGGGCACGCGGCCATCGGCAGCTCATTGTCTGTCGTGCGGAGAGCCCGCTAGGGAAGCGTGCGGCCGCGGAAGATTTCGAATTGGCGCCGCTCGGGCGAGGCGCCATCACCGGTTTGCGGCGCCGTTTGGTGGCGGAAGAATTCGATATCGTACACGCGCACGATGCAAGAGCGCAGAACATCGCTGTCCTGGCGTCTGCTGGATTGCCGCTGCGCCGTGTAGTCAGCCGCCAGGTGGCCTTCGCACCGCGACATCCGCTGATCCATCGCTGGAAATATGCCAAGACCGCCCATGGCATCGTCGCGAACTCGGAGTCCGTGCGGAGAATCCTGATTTCGTCGGGCGTCCCGGCAGACATGATCGAGGTGATTCCACCGGGCGTTCAGTCAACCGGCGAACTCCCCGGTGCTGACTTGCGCGCTCGAGCCCGGGCACGTTGGGGATTCTCGCAGGAACACTTCGTTGTCGGACATGCCGGAGCATTTACGCGCGAGAAGGGTCAGGACGTGGCGCTCGAAGCGGCACTGCTTTTATCTGCGAAGCTTCCGCGACTGCGCATGTTGCTGGCGGGCGACGGGCCGGAGCGATCGAATCCGCGGATCATCGAGTTGGTCGAACGGGCCGCCGGGATCGCCGTGCTGCCGGGATTTCTTGAAGACTTAAGCGATTTCTACGCCGCACTTGACGTCTTCATCATGCCGTCCCGCTCGGAAGGCTGGGGGCTTGCGGCGCTGCGGGCCATGGCAAACGGACTCGCGGTGATCGCGAGCGATGTGGACGGATTGGGAGATTTGGTAGAGGATCGAAAAACAGGGTGGTTAGTTCCGCCAGATTCGCCCGCCGCTTTTGCAAGCGCGATCGAAGTTGCAGCAGCCGACCCAGCGCTACGTTGCGAATACGGATCGAGCGGCCGCGAGCGTGCGGCTCAATTTTCCGTCGAGCGTACGGTGGAACAAACAGAGCAATTCTACGCGCGACTATTGGCCGGATTGCCCGCGGCCCAGACGGCCACATAACCGCAGCCCATTACCGCGAGGAACATCCCGAGCACTTCGCTGTTGTTTAGATTCCAGGAATAGAAACCGCTGACCAGAACGGCGATGATGGCCGCCACTGCCGCATGCAAGACCCACCGTTCTGTCGCGCCCGGCGGCAAGCGGCGCGCGGCACGGAGAAAATCGAACAGCGCCCAGCCGATCATCCACAACAGAGCCAAGGCGGTGGGCACGCCACGCTCGGCAGCATATTGCAGATAATCATTTTCCAAATGGCCGTAGTATTGGCCTGCGACAGGCGCGGGCATTCCCGGACGGATGTAATTTCGATACTGCCGCGAAACCTGTTCAGGCCCGATCCCGAGCCACGGATGCGCCTTGATCATCTCCCAGCCGATGCGGCGCAGTTCCGCGCGATGGGCGTTCGAATCCGTCCGGCCCTGGTGAGGCGCAAACGCGGAAATCGCGCGGTCCCGCAGGCTAAAAGGATTCACTAGCAGAACTGCTGCGATAAGCACGGGCAAGGCGAGCAGCATCCACGGCTTCCAAAACCACAGCAAATATACGGCGCCACAGAGCGCCCCCAACCACATACTGCGCGTCCAGGTGACAGCAAGCGCCACGGCGATGGGGAGAGCGGCCACGATCAGCCATGCGGTCCAGGAGCGATCCACCGCAAAGAACACCAGCGCTCCGATCAGCAGCAGCGCGATCATCAGCTCGCCGCCCAGTGTCATCCAATGGCCCATGAAGCCGGTAGCGCGCGCATCAATGTAGAAGGCATAAAAATCGGGATGCGATTGCCCCACCGCGTGGTACTCGGACTCGAGAAAATCGATGTACGACCCCAGGAATTGCTTGATCGCCCATAGCGACGAGAGGGCCGCTGCGAAGGCCCAGCCAATAACAACCCAACGGATCTGGCGAGCGCCCTGGAATACGCTCGTCACCAGAAACAGCATCAGATAAATGTAGAATTTCCTGACCTGCGGCAGTCCTTCGCGCACGTGGCCGGACGCGGCCAGAGAGACGAGCGTTCCCAGCAGGAAAAGTGACAAAGGAAGCCAAATCGGTGGAACGCGCCAGCGGCGACGCGTGATAATCAGAGAGACAAGTGCCACTGCCATCAGGATTTCGAACGCGCGGATCGAGACCACGGTGGTGACCGCAGCCGCGCCGGTCAAGTACATCGGCGCATTCTTCTTGAGATGCAAGGCCCATGATACTGTACTGCCAATTTGGCTAGCGTGGGTGAAACAGCAGCAGGTCGAGGCTGAACGTCACGCACGTCGCCTCCACGGGAAGCTTGCTCTTGGGCCGGTAGATGGAAAGCAGAACGTCCTGGACCGCGGCTGCGGTTAGCGAAGCTGAGGCGGTTACGCGGCGGCGGCCGGCCAGCGCGAAGTCCGGAGCAAATGCTTCGATGGCATGCGGCGTTCGGTCGCGTCCCGAGCCACGCAGTTCGATGAGATCGTCGGGCGCAGGAAGCGCGACGACGAGGCGTCCCGTGGGACGCAGAACGCGCCGGAATTCGCCCGAGTTCATGCGCGCCGTGATGGACAGCAAGATGGAGAACGAGGCTTCTGAATAGGGAATGAAGCGATCGGCATTGGCCACAATCCATTCGCATTCGGGATAGCGCCGGGCGGCGGCTTCGATAGCGGGAGTGGAGATATCGACGCCATGCCCTTTGAAACCGATCCGGCGAGCGACGCTGCCCAAGTAGAATCCATCGCCGCAACCCGCATCGAGAACGGCATCGTCCGGCGAAGCGCCCATGAAATCCGCAAGTGCGTCGAGGATTGGCGCTGTGACGCCGCAATCGTGCAACCGGCGGCGGGCGGCAACCGCGCGTGTGGTGTCGCCCGGGATTTTCGATCGCCGCTCCTGCGGCTGCAGCAGGTTGAGGTAGCCGCTACGCGCCACGTCGAACGAATGCCCGCGCTCACAAAACACGCGCTGTCCTTCTCGCGCCAGTCTTAAATGGCAGCCGCGCACGGGACAGAGGAGCATGCGTCAAGTGTAGTGGAGTCCGGCAATGCGCGAGAATGAGGACATGCGGAAAAGAATTGCCGGCCCGTATCCGGCGGTTAACAAGCCGGGATCAGACCCGCAGTGGATGGATCTCGCCGAGATTGCAACCGTGGAAGTCAGCTCCGAAGATCCCGCTTTTCCGATTGAATCGGCGTTCAACGACGAAGGCGGTCCGGGCTGGCGAGCCGCGGAAACCGGGGAGCAACGAATTCGCCTGATTTTCGATCATGCCGTCGCGGTGCATCGAATCCGGCTTCAGTTCTTGGAACCGACGTACGATCGTCTGCAGGAGTTCACGATTCGCTGGTGGGCGGCTGAGGGCGGTTCGCCTAAAGAGATCGTGCGGCAACAGTGGAATTTCAGCCCGGCAGGCTCTACAAGCGAACTCGAGGACTACGATGTGAACCTGGATGGCGTGTCGAGCGTGGAATTAATTATCAAGCCTGACCTGACGCACCATGCAGCGCTGGCCACTCTCGCGGCCTGGAAAGTCGGGTAACCGGCGGCGCCGTCCGCCCGTTTTAAAGCCAACTAATCGGCGGTCTCAGCCACCGTCCGGACCATGCGCCGTTTCCGGGATTCGAGATTCGGGAGGAATCCAGTGAGCAGACCGATAGCCGGCAAGAACGAGCAAACCTTGTATACGAACGCGATGCTGGTGTGGTCCGCAAGTTGTCCAAGCAGCGCCGCACCAACGCCGGCCATGCCGAAGGCCAATCCGAAAAACATGCCGGAGATCATTCCGATCTTGCCCGGCATCAGTTCCTGGGCGTAAACCAGAATGGCCGAAAAGGCCGAGGCTAGAATCACGCCGATCACGACGGTCAAAATACTGGTCCAGAAGAGATTCGAGTAAGGAAGCATTAAGGTGAACGGGAGCACGCCCAAGATGGAGCACCAGATGACATACTTGCGCCCGAAGCGGTCGCCGATCGGCCCGCCGATAATGGTTCCCGCGGCGATGGAGCCCGCGAACAGGAATAAGTGGATTTGCGCGCTGCGAATCGGCAGATGGAACTTACTCATGAGATAGAACGTGTAGTAACTGTTCAAGCTCGATAAGTAAAAGAACTTGGAAAACATGAGCGCGATCAACACCGCCAGCGATAAATAAACCTTGCGGCTCGATAACAAGGGGTGCTGCTCGCTGTGCGCGGCGCGCTTCTTAGGCGCCTGGAGCCGATTCCTCTTCGACCAGGAACCAACTCGCGCCAGCACGATGATCCCAAGCAGTGTGACTGCCGAAAACCACGCGAGACTACTCCGGCCGTTCGGCAAAACGATGAAGGCCGCAAGCAGTGGCCCGAGCGACGATCCCGCGTTGCCGCCCACCTGAAAGAACGCCTGCGCGAAGCCATGTTGTCCCCCGGAAACCGTGCGGACCACCCGCGAGGACTCCGGGTGAAATACCGCCGAACCGATACCCACCATCGCCGCGCCGCACAGCAGCATGGGATAGGTGGTTACGCGCGACAAGGTGATCAGGCCGATCAAAGTGAATCCCATGCCGATCGCCAATGAATAGGGCCGCGGATGACGATCGTTAAAGTGGCCGATCAAAGGCTGCAACAAAGAAGCGGTGATCTGGTAAGTCAGCGTAATGATGCCGACCTGGCCAAAGTCGAGATGGAAGGAAACCTTCAATAACGGGTAAATCGCTGGAATCAGCGATTGCACCATGTCGTTCAAGAAGTGGCAAAAGGCGGCCGCCAGAAGGATGCCAAAAACCATCTTCTCGCCGGTATGTTGGAATGCCTCTGAAGTTTGTGCCTCGCTTGACGCACTGCTCACTGTGGATTGCATATGTTCTCTACAGGAGAATCCCCGCAGCCGACCCTTCTCTATAGAGTACCGTGTTTCGGGCGAGTTCCGGTCCGATCAGAACACCCCGAGCCGCTGCTTGAGTGCGCGTACGCGGTCGCGCGAAACGGTAAGCTCGGTGTGCCTGGCGTCCTTCAAGCGCAGCATCATCTTTCCTGCAAACCAACTGTGCAGCTCTTGCACGTGCGCAACATTCACCAGCGTGGCGCGATGTACGCGCACGAATTTCCCCGGATCGAGCTTCTGCTCCAGTTCCTGAATGGTGTAATCGACCGCGTAGCTCTTCGCCCCCGTGGCCGCGAACGTCAGTTTATCGGCGGCGTAGAAATGCGTGACTTGATCGAGATCGATGAACTCGATACGTTCCCCAACCTTGGACGCGACCCGATCCGGATAGGCGGACGGCCGCGCGGCTCCTGCCACCGCGGTCAGGCGTTCGATCAGTTCGCGCATTTCCGGAGGCGCCGCACTGCCTCGCAGACGTTCGATCTTATCCAGCGCACGATCCAATTGCGCTGCTTCGATCGGCTTGAGCAGGTAATCCAGAGAATTGACGCCGAATGCCTCCAGCGCGTAGCGATCGTAGGCCGTCGTGAACACCACCCATGGCTGCGGCTGCAAGTGCGCCAGCATCTCGAAGCCGGTCATGCCGGGCATTTCAATATCCAGGAAAAGAATGTCGGGTTTCGCTTCGAGGATTGCGGGCACTGCTTCCACCGGATCGGTACTCGTGCCAACCACTTCCACCCGCTTGGTGGCTGCCAACAGGCGCTTGAGGCGCTGGAGCGCCAGCGCTTCATCGTCAACCAGAAATGCCCGCATGTCCGTTTGCTGTCTGGGGAACCGAGAGAATTAGGTTGTTGCGGCCGCCCACGCGTTGCAATCGAAGCATCGCGCGATCTCCGAAGAGCGTCGCCAACCGGCCCTTCAGATTATGAAGTCCATGGCCGGCCGGCGCCAGTTCAAGCTGGAACTCGGGGCCGGGATCGGAAACCTCGACACTGAATGTTCCATTCGATTGCGCGCCGCTGATCCGAATCTCGCCACCGGCGCGATCGGGCGCAATGGCGTGTTTCACGCTGTTCTCCACCAGCGTCTGGAGAGAGAGCGGTGGGACGCGGGTGTCACCCAAATCCGGGGGAA
>Ga0335074_10003183_pt1 | contig 22369 bp, 21 predicted proteins | sample Lox_Sample_23_FD_206715 | JGI IMG/M metagenome (GOLD analysis project Ga0335074, IMG submission 206715) | Soil microbial communities from Loxahatchee National Wildlife Refuge, Florida, United States - Lox_Sample_2.3 | ecosystem: Environmental > Terrestrial > Soil > Wetlands | place: USA...
TGGGGGTTAGCGTACACCCCTAAGCTCATTTGCCGTCCATTTGTCCCGACCTAGTATAGGAATTTCCAAGTAAAACACCGAATTGACAGTTTCAAGCCTGTGGAAAAATAGCAGGGTTAAGTAACAAACACAGGTACATAGCGGCAGGCAACACTTAAGAGCGAATTCCCATTGGGTCCCTCTCGTCGGCTGCACAACGCGGTGACGATCCTGCAGTAAAATGGAGCCGCGATGGAGGTCGTCCCCTTTGCGTGATACGGCAATCTTCGGCAGCGCCTTTCTGGACGGTTTCACGATGGCTGGCTTTGTCACGAAACTAACCCGGCCTGGAGCGGTAAATCTCGAAAGACTTCTCACTGCTCCCTCCATCACGGTGGAAGATATACAAGCCGCTGAAAGGGACGATCAGCGTGCCTTCCGGCATGCCACGATCGGCCTGCTGTGCGGATTCGTTGCATTCCTGGGATGCCTGGGTTCCTATATTTATTTAGTCCTGCACGCTCATGGGGTCATTGCTGGATCGTCCTTGGACTATGGTGCATTGTGCCAATAGCTGACTTGGCTTGGAAGTATTTCCACCGTGGAGCGCCTGGGCTAGACGCCCACATTGCTTCCCGTCACTACCCTCTCCGGCGTAGATAAAACTTCTACGCGCCGGTACTCAGCTTTTCGCCAGGGTTCACACGGTGCATCTCTTCGGAGATGACACTGATTTGCTCGGATCAGTGGCAATTCTTCCAGAACACCGGGCAGGCTCGCCCCCCGATGCCGTTTGGTGTGCGGGATGTGTGCCTGACCCGAACGGCTTGTTAGGTAATTCTGTCAGGCAATGGCAGGACGGGTATGGCAACCTTCCCGATCGTTTTCCGCCTGCGTGGCCTCGACTTTCCCGGCATACCTCTTGCTCGCCGACCGGTGAACGACATCGCGAGACTCGCAGTCACGCGACCCGGGCTGGCTGATGCCGGATCAGCCAGCCGAACGTTCACCGGTAAAGTTTGCGCTGGCCGCGGCTAAACAGAAGTCACTTTAACATCACCGATTGTGTCCGACCTGTGCTGGAGTTCGGCAAAGGTCTGCGTTGACGCGTCGGTACAAGACCTCAAGGATCAGAACCTAGCACACTCCGTTATGAAAGCGGGGGTGCTTAGTGGGGTGCTGGAACGGCTCCAGAACCTGACCCTGGTTACGGTTCGTTGGGACAGGAAGTTTCTGGCGACACCCAAACACCTTAGGCCCGTCAAGAAAGAGCGTCCGAAGAAACCGAAAAAGGTCGACCCGGCCTATAGCCCCGATGACCCCGACAGCGTTGAGCGCCATTTCCGACGTGTATCCAACGCGCTAAAGGTCTGGCTTGCGGAGGAAAGGATGGTGCTGAACGAGATCGAATACGTCCTGTATGAGGCCGGCAAGCGTCTCTACTTTGGGTGGGGCAAGGTGAAAGACCTTCCTGTGCCGGTACAAAGACCAATGGAGTTGCTTAATGTAGCTCGTCCGGACGGGGCTGCCTGGGGTGACTTCATACCCAACCCCGATTTCTGGGCTGATTGGCTCGCTCGCTGGATGGCTCTCTGTTGGCTGCGTCAGCACGAGCTTCACCAAAGGCTATTAAAGGAAACATCGCACTGGGCTCGATCACAGTAGCCACCGGTTCGTATACTGGCGGTGCATGTCTGAGACACGTGACAAGCGCCGCCGGACCGATCTCGATCTGTTTGTCCTGGCTCTGATCGCGGACGGCATCTCCACTCCGTATGAATTGCAGAAAGCGGCGGGTCTTTCCCAGGGCGCAACGGTTCCGACACTTCAACGATTGTTCGAGGCCGGCTTCGTCCGCCAGGGCAAGCCCGGTGCTCGAGGCCGCACCGACCACACAATCACTTCGGCTGGCAGGAAGCAGCTCAAGACAGCGTGGCGCACGCTTCTCGATGATGGCCCAAGCGGCGATCTTGACGCTGATCTCCGAGTTGCGCTGCTGATCTTGTGGGCAGGCGGGGAACGCCGTCTCGCAGCTGACTTCCTTCGCCACTCGGCAGAGAAGAAATCGGAATCGATTGTCGAGATCGAAGAGAACCGTGATATCGCTGTGCTCGCCCCACTAGCTCTCTGGTATCAGAGGCTCCGATCTGCCTCAGCGATCCCTCTGCTCAAAGGACGGTCTGAAGCGGCTTTGGCGATGGCCGAGGCCCTTCCTCGACGTCTTTCTGGCACATGAAGCCGCATGAGTGGTTGATTGGCGCTTCAGAGAGCCCATGTGTGGTGTTCCAAAAGGCTGTTTAGAGGTTCTGACTACGGGCAAGCTACGGCAGGCGGCTCTGGCGGACTGCGCGCCTCTGCGGGGAAATATCGCAACGAAATCAGGGGAATCCCCGATCGTAACCTGTCCGGCTCAAGTGGAAGATTGAGATCAGAGAGGCAAATGTTAAATTGAGGCAGGTTCGCAAGAAGTGTTTGCGTGACCGTCGTCTGGATGCTCAGGCGGAACCTGCCTGTACCGTCAGGCATTTCGAACCGGGATCAAATTTATATCGATCCAGGGGATCTCGGGGCCGAGGCAGCATCGCCGGAGGCTCAGAGGAAGAACAAATGCAAGTGAACCAAATGCTGACACTGCAGGAGGCAGCAGAGATCCTGAAGTGCCATCCGAAAACGCTGCGACTGATGGCGGCCGCAGGAAAGATACCCTCACGGCGAGTAGGTAGCCTGTGGCGGTTCAGCCCGATCAAGCTACAGGAGTGGCAGGATGGGAACGCATAGCTAAGGATGCGGCGACGGGTTCAACTCGTCGCCTCGTCTGTCGTGCTAGGAAGCAGCATGTTCACTACTCTATTGTTTGCCTCTCGCTTTTCATCACTCATCGCTCTTCCGTAAACATTGAAAGTGGTCGAGATTGCGCTGTGTCGCATCAAGTCTTTTGTGACTCCTGGCGCCACACCAACCGAGTCGAGCCATGAACGATAGGAGTGCCGTAGGGAATGAAAGCCGAGTCCCTCGATGCCGATCGCCTCGCCAGCTGGACGAATCCAGCGTTGTTGCAGGCTTGGGGACATATATGGCATGCCCGTCGCTGGGTTCACGAATACCCAATCAAATTCTGAGTGCGTTTTCCACGCCAATAGCAACTCCTCCAACGCTGGGGCCAAGGGCAGTCTGGCCGTCGAAGAAGCTGTCTTTGTCTCATCTATGGCACCACGGTAAGCGCTACGCCGAATCGCTACCGTCTTTCGCTCCCAATCAATATCTTTCCACTGCAGACCTAGCGCCTCACTAACCCGCAGTCCTAGGCACCCCATCGTAATGCTGATCATGTTCACGTGGGCTGGTAAATGGCTTATCACATCACGGAATTGATCAGGCGATAGTACAACCGAGTCTTTTCGACGCTTTGTAACGCCCTTGATATCGACGAATTCAAGCGGATTTCTGCGTTCGAGGGGTAGATACTCCCAACGAGTGGCCAACTTAAAGAGCGTATGCATTAAGCTTCGCAGATGACCTTTTGTTATGGGGGCTAACTCAAGATCTCGAAACCATGAATGCAGCTCCCCAGGCTTGATCTCGAGTAATAGATAGGATCCCCATTTCGGTCGCAGGTGATTCCTGATAAGCGAGATATAAGAGTCTCGGGTGGACTTGCGGTCGGGCATCTCTTCCGCGATATAGCGATCGAGCAAAGCGTTAAACGTAACACCAGTCGCTAAGGCATACTCAGTTCGATCGTTCAGCTTTAGAAGTTTCCCGTCGAGATGCTGACGAACCGCCTTTTCTGTTCTGTAGATGGCGCCGTCAAAGGTCAGCGTCTTGTGGATACGCCTTCCGTTTTCGACGGCGTAGTAGCGGAATTCCCAAGCAAAACCCTTGGCCCTTTTTACGCGTCGAATCGACCCCCGCTGGTATCGCTCTCTTGTGATTTTGATGGTGGCTGCCCCCCGGATTCAGGAACAGTTTATCTTACGATGGGTTAACGAGGTGGAATCGGGTTCGCCTATACTGATTTAAGTTACTGATTGTATTGGAGCACCGGGCGGGAATTGAACCCGCGAATACTGGTTTTGCAGACCAGCGCGTTAGCCACTTCGCCACCGGTGCTCTCATCCGCCGCTTGGGGGCAGCGGCCTAAGGAATGTTACTCCGGCTGCGCAACCGTCCGCAGATAGGGCTTTACTGTTTTGTAGCCGGGGAAGATCTTGTCCGCCTCTTCGTTCGATACCGCGCCCGTGATGATTACCTCCTCGCCCTGCTTCCAATTGGCGGGAGTGGCCACGCGATGTTTGGCAGTGAGCTGGATCGAATCGAGCACGCGGATAATTTCGTCGAAGTTGCGGCCAGTGGTCATGGGATAAGTCAGCGTCAGCTTGATGCGCTTGTCGGGGCCGATAACGAATACGGCGCGCGCGGTTGCGTTGTTAGCCGGGGTGCGGCCTTCGCACGAGTCGCCTGCATCCGCGGGCAGCATATCGTAGAGCTTGGCAACCTTCAGCTCCGGATCGCCAATGAGGGGATACTTTACGATATGACCGGTGACATCCTCGATGTCCTGCGCCCACTTGCCATGGTCAGAGACCGGATCAACGCTGAGACCAATAACCTTGGCTCCGCGCTGCGCAAACTGGTCCTCGAGTGCTGCGACAGCACCCAGTTCGGTGGTGCAAACCGGGGTGAAGTCCTTGGGGTGAGAGAAGAGTACGGCCCAGTTATCGCCGATCCATTCGTGGAAATGGATTGTGCCATGGGTGGTCTCAGCCCTGAAGTCCGGTGCGATATCGTTAATGCGGAGTGACATGTCGTTACCTCGTTGTGATTGCGATGTTCTCTACTGGGGACACTAAAAACCCACCCGGCCTCTCGGCAGCGGGTGGGTCTGAGATTCTCGAAACTGACTAGCTCGATTCGCTCATGCACACACCCGCACGGGGCAGCGGCAACAGCAGCAGCACGGACACATGCAGGTTGAACCGAGCTTTACCATAAGAGCAATTTTGCGGAGGAATTTCACCAATTATCGTAATGAGAATAGAACTTGGGGGAGGCTGTGTCAAACCTATGTCGATGCGTGAACTGGAGTACCGGCTTTGCGACGTATTCACCGCGATACCGCTCCAGGGGAATCAACTGGCAGTGTTTCTGGACGCAGGCAGTCTGACGGACGCTGAGATGCACGCCATCGCGCGGGAGATGAACCTCTCGGAAACCACATTTATCGTCCGGCGGGACGCGGCAGTGGAGCGAGAGCGAGGCGTCCGGGTGAGAATCTTCACAACCCACGAGGAACTACCTTTTGCCGGGCATCCGACGCTGAGAACCGCGTCGACGATCCGCAGAGAGTTTGCCGGATATGTAGGTGCACAGACCGTCTTACTTGATCTCAACGTCGGGCGAGTGCCAGTAGCCTTTGCAGCAGGCCCCAATGTGAGCGACGTCGGCTACGGCGTGATGATGCAGCCGGATCCAATTTTTGGTGAACAGCACGATACATCCGAAATCGCACCTCTACTCGGACTGAGGCAGGAAGATTGTGCCGACCAGCCTTTGCGCAAACCGTTTCAACGGGCTTGCCGTACTGCATTGTTCCCCTTCGATCGCTCGAAGCGCTAGGCAGGCTGATAATCGATATGCGCGCTGCTGAACGGTATTTGCGCACCTCCGATGCGAAATTCTTCTATGCAATTGCGCCGGATGGTCCCGGGGTATGGCGCGCTCGCATGCAGTTCTACAACGGCGAAGATCCGGCCACTGGCTCAGCAGCGGGGTGCGCCATTGCGTACCTTGTGCGGCATCAAATTGTGGCACCAAGCGAGCCCGCGCACATTCGCCAAGGCGTCGAAATTGGCCGGCCGAGCGATCTATACGCTTCGGCAAATTCCACTTCGGGAAAGATCGTAGAAGTTCGCGTTGGGGGCAGCACAGTTCATGTAGCAAAAGGACGCCTTTTCCTTGAGTGATTCACACGGTTTCAACAGAGGGTGGATGCTCCAACCATAAGATTTACGGAGTGATCGCGGAACTTGGTGGAAGTGGGACCCAAATCGGTTCATCTTTTCGCCTCATATTCCCCGTTTACAGGTGTTCACTCTCTTCGTACTCTTGGCAAGCGTTTTGAGAAAAGTAAACGCAACTTTCGCCGATTTGCTGACAATTTAATTTGAGCGAGGGCGCCCAGGATATGCGCGTGGCCCCACCTGCGGTATTCGGGAGGCACACCGGAGAAGCGCACGGCAGCGGGTGATCGCGCAGGCAACTATACCTGGCAATCTCGTTCTCCGCATCCTGGTCCGACCCGGATCGCGGCCTCGCGCAGGCGCGGAACACATGCCCACAGGCAGTTCCGTTGAGCGCGATAGGAGCCGTATATTCCATTCCCGGACCAGGATGCGGTTATCAGTGACCCGCTGCTTGAGGCACACGACTGTAGTGTGTCCATGCATGTAGAGCCTCGCGTGCGCTGCGAGAGAACCAAGGAATTACATGAGGCCCAAGAAGACGATTCTTTGCATCGACCAGAACGAACAGGCATTGGCAGTTCGCAAGTTCATGCTGACAACTCGCGGCTACCGCGTCGTCACCGCATTGTCCAGTCACGAAGCCCTGGATATTTTCCGCAGGGGTGGAGTCGACCTGGTGCTTAGCGATCTACTGCTGCCTGAAATGGATGGCAACGAGATGGTTCGCCGAATGAAAGACATTTCACCCGAAATTCCGACTATTCTCGTGAGCGGTACGGTTAAGAATTTCGAGCGGGCCAACCGCGCAGACGCTTTCCTGCCAAAGGGAGCCTGCACTCCAGTGGAGGTTCTTGAGCGAATCCGCGTGATGATTGCTCGAAAGCGCGGGCCAAAGAAGGCTGTACCGAGGCCCGTTCTCGATCAGGAGCCGGGTGCGGTATTTAACGGTCCTTTGCAGCCCGCCATCGCCTCATGACTGCGGCGGCCATCGATGTTGCGGCTCCGCCCATTTACAATCGATGAGTGCAGCCCATCATCCATGCCGAACAGCTCGGCAAAGTCTATCGCACAGGTAAGATCGAGGTTCCGGCTCTCCGAAATGTCTCTTTTTCGATAGAGCCGGGCGAGTTTGTAAGCATTGTCGGCCCTTCGGGCAGCGGCAAGTCTACACTGTTTTACCTGCTTGGCGGGCTCACTCGCGCCAGTTCGGGCAAGATCGAAATCGGCGGAGTCGACTTTGCCGCTCTTGACGATGGCGATCGCACCAAGATGCGCCGATCAAAGATCGGCTTCGTTTTTCAAAAGTTCAATTTGCTGCCTACGCTTTCCGCTCGAGACAATATCGAGATAGCCTATGACATTTCCGGACGAACCGAGCCGCTTGACCAAGCGTACCTCTCACACCTTGCGGAGATGCTCAGCATTACGGGACGCCTCGAGCACCGCCCCTCGGAACTATCGGGAGGAGAACAGCAACGGGTTGCCATTGCGCGTGCTTTGATTACCCATCCCGCGATCATCCTGGCCGACGAGCCGACGGGCAATCTGGATACGAAGAACTCCGAAGCGGTACTGGAGATGCTGTTGCGCTCTAACCGCGAACTGAAACAAACGGTACTGATGATCACACATAATCCGGATGCAGCTGCCATCGGTGATCGGATTCTTCATATGCGCGATGGAGAGATCGTTGGGATTGAGGCCGGAAACGGGAGTTCCGGGACGAGTCGGCAGGCAGCGGTCATTTAGCCGGGTATTCATCCAGTAGCCGGGGATTCATCCAGGATCGGAACCAGATGCACGCACGTGACGATCTTCTGGAAGCGCGGGTCACGCCGCATATGGTCAAACACCGGATCAATGTTGAGATAGATCAGTGAGCCGGCATGCTCGCTGCAAGCCTTGTTGAGCCAGTCGATGCTCGCATTGTCATCGTTCAACGCGGCATAGACCGCTGCGATTTCAGCAGCTGAGACGTAGCGTTCGACGGAAGCCTTCACCAGGCTATCCAGGATTTGCCGGGCCTCTTCCTGGCGATGGGAGAGAGCGTAGCAACGTGCCAGGTATGCCCGAGCTATCGGGTCGTCGTGCGAGAGGGTCACCCCTTTCTCAAACTCGACACAGGCTTCCTTGAGTCGACCTGTGTAGAGATAGTCAAGGGCCAGGACTCGATGTGCCTGTACAAAATTGGGATCGAGTTCGATGGTCTTAAGCGCCTGCGGTATCGAGCGATCGTACTCTCGCGCCATCATATGATGCCATGCCATGTGCTCGTTCATGAGCACATTCGTGGGCTCAATGTAGAGTGCTTGTTCGCTCTGTTCGTGTGATTCCTGCACGCGGCCCTCAGCCATCAGCTCGTGCGAATACCAGTGGTGGGCAGTGAGATACCTCGGATTCAGGTCGAGAGCGTGGCGGAACTCGGCCTCTGCGCCCTCCCAATCCCAATCGTAGATGAGCTTGATGTAAGCAAGTGAAGTATGCGCTTCGGCGGAGTTCTGGTTCAGCGCAAGGGCTTTTTCCGCGGCTTCCTTGGCTTTCGGCATCGCTGTTTGTGGGGACAGGAAGCTGTTGCCGTAGGAACCGGCGAGGATATAGGCATCTGCGAGGCCGGTGTAAGCTGCCGCGTAGTTCGGGTCAATGGCGATTGCCTGGCTGAAAAGATCGATGCTTCTTTGCACAGATTCTGCGCTTCGCATGGCCCAGTAGGAACGGCCTTCGGTATAGAGTTCTCGCGCTTGCGGGTCTATGCTCTGTGCGACCTCTTCAGAGTGACCCTGCGGGCCGTTTCGTCGGGTTCGCGCGGCAATGAGATATCTGTAAGCAACCCATGTAACACATAGAGCCAGGAGAATCGCCGCACCAATTGCCAATGTTCGAGTCCTCAAAATTTCGGGACGTGAAACTGGCGTGACCGCCTGGGCCTTGGTTGCGATGGGCCTGGGGGAGGATTCGTCTGCAGGCGAAAGCGGTACGGCAAGCTGCTTCGCATCTCCGCCGTCTTTGCCGTGCTCGCTTACAGCACCGTCGAATCTGTAGCCTCTCTTTGGGACGGTGGCGATGTACTGACGGCCGTCCGGCTGTTCGCCAAGCGTCTTTCGCAACAGCGAGATATTGACCGTCAGGTTGATTTCCTCGACAAAGCTGTCCGGCCAAATGGCACGCATAAGTTCGTCGCGGGTTAATAACTGCCCGCTTCTGGAAACCAGCGCGACCAGGAGCTCGAAGGTTTTTGGCGCCAGCGGTATAGGGGTTTCCCCGCGAAGCAGGAGATGCTCGCAAGGACACAGCCGAAATGGCCCGAACTTGTAGGATATGCCGTTCATCTGGCTCTAAATCCTGAATAAGAGAGCCCAATATATTTCCAACAATTCTCTAAGGATAGTCCAAGAGGTTGAAAACGCGGCAGATTTTCCTGCCGGCCCCGCATGAGCCTTACGGCACGGGAACCTTGTAAAGCCAGGATTCGATTTTGAAAATAAAGCCGTTAGGTGTGTTCCTCCTGAGCGGCCACAGGGCAGTCAAGAACCAAGTTAAGTTTGAGCGGATTCAAAAGACATTGGGGGCGTGGTCTTCCTACTGTGCAATTGCTGCGGCGTGCGCTGCATCGCCGACAGGAATACGTGAATCGAGGATCTCCTAATGCATAGTAATTTTCTCCGCTACGTCGTAGCTGGTTTTACACTCGCCGCCACGACCGCCTTGACTTTCGGTCAGGCCTCTCGTAACACCGATGATGTCTTCCTTCCCAGCCCCGTAAGAAGCGCCTCCACTGTTCCAACCAACGGCGATGTAAACCCCTATGGTGTCGCCTTCATCAAGAACAACTTCCTCACTGGATCGGGTCCGCTCAAGCACGGCGACATCCTGGTTTCAAACTTCAACAACAAACAAAACCTTCAGGGGACGGGCACAACCATCGTCCGGATTCCTCAAAGCGGCACACCGACAGTTTTCTTCCAGGGTACAGCTCCCCTCGGTCTTTCAACCGGTCTGGGAACCCTTCAGTACGGGTTTGTGCTTGTGGCCAATCTGCCTACGCAGGATGGAACATCTGCTACCGCGGGACGCGGTTCTCTGTTGGTAATCAACAACCAGGGCAAGCTGATCCAGACGTTTACCAGCGCACAAATTAATGGGCCCTGGGACGCGACAGTTGTAGACAACGGCGACCGCGCCAGCATGTACATCTCAAATGCTCTTGATGGCACGGTGAGCAGAATCGACTTCGCTGTGAGCTTCAGCGGCTTGACGAAACTGGACCACTATACGATCGCTTCCGGATTTATGCATCAGGGTGACCCGGCGGCCCTCTTTGACGCGCCAACCGGCCTGGTCTACGACCGCACAACTGACCGGCTGTATGTAGCTTCGACTCTGGACAATGCAGTGTTCGTTGTGAACGATGCGTCGAGGCGGACGTCCAGCGCAGGACCTGGCGACATCATCTACCAGGACGAAACGCACCTGCACGGCGCTCTGGCGATGGCAGAAGCCCCAAACGGGCATCTCCTCGTGACCAACAACGACGTGATCAACAGCGATCCAAACCAGCCGAGCGAAATCGTTGAGTTTACGAAATGGGGCGAGTTCGTGAAGGAAATTCCGGTCGATCCCAACCAGGGTGGTTCCTTCGGACTGGCGGTAGAAAAGGTGACCAACGACACCGCGATTCTGGCGGCGGTGGATGACAACACTGCCTCGATCACCATCTGGACGTTGCCGCTCAACTAACTCGCGAAAGTGCGATTGACACTACCTGTTTCGGACAATGAACCGAAAGCGGAAAGCCGGGAGGAATTCAAACCAGATTTCCTCCTGGTCTATTGACGGTGTTTCCGTCTCGACAACCGCCGCCAACTATGCACAGCGCTAAATACTGAAGGTCGAAATCAAAGCGAGAAAGGCAAAATCATGGAAGTCATTGCCAACAGATCCCACGCCCAGTCCGTACCCCCCTCCCTGATTGAGTTTCTCCTAGGAGATGGCATCCATACCGGTTGGCTGGACGAGCATGGTATTCCGACAGGACGCACACTTGCTAACAACAGTCGGCAAACCTCAAAATGAGGCCGCCCCCGCCGCAGACCGGGCCGTTATCGATCCGGACTTGCGTTGACCGCCGCGGACCCTGCCGATATACTCGAAGAGTACCCAGCGGGAGTAGCTCAGTGGTAGAGCATCGCCTTGCCAAGGCGAGGGTCGCGGGTTCAAGTCCCGTCTCCCGCTCCAGTCAGCTCGGATCCGATCCCGCCACAGCGCGCATCACCGAACTGGCTTCTCAAAGGCCGCCTGAATTAGTATTTCCTGTCCAGGGCGCGGTACCCAAGTGGTAAGGGAGAGGTCTGCAAAACCTTTATGCGTCGGTTCGATTCCGACCCGCGCCTCCATAGAATCTTTCTAAGTAACCGGTCGACATTTCCATTGCCATCCCTGGCTCCGAGAGGATCAAAAGGCGGGCGAGCTCAGCCAGTGCTCGCGCACGGCTCCGTTTTCTCCTGCGAAAGGGAAGGTCCGCCAGCATCATCATTTCACGAAGCGTCGACTGGATTCTGAGGTAGGCTACTCTCACTCTTTGTCCGGCTCTGTTCAAGCTTTGATCTTCAATCTTGAAAATCTCAGGAGCGCATCGATGCTTTCTCAGGCGAATATCTCTCCCACCACCGCTATGGGCGCGAATCTCGTTAATGGAGGAGGCGCCACCTTTCGTTTCTGGGCGCCGCGAGCCACTGCTGTATATCTCAACGGCTGCTTTGGAGGGACCTGGCAATCGGGCCAGAGCGACGACCTGTTGATGGCGAAGGATCCGAACGGGTACTGGACGGGGTTCGTCGGCAACGCGAAGGATAGCGATCCCTATCACTACTGGGTGGCGGGCACCGGCTCGAGCGGGTACAAGCGCGACCCGTATGGGCGCGAGATGGCCACCGACCAGCCGTTCCCGATCTGCTGCTGTCTGATTCGCGCCAGCGACGCTTATCCCTGGCATGATGCTCAGTTCGTTACTCCTGACTTCTCCAACATGATCATCTACCAGCTGCACATCGGAACATACGCTCCGAGTGCGCCGGGAAAGGCGTCGACTTTCCTTGATGTGATCGGCAAGATCGAGTATCTGGCCGCGCTTGGGATCAACGTGCTGCAGCCGCTGCCGGTCGACGAAATGGAGACGAACCTTTCGATGGGCTATAACGGTGCGGACCTGTTCTCGCCTGACTTTCCCTTTGTCGTGACTGATGCCAGTGCCCTTAACGGGTACCTCGCCAATATCAACAGGATGCTGGGGAATAAGGGATGTGCACCGCTTTCCTCTATGGACATCAGCACCGGGCCCGCGCAGCTGAAGGCGATGGTCGACCTGTGCCATCTCTACGGCATTGCGGTGACCTTCGACGTCGTGTACAACCATGCCGGCGGATTCGAGGGCGACGACGACGGCATCTTCTTCGGAGATCGGGCGGATGACCCGTTCAACATGAATCAGAGTTTGTACTTCACTGACCAGTCGACGGCTGGAGGGCTGTCGTTTGCCCTCTGGAACGACGCGGTGCGCGAGTTCCTGATCAATAATGCCAAGTACTACATCGATGAATTCCACGCCGATGGGTTTCGCTGCGACGAGATCAGCGATCTGCTCTCGATGAACCAGGATTCGGGCTGGACGTTCTGTTGCGACTTCACAAACACAATTCATTATGACAAGCCTCGAGCCATTCTCAATGCAGAGTACTGGGAGGGCGACAACCAGAATTATTTTCGGTCGACCCAGCAGATTCTGATGCCTACGTCCTGGGGTGGCACGGGATTCGATGTGGTCCAACATGCAGGGATCCGCGATTCCGTCCGGGGCGCCATCGGCCAGGCTGCGCAGGGTCAGGGCGCGAGTATCGATTTCGACTCCATTGCCGGGAATCTCTATCCGCAGGGTCTTGGTCACGGCTGGATGGCGGTGCCATGCGTGGAGAACCACGACCTGGTGGCGGTTGGACGGGAGCCGCGCCTTCCCGCATTGGCGGACAGCTCAAATTCACGGTCGTGGTACGCGCGGAGCCGCTCGCGATTTGCGACGGCGGTGCTGCTGACCTCGCCGGGTATACCCCACATCTTCATGGGGCAGGAGTTCCTTGAGGACAAGCAGTGGAATTGGGACCCAACCTCGCCCAACCTCATATGGTGGGCCGGAGTCGACGGAGCCGACCAGGCAATGGTCAATCATCTCCGGTTCACGCAGGACCTGATCCGGCTGCGGTGGAACCAACCAGCTATCCGCGGGGACAACGTCAATCCATTCCATGTCCACGATCAGAACCGGGTGATTGCGTATCACCGATGGCTGGATAGTGGCGATGACGTGATCGTGGTGGCGACGCTTTCAGAATCCACCTGGTGGGGATATGGCATCGGCTTTCCCGGTGGCGGATTCTGGAAGGAAGTCTTCAACAGCGATGTCTACGACAACTGGGTCAATCCTCAGGTGGCCGGGAACGGCGATGGCGTCTGGGCGTCGGGACCGGGAATGCACGGGTTTGGGCAGTCGGCGAACGTCGTGATTCCCGCGAACGGGGTGGTGGTGTTCGCACGCGGCTAGGGTACGTTCGTGATGGGTACCCCCTCTCTCCCCTTTTGGCGGGCATTCCGTAAGCGTTTCATTCGAGGGCGTTTGCGGATTCCGATTCGTAACCGTTTCATTCTATTGGAGCGGGCCGTAACCGTTTGTATGTGCGGGACTTATCGGGCAGGAAGTGATGCCTGGGCCGTAACCGTTTCATTTTATTGGAGATGGCTGTAACCGGTTGTTCTGGTTGGGGTTAACCGGTGCTGCCGGCGTTCGGCGAGTTGCCTGCTCGGCTGCGATTCGGGCTTGCTCGCGCGCGATGTAAGCCTCCTCGGCCAACTGATCGAGCCTTGTTGCCGCTGCCTCGTAGATGGCGTGGGCATGGAGCGGGGAGAGGGCTTTGTGCTGCACTTTGAAGGTGGTTTCGAGGAGGGTGACGGCAGCCCCAAAGAGGTCCATGGAAGGGAACTGTGCGACAACCTCGCTGGCATGGGCAGCCCTTTCGCGCTGGCGGGAGTCGGCGTGGACCTGGCACCAGGGGCGGCTTCTGAGCGCAAACTGCTTGCATTGCGAGCCGGTGGGGAGAATCTGAGCGCAGAGACGGATCTGGGACATTCGGGCTCCTTTGAGTAGTGCCGGAAATAGAAAAGGCCCGCCGGAGCGAGCCTGAGGAGATGTCTACTTCTATTTTATCGGGTGGAGAGAAATGGCCCGCCAAGTTTGCGGAGAAATCTTCGATTTGAAATGAGTGAGTTGCGAAGAAAGTTGGGGCTGGGGGGATTGACAGGGTCGGACGGGTATCCACCCACATCTGGCGATGAAGCTGCCAGATATGGGGCACCCATGATCAGGATTCAGATCTGGGCCATACGTCCACCGTCGGTTTGGGATTTCTATCCCACGCATGCCAACGCCGGGTTTGTGCGGGGCATCGGTCAGCGCTGGCCTATTGAGGTCTCGCCAGCTCGAGTCCTCGTCGCTCATACCAACGGAGCACGCGCAGCGCTCGGAGCGTATTCCACCGACTCGGCTCTCCCACCGATTCGTTGAACGAGAAGGCGAGGCCCTCGTCGTGCGCGGCATCGAGGAGCCACCGGCCGTTGACCTGACGCCTGCTCTCGACGAGGTTTACGGCATCGCGCATGCGCGAGTCCGGCTCGACATCGGCCGCTCTGAAGTAGTCGAGCGCACGGAGAACGTCGTAATGGTAGCGGGGCGGGAAGGCGAACTTCAGGAACGCCGGGTTCACGACCTCGCCGGTCGAGAGTCTCCGAAAAAGGCCGCGCTCAAGCAGGTACTCCTCGCCGCGCTGTCTGGCTGCAGCGATCTGGGACGCGATCTGAGGCCCGATTTCTGATGCTGACCCGAGGGCACGCTCGTACTCCAGCAACCCCTCCAGAACGCAGATCGTGGTGTGGAACGACGAACGCGTACTCTTCGGCGCTTCGCAGTTCCAACCGCCGTCATCGAGCTGCTCGGCGAGGAGACGGCGCGCGAGGCTCTCCGCCGGGCGTCCGAAGTAGCCGCCAAGCGCGAGGACGCCTCCATTGATGCATGGTTCCTCTTCACCCGCAAAGAAGGTGTTCCCGCCGAATTCCGGCGAACGCAAATCCCAGCAGCCGGGCTGGTCGCTCCAGTGAAGGCTCGCCTCAAGGCGCGCCATCGCCGACTCGACGGCAGGCTCGCAGTGGTCAACGCCGGTCGCGCGCAGGAGGAGCAATGTGAAGAGGGTCGGCAGCCAGACCGGGGCATTGGCCCGGCGCCATGACCCGTCGGACTCCTGGCGGGCGAGAATTTCGGCACCCAACCCTTCGCGCGGGACGCGGGCTCGCTCCGCGGCGATCGCGGCCGGGGAGGCGTCGGTCAGATCGCGCATCGCCTGCCAGCTTATTGCCGGGTCCGAATCGAGCAGCCAGTCTATGGTGTTCACCTCGGGGTCCACGCCGCGATATTAGCTTATTCAACGGCCACCGCTCCCGGTAGACACGCTCCTGAGCCATCGACAACTTTGCGAGAATCAGGTAAAAGATATCGCCGTAGTGTGCAGGTCTAAGCCGTGGAATGACTCGCCGCTTTCTGTTCGGCACTAACAGGACACTTCGCTAAGTTGAACTTATCATGCGAGTGGCGATGAAATTCGGAGGAGAACAGATTGAGCGCAACGATTATGGGTCCGGATGGGAAGGCGCGTTGCGCGTGGAGCGCCTCGGCTCCGGAGTTTCTCAACTATCACGACACGGAGTGGGGCTTTCCAGTTACCGACGATCGTCGGTTGTTCGAGAAGCTGAGCCTGGAGGGCTTTCAGTCCGGGCTGAGCTGGCGCACGATCCTGGCCAAGCGCGAGAACTTCCGTGCGGCTTTCCGTGGTTTCGATTTCGACAAGGTCGCGCGCTTCACCGAGCGCGACGTCGAGCGCCTGCTCAAGGACGAGGGGATCGTCCGGCACCGGGGCAAGATCGAAGCAGTGATCAACAATGCTCAACGGGCGCGGGAGATGGTGAAACAGGAAGGCTCTCTGGCGGCATTCATCTGGCGCTACGAGCCAGGGAACGTGAAGACGGCACAGGCGCAGGCGGTGTCGACCTCGACCGAGTCGGTGGCCCTGTCGAAGAAGCTCAAGAAGCTGGGCTGGAAATTCGTCGGGCCGACGACGGTCTATGCCTTCATGCAGGCGATGGGGCTGGTCAACGATCACACTGAGGGATGTGTGATTCGGGCGAGGGTAGAAGAGGCGCGAAGGAAATTCAAGAAGCCGGGGCGGTGATTGGCTTTCCCAAGTCCGAAAAACCAGACCCTTCAGCAAACTCAGGGCGAGCTGTGGGCACCCAGAGTAGAGGCGACGCTTGCATGACCCGCAAGCAAAGTAGATGGTAGGAAGTGAGGACCATTGTAAGCATGCCAGCTACGCTCTCGGTGGCGATGATTGCCACCAACGAGGAGAAGAATCTGCCCCGCACGCTTGAAGCGGTGAAGTGGGCGGATGAGATTGTGATTGTCGATTCGGGGTCGGTGGACCGGACGCCGGAGATTGCGAAGTCGTTTGGGGCCAAGCACTCATTTAACCGGGATTTTCGTGGGCATCCGGAACAGAAGACGATTGCCATCGCCAAGTGCACGGGCGACTGGATTCTGCTGCTGGATGCGGATGAGGTAGTGACGCCGGAGCTGGCGGAGGAGATCCGGCGGACGATCGAGAATCCTCAGTATGAGGCGTACTGGGTTCCGCGGCTGAACCTGTTCATGACGCGGTGGATTCGGCATGGAGGGTTCTATCCCGACCACAAGCTGCGGCTGTGGCGGCGGGGCTCGGCGCGGATGGAGACGAATGTGGGGCCGCATGGTACTCCGCAGTTTGATGGGCCGAAGGGGACGCTGAAGCACGACCTGGTTCACTATGCGTATCCGAGTTTCGAGCTGTATCTGAGCCACATGAACGACTACAGCTCGGAGAACGTGTATGCGCTGGTGAACAAGGGCAAGGCCAAGTCGACTGCGGCGATGCTGTGGCTGGCGGTGGTGAATCCTGTTGCGACGTTTGTGAAGAATTATCTCTTCCGGCTGGGTTTCCTGGATGGCGTGGAGGGGTTGGTCTATCACCTGAACCACTCGGTCTACATTCACTGGAAATATGTGAAGGCGTGGGACGCGCAGAAGCGTGCTCGTTTAGATGAGAGCCGCTCCGATCAAGAAGCAGGTCCTTCGACTGCGTCTGACGCTGACCGCGCCAGACTTCGCTCAGGATGACATCGCTTTTGTCTTCCGAGGCCGTGCCGATTGGAAGAGATAGACGGTAAGTATGGCGATGAGCGGCTCCAGAGGATGGCGAAAGCGCGCATTCACAGTTACAAAATAATAGGTGAGCGGCAGCAACATAAAGGCCCAGGCAAAGAGCCACGCGGCTGGGGTCCGGTTTTTTAGAGAGAGAAGAAGCCCGAGACAGCCGGTGATGCTCAGGAAACAATAATTGAGCTCGCGGAGATACTCGCTCAGCGGGGATCGCTCGTCGGGATGCGGGACGCTGACCCAGTAGAAATAAATCCGCTTCAGAGTGATGAGGGCGAAGTGCGTGCGATGTGCCGCTATATAGGCCTTCGCCTTCGCGCCTTGTTCGCGGACGTAAGCGATTTCTCCGAGGGCCTTGTAGCGCATGGTATCGGGATCGCGCTCGACGAGCGGGAGTGTGGCGACGAAGGGGAAGCCGTTCGATCCGGGGCCGCTGCCGGCGTAGAACTCGGCTCCGAGATTGGAGCGCATGGGGATGAAGACGTGGAAGACTCGCCAGTTGCGGTAGATCCACGGAGCGATGACGGCGAGGCACACGATGGAAGCCAGAGCGGCGCGGGTGAGGGAGGCGGATCTTGCGTGGGTTCCGAGGAGAATCCAGATACCGGAGGCGGGCAGAAATAAAAGCAAGCTGGAGTTGGAGAGGGCGATGAGTCCCCAGAGGAGTCCGAAGAGGAGCCAGCGAGTAGTGGATTGCGGGTCGGGTGGTGGCTCGGCTTCGCCGATGGCGCGCATGCGCAGCGCGACTACGAGCGCGAAGGAGAAAAGCATGGTGGTGAGGGACATCTCCCACACCCAGTGGATGGCGTATTGCAGGGCCGCGGGATAGAGGGCCCAGAGCCACGCGGACCAGATTGCAACGCGGCGGTTGTAGCAGCGGGCAGCGATTTCGTAGATGGCGGGCGCGGTGGCGGCGGAGAAGACGCTGTTGACGGTGAGAAGAATCCATGCGGACAGTGCTGTGTAGACTCCGAAGAACTTGAAGACAGCCGCCATCAGAAGTGGGTAGAGCGGCGGAACCCAGGCGGTAGGGCCGGTGTGTCCCACGAAGGGGTCGGAATAGCCGTATCCGGTGGCGAGAGCGCGGGCGACGCGGCCCATCTCCCAGCCGAACTGGAAGTGATCCTGGAAGGGGCGGATGCGATAGGTGTGGCCGAGGGTGATGACCAGGATGCGGACGAGGAGCGCTGTCCAGAAGATGAGGCGGTGAGCGCGGAAATCGCTTGAGTTACCGGGCGGGATGGGTTGAGTGGGCAAGCGTCAGTTTAGCTCAGAGATTTTCGCCGAGTCGCGGATTGGAAGAGGTAGACGGAGAGGATCACGATGAGGGGTTCGAGGGGATGGCGGAAGCGAGCCTCGACAGTGACGAAATAATACGTAACCGGCAGGAGTACAAATGCCCAGGCAAAGAGCCAGGCGGCGGGGATGCGTCGGCGCAGGGAGAGCGCGAGGCCGAGGAGTCCGGTGATGGAGGGCAGGCAGTAGTTGATCTGGCGGATGAGGTCGAGGAACCAGTGCTTGCCGGTCGGGTGAGGGACGCTGGCCCAGAAGAAATAGAAGCGCTTGAGGGAGAGCGCGGCGAAACGGGCGGGGTTCGCTGCGATCCATGCTTTGGCAAGCTGGCCGCGCTGGTGGACGTAAGCGAGCTCGCCGTAGCGGACGTAAAGGCGATGCTGGATGTCCTGCTCGGGCAGGCCGATGAGGACGCCGTAGCGGAAGCCGTAGGCGCCGGGGCCGTTGCCGGCGTAAAGCTCGGCTCCGAAGTTGGAGCGCATGGGAATGAAGGCGTGGAAGGCGAGCCAGTTGCGGTATGTCCACGGGGCAATGCAGGCGATGAAGACAAGGCCGGCGAGGGTGGCGCGGGCTAGGGCGGTGGATTGGTGCGGAAAGCCGAGGAGAATCCAGAGGCCGCAGACGGGCAGGAAGAGCAGCATCGTCGAGTTGGAGAGGGCGATGAGGGCCCAGAGGAATCCGAAAAGCAGCCAGCGGCGGGTAGTCTGGCGGTCTTCTGCGTCAGGAGCATCTCCAATACCGCGCATGCGCAGCGCTATTACGAGCGCGGCGGCGAAGAGGAAGGTGGAGAGCGAGGTCTCCCACACCCAGCGGACGGCGTACTGCATGGCGGCGGGATAGAGTGCCCAGATCCACGCGGACCATATCGCAACCTTGCGGTTGTAGCACCGGGCGGCGATCTCGTAGATGCAGAGTGATGTAGCGGCGGAGAAGATGCTGTTGAGGGTGAGGAGAATCCAGGCAGAGAGCGGCGTGTAGATGCCGGCGACTTTGAAGGCGGCAGCGATGAGCAGCGGATAAAGGGGCGGAACCCAGGCGGTGGGGCCGGTGTGTCCGCTGAAGGGGTCGGCGTAGCCGTATCCGGTGACGAGAGCGCGAGCGACGCGTGCCATCTCGTAGCCGAAGGTGAAGTGGTCTTCGAAGGGGCTGATGCGGTAAGTGTGGGCAAGGGTGAGATAGGCGACGCGGACGAGGAGGCCGGTCCAGAAGAGGATGACGGGTGCGCGGAAGGCTGATCCAAATCTGGAAGAACTGGCGGATGGCCGCGCGCCGGGTGGAGGCATATCTCCACATCTTACTTTTTCGCGCCGGCGCGGGAATGCCTGGGACTGCGGCGAGGGCTGAGCCTAGGCGCCGTAGCTGCGGGGTTCGGTGGTGCTTTCCCAGGGATAGGCCTGAAGGGGAGTGAAGGTGCGCTGGAAGAAGGCGTCGTCAACGATGTAGCATTCGCCGTCTTCTCCGCGGACGACCCAGTCTCCGCGCTTGACGTGGCGGAAGCCGAGGTCGGTTGCGATGGTCTGGTCTTCCTTGCATTGTGTGGCGTCCACAAGCAAGGGGCGGCAGGTGCGAAAAGTACCCATGATTCCTCCGCCGGCGAACGAGGCCGGCAGGTTTTATTTCACGCCGGGGTGCGTAAGGAGAGATGAAGCGGATCGTAAGGGGTTTGTTAAGAGCGCTGCGCGGTCAAGGACAGGATTGGGCGAAGAGGACGCGAAAATCGGGCTAGAATGAGGGGATGCTGTCCTCTGTTTTGCCGGTCCACGATGCCGCTGTTGAGAGCCCTGCTGCAAGTCTGGATTGGGCGCACCCGGTGGTGCGGGAGTGGTTCGTGCGGCGGTTTCAGACGCCGACTGAACCGCAGGAGCAGGGGTGGCCGCACATTCTCAAAGGGAAGCCGACGCTGATATCGGCACCGACGGGTTCGGGGAAGACGCTGGCGGCGTTTCTGATTGCGATTGACAGCTTGCTCCGGAAGGCGATTGAAGGGCGTTTGGATTGTGCGACCGAGGTTGTCTACGTTTCGCCGCTTAAGGCGCTGTCGAATGACGTCCAGAAGAATTTAGAGACGCCGCTGCGCGAGATTCAGGAGCTGGCGCTGGAGCGGGGATATCTATGCGCGCCGATTCGCACGGCGGTGAGGACGGGCGACACGTTGCCGGCGGAGCGGAGGGCGATGCTGAAGAGCCCGCCACACATTCTGGTGACTACTCCGGAGTCGCTGTACATCCTGCTGACGTCGGAGAAGAGCCGGCAGAATCTGCGTCGGGTGGGGACGGTAATCGTGGATGAAATCCACGCCGTGGCCGATGACAAGCGGGGATCGCACCTGGCACTGACGTTGGAAAGACTGGACGCGCTGGTTCGCGGGGAGAATCCGCTGAGCGCGGCAGATTTTGTGAGCGGGCACGAGGCTCCGCAACGGATCGGGCTGTCGGCGACGCAAAACCCCATAGAACTTGTCGCGGAGTTTCTGGCTGGAGAGCGTGCGCACGAAGTTGAGATTGTGCAGGCGGGGCAGCGGCGTGCCCTGGACCTGCAGATTGAAATATCCGCAGATGAGCTGGGGGCGGTAGCCACGCAGTCGGTGTGGGACGGGATTCATACGCGGCTGGCAGAGCTGGCGCTGGAGCATCGCTCGACACTGGTGTTTGTGAACACGCGGAGGATGGTGGAGCGGCTGGCATTTGCACTGGGTGAGCGGCTGGGCGAGGAGAATGTCGCGGCGCATCACGGAAGCCTGTCGCGCAAGCTGCGGCACGAGGCGGAGCGGAAGCTGAAGGCGGGCGAGATCCGGATTCTGGTGGCGACGGCGTCGCTGGAACTGGGTATCGATATCGGGACCGTGGACCTGGTGTGCCAGATCAATACGCCACGGGCGATTGCGACGGCGATGCAGCGTGTGGGCCGTGCGGGGCACTGGCGCGGAGCGATTCCCAAGGGGAGATTGTTCGCAACGACGCGCGACGACCTGATGGAGAACGCGGCGTTGATTCGCGCGCTGCGCAGTGGTGTGCTCGACCGGCTGGAGATTCCTTCGAAGCCGGCAGACGTGTTGATGCAGCAGATTGTCGCGGCGTGTGCAGCGGAGCCTTGGGAAGAGCAGAGGCTCTTCGAGCTGTTCCGGCGGGCGCAGCCGTATCGCGACTTGAGCTGGGAGGAGTTTGAAGAGGCGCTGTGCCTGCTAACCGACGGGATCGAATCGAGCCGCGGGCGTTATGGGGCTTATCTGCTGCGCGACCGCGTGCATGGGCGCATCCAGGCGCGGCGCGGGGCGCGGCTGGTGGCGGTGACGAATGGCGGGACGATTCCCGAGACGTCGCTGTTTCCAGTGATAGTGCAACCGGAGGGCGTGCAGATTGCGACGCTCGACGAGGACTTCGCGGTGGAGTCGATGCCGGGGGATATTGTTCTGCTGGGCAACACGAGCTGGCGAATCCAGCGGGTGGAGTCGGCGAGCGGGCGGGTTCTGGTAGAGGACGCGCACGGGCAGCCGCCGTCGGTGCCGTTCTGGACGGGGGAGGCTCCGCAGCGGACTGAGGAATTGTCGAAGTTCGTTTCCGAACTTCGAGTCGAGATAGACCGACGCACGAAGGAAGTTCTGCCTGGATATGTGAGCCAGACCAACCCGCAGGTCGCCGAGACGGTGGTGTGGCTGAAGCAGGAATGCGCTGTCGATGATGCCGGTGCGGAACAGATGATAGGCTACGTTGCCGCGGGCAGGGCCGTGCTTGGGACGGTGCCAACTGTAACCACGATTGTGGCAGAACGGTTTTTCGATGAGGGCGGCGGGATGCAG
>Ga0335074_10003184_pt1 | contig 22368 bp, 21 predicted proteins | sample Lox_Sample_23_FD_206715 | JGI IMG/M metagenome (GOLD analysis project Ga0335074, IMG submission 206715) | Soil microbial communities from Loxahatchee National Wildlife Refuge, Florida, United States - Lox_Sample_2.3 | ecosystem: Environmental > Terrestrial > Soil > Wetlands | place: USA...
GGCCGCGCCAGGTCTCGGTTCCGGGGCTGATCGTCTGCCTGGCCGGCTCGGCCGCCGCGGTCGCCGTGTGGGCGCACGGGCTGGGCGTGCTGGCGAAGCTCCTGCTGGCCACGGTGATCTTCAGCGGTACCGCGCTGGTCGCGTGGGTGCTCGGCGACTCCATGCGCTACCGGCGCGCGTACCTGACCGCGCTGGAGGATCGCGCGACCCGGCTGGAGCGCGAGCGCGACCAGCAGGCCCAGATCGCGGCGGCGGCCGAACGGGCCAGGATCGCCCGCGAGCTGCACGACGTGGTCGCGCACAACGTCAGCGTGATGGTGGTGCAGGCCGACGGGGCGGCCTACGCGCTGCACACCGACCCCGAGCGGGTGCCGCAGGCGCTGGCCGCGATCTCGCACACCGGGCGCAAGGCGCTGGCCGAGATGCGCCGGCTGCTGGGCGTGCTGCGCGCCGGAGACGAGCAGGCCGACCTGGCCCCCCTGCCCGGCCTGGATCAGTTGCGCGAGCTGGTCGAGCAGGCGCGGCACGCGGGCATGTCGGTGTCGCTCAGCCTCGACGGGCCGCCCCGGCCGCTGCCCGCGGGCGCCGAACTGGCCGCCTACCGGGTGGTGCAGGAGTCGCTGACCAACACCCGCAAGCACGGCGGCCTGGCCGCCGCGGCCACGGTCTGCCTGCGCTACGAGCCGGACGGGCTGCTGCTGCAGGTAACCGACGACGGGCTCGGCGCGGCGGCGGCGGCCGGCGACGAGCCCGGGCACGGCCTGACCGGGATGCGGGAGCGGATCGAGATGTACGGCGGGACGATCCAGGCCGGGCCGCTGCCGGGCGGCGGCTACCAGGTCACCGCGCGGCTGCCCGCCGGAGCCGAGTCGGGCGCCGTCGCCGCCCCCGGCCAGCGCACCCTGGACGGTGCGGCATGAGCGAGAGCTGGCGCGTGCCCCGCAGGCGAGCGGGAGACACAACATGAGCTCACCGGAAGGGCCGGGCACGCCGATCCGGATCGTGCTGGTCGACGACCAGGAGCTGGTCAGGACGGGGTTCCGGATGGTGCTCGAGGCGCAGCCGGACATGACCGTGGTGGGCGAGGCGGCCGACGGACTGGCCGCGATCGAGTTCGCCCGCGCGCACACCGCCGACGTCATGGTCATGGACGCCCGGATGCCCCGGCTGGACGGCGTGGCCGCGACCCGGCAGATCCGGCAGGCGGGCGACCGGCCCCGGGTGCTGATGCTCACCACGTTCGACCTCGACGAGTACGCGTTCGCCGCGCTGAAGGCCGGGGCCAGCGGCTTCCTGCTCAAGGACGTGCCGCCGGAGGAGCTGTTGTTCGCGATCCGCGCCGTGCACTCCGGCGATGCCGTGGTGGCCCCGTCGACCACCCGCCGCCTGCTGGACCGGTTCGCGCCCATGCTCCCCGCCGGCGACTCGAACGCCGCCGCCGAACTCGAAGAGCTCACCGAACGCGAACGCCAGGTGCTCATCCTGGTCGCCCAGGGACTGTCCAATGCCGAGCTGGCCAAGCGGCTGTTCGTGTCCGAGGCCACGGTGAAGACGCACGTGGGGCGGATCCTGGCCAAGCTCGGCCTGCGGGACCGGGTCCAGGCCGTGGTCTACGCCTACGAGAACGGCCTGGTCCGCGCCGGCCACCAATAACCGCGCCCTCCGCCCCGGCCGCCCCACCCCGCTCAACCACCCCTGACGGCCCAGTCGGCCTGCTCGCATGGCCGCGGTCCCAAGCGATATCGCACGATTGTTCGGTATGCGCCGTCGCGGCCGGGATCGGGACGGGCATGGATGTACCGGAGGGCGCGCTGGAACACGCCTAACGGTTCATCCATGAGCGTCGGCGGGCGCTGTTCGAGTGCGAGCCGCGTTTCCGGGCGTGCCATTTGCCGCTGAGGCCCTGTCCGATAACCGCCGACCGGACCGAAATCCGGCCGGCGACGGCCGGACGCCCAGATTGGGGTCTAGTCGTCCGGGCTGATAGGACTGTCAGCATTCTGCGATTTGCATACCGCAAATGACGCGCGGGCGTATTCTCTGCTGACCGGGACCCTGCGCATGGGGGAGATTACACAGTGTTACAACTGCACGGCTTCACCGATGGCCCGCTGATCCCGGTACTGGGCTACATCGTGTCCTGTGTCGGCCTGTTCCTCGGCTTACGCTGCGCCACGCGGGCCCGGGCCTGCGACGGCCCGACGCAGACCCGGTGGCTGCTGCTGGCCGGCGCGTCGATCGGCAGCGCCGGGATCTGGGCCATGGGCTTCATCCCCCTGCTGGGGCTGGCGGTCTCCGGCGAGCCCACCCGCTACAACATCCCGATGACCGTGATCAGCCTGCTGGTCGCGGTGGCCATCGCGATGGCGGGACTGCTGATCGTGGGGCTCGGCCAGGACGAGGCGCGCTCGCTGCCCGCCTCCGGCCTGACGGCCGGGCTCGGCGTCACCGTGGTGTACATCCTGGCCATGGCGGGCATGCGGATGCCGGGCCGGCTGTCCTATGATCCGGCGCTGTTCATGCTCTCGCTCGCGATCGCGGTCGTCGCGTCGACCGCGATCATGTGGGGCGCGGTCCGGCTGCGCGGCACCTGGGCCACGCTCGGTGCCTCCCTCGCGGCGGGCCTGGGCCTGTGCATCATGCACTACACGGAGATGGCGTCCGTGCGCATGGCCGCCGCCAGCGTCCCGGCCGGGCTCATCGCGGGCGACCCGAGCGGCGCCTCGGCGGGGAGCTTCGTGCTCCCGGTCACCCTCGGCGTCGGCGTCCTGGTCTTCCTCATCTGGGCCGCGATCGCGCTGTCGCCGACCGAGGAGGCGATCAGGTACGACGCGGAACTGATCGACCACATCCGCCGGCGCAGCGTCGCACCGCTCGAGGCGAGCGCGGGGCGTCGTCGCCCCGCTCTGAATGGGAACGGCGCGAGCAACGGCGGCAGGCCGGTCGACGGGTCCTCGCCGTGGGCACTGGAAGAACTCCGCAGGCGCCCCGGGCCGAGCTAACGGCCCACGCGGGTCGCCGGCCAGGCGTTCCGGTGGTCATGGGCGGCAGCGGCGGCGCCACCGCCGAGAGCTTCCTGTTCCCCCTCATCCCCGGCATCCTCATCCCCGGCATCAGCATCGTCACGTTCGTGCTGACCGCGACGGTGACCCTGTCCCCGACCGAAGCGGAGATGCGCAGCGAGAGGGACCTGATGGAGCGCATCAACCAGCTTCGCGCCGAGGCCCGGTTAGCCGTCCCGGCCGGCTCGCGGCCACAATGATGGTGTGGCCGATAGCGACGGGCGTGAGGATGCCGGCTGGCTGCTGCTCATCTACCGGGTGCCGTCCGAGCCGACCAGGCTGCGGTCCACCGTATGGCGGCGGCTGAAGAGCCTGGGCGCGATTTACCTGCAGAACTCGGCCGCGGCGCTGCCGGCCAGCGTGAGCGCGGAGCGGGCCCTGCGCAAGCTCCGGAGCGAGATCCTGGACATGTCGGGGACCGCCGCGCTGCTGTCCTGCGCGGTGCTGGCCGGGGAGCAGGACGTCCGGGCCCAGTTCCAGGCCGCGCGCGACGACGAGTACGAGGAGATCGTGGACAAGTGCCATGACTTCCTCGGGCAGGTGAAGAAGGAGTATGACGAGAACCACTTCACCTACGCCGAGCTCGAGGAGAACGAGGTCGACCTGGTCAAGCTGAAGAACTGGCTGGAGCGGGTCCGCCAGCGGGACGCGTTCGGCGCGTCCGGGCGAGAGGCGGCCGAGAAGTGGCTGGCCGACTGCGAGCAGTCGCTCGAGGCCTACGCCGCGCGCGTGTACGCCGAGGAAGCCGAGAGCCGTTAGTCAGTCGCCGCTAGTCAGTCGCCGCGGCGGGTGGCGCGCCACAGGCTGAGCGGCAGCAGCACGGCCAGCGCCAGCGGCAGCAGCCACCAGGCCGGGACCGCGGTGCGGCTCAGCAGGTAGGTAAGGGCCAGGCCGATCACCACGCCGAGCGCGATCAGCCAGTCGTCGCCGACCACGAAGTCGTACCAGAAGGCGGCGAAGGCCCGGATGCGATCGGCCACGTCAGCTCCTCCCGGCCAGCACGGCCTGACGGCTCCCGCGCAGCAGCCCGACCAGCGCGAGCCCGAACACCGCGATGGCCGGGACGAGCGCCAGCAGGGCGGCATCCGAGCCCGGCCAGTGCGCGCCCGCGCCCTCGGCGCCCCAGAACGTGCCGAACGCGGTGAGCATGATCCCGACCACGAACTTCAGCGTGTTCTCCGGGACCCGCTGCAGCGGCGTCCTGACGGCCAGGCCGGCCGCCGCGACCAGGATCACGGCGCAGACCGCCGCGATCGCGGCCAGGCCCACGTCACGGGCGTTGCTGCCGAACGTGAGCACGATGAACACCACCTCGAGCCCCTCGAGCAGCACGCCCTTGAACGAGAGCGTGAACCCGTACCAGTCCGGCACCAGGCCGGCCCGCCGGCGCGGCTGACCGGCGGCGGCGGCCAGCTGCTCGGCGAAGATCTTGCCCTCGTCGTGCCGGGCCTTGTGCCCGCTGGCCCGCAGGATCGCTTTGCGCAGCCATTGCAGCCCGAAGACCAGCAGCAGGGCCCCCACCACCAGGCGCAGGCCGCGCAGCGGAACGTCGGACACCGCCGGGCCCAGCGCCGCCACAATGACCGCGAGGACGACCAGCGCCCCGGCCATCCCGGTCGTGGCCGACCGCCAGTCCCGCGCGGTTCCGGCCGCGAGCACGATCGTGGTCGCCTCCACCGCCTCAACCGCGCAGGCCAGGAACACCGCGATGAACAGGGCCCCGTTTCCCACCGCATCTCCCCATCGTTGGCGACGATCTAAGTGTAACAATCGTCAATATCTCTATCTGACAGCCGTTATTCCAAGTCCTTAGCGGACGTTAACCCAACCGACACGCTTCATACATGGGCGACGAGTACCACCTGACCTCACCGTGGCCGAGTCGCGGTGGACGTGCCGGCCGGCCGGGAACCGCAGCCTTGGTGGGGGGCAGGTGCGGGACAGGCGTGGGGCGGAGTGCCAGCCTGAACCGGACGTAATCGGCCCGGCCGGGCAGGCACTAGGCTCGGACGCGTGACAACGACGTTGCGTACGAGCCAGGAAAACCTTCGCGACACCAGCGCCGACGCGATCGTCATCGCGGTGGCCCAGGGCCCGGACGGGCCGGTGCCGGCGCCGGGCGCGCAGGATGTGGACGCCGCGCTGGACGGGACGCTCGCCCAGACGCTCGCCGCCGTGGGCGCGACCGGCAAGGCCGAGGAGGTGACCAGGATCCCGTCGGGCGGCCGGCTGAACGCGCCGCTGGTCGCGGCCGTGGGCCTCGGTGAGCCGGGCAGCCTCGACACGGCCAACGGAGAGGTCCTGCGCCGCGCCGCGGGCGCGGCGGTGCGGGCGCTGCGAGCCGGGAAGGCGCGGCGGATCGCGCTGGCGCTGCCCGCCCGCGACCCCGCCGAGACCGAGGCGGTGACGCTCGGCGCGCTGCTCGGCGGCTATGCCTTCGGCCGGTACCGCAGCAACGGGCACGACCAGCCGGAGGAAACCGAGCTGGTCCTGCTCGGCGGCGACGACGCCGCCGCGCGGCGCGCCCGGGTGCTGGCGGACGCCGTCACGCTCGTGCGCGACCTGGTCAATACCGGCCCGTCGGACCTGTACCCGGCCAGCTTCGCCGCCGAGGCGCAGCGCGTCGCCGAAGCGGCCGGCCTGGCCTTCGAGGTTTTGGACGAGCGGGAGCTCGCCGAGGCCGGCTATGGCGGCCTGATCGGGGTCGGCCAGGGCTCGGTGCATCCGCCGCGGCTGGTCCGGGTGGCCTACTCCCATCCCGAGGCCGCGAAGACCGTGGTGCTCGCGGGCAAGGGCATCACGTTCGATTCCGGCGGGCTGTCACTTAAGCCGCCGAAGTCGATGGAGGCGATGAAGTCGGACATGGCCGCCGCCGCGGCGGTCCTGGCCGCGGTGGCCGCTATCGCGGCGCTCGGGCCCGCCGTCAACGTGATCGGCTACCTGGCCATGGCCGAGAACATGCCGAGCGGCACCGCGCAGCGGCCGTCCGACGTGATCACCATCTACGGCGGCAAGACCGTCGAGGTGCTCAACACCGACGCCGAGGGGCGCCTGGTGCTGGCCGACGCCCTGGCCCGGTCGGCCGAGGACTCCCCCGACCTGGTCATCGACCTGGCCACGCTGACCGGCGCCCAGCTGGTCGCGCTCGGCCCGCGGATCATGGGCGTGATGGCCAATGACGACGACGTACGCGAGGGCGTCGTGGACGCCGCCGCCCGGGCGGGCGAGGCGGCCTGGCCGATGCCGCTGCCGGCCGAGCTGCGCGACGGGCTGGACTCGACCGTGGCCGACATCGCGAACGTGACCGGCGACCGGAATGGAGGCATGCTGGTCGGCGGTTTGTTCCTGAGAGAGTTTGTCCCGCCCGGCGTGCCTTGGGCGCACCTGGACATCGCCGGGCCCGCGTATCACGAGGGCGAGCCCTACGGGTACACGCCCAAGGGCGGGACGGGCGCGGCCGTGCGCACCCTCGTCCAGGTGGCGGAGGACGTCGCGGACGGACGGCTGTAGGAACAGGGATTTCGGAAAAGGAGCTCAGCGTGGCGGACCGGAGCGGCTACGACATCGTGATCCTCGGCGGCGGCAGCGGCGGCTATGCCTGCGCGCTGCGCGCGGCCGAGCTCGGGAAGCGGGTCGCGCTCATCGAGAAGGACAAGGTGGGCGGGACCTGCCTGCACCGCGGGTGCATCCCCACCAAGGCGCTGCTGCACGCCGCCGAGCTGGCCGACCAGGCGCGCGAGGGCGCCAGCTTCGGAGTACACAGCACCCTGGACAACATCGACATGCCGGGGGTCAACACCTATAAGGACAAGGTGGTCAGCCGGCTGTACAAGGGCCTGACCGGCCTGGTCGCCAGCCGGCACATCGACACCATCGAGGGCGAGGGGCGGCTGGTCTCGCCCACCCAGGTGCAGGTCGGCGACACCCTGATCGAGGGCGCACACGTCGTCCTGGCCAGCGGCTCGCAGGCGCGCAGCCTGCCCGGCCTGGACATCGACGGCCAGCGGGTGATCACCAGCGACCAGGCGCTCACGCTCGACCGCGTGCCGGCCTCGGCGGTCATCCTCGGCGGCGGTGTGATCGGGGCCGAGTTCGCGAGCGTGTGGCGCTCGTTCGGTGCCGAGGTCACGATCGTCGAGATGTTGCCGCACCTGCTGCCGCTCGAGGACGAGTCGAGTTCCAAGCTGCTGGAGCGCGCGTTCCGGCGGCGCGGGATCTCGTACAAGCTCGGGTCCAGGTTCGAGGGCGTCAAGGACACCGAGTCCGGGGTGACGGTCACGCTCGAGGGCGGCACCACGATCGACGCCGAGCTGCTGCTGGTCGCGGTGGGCCGCGGCCCGGTCTCGGCCGGACTCGGCTACGAGGACGTCGGGGTGGCCATCGATCGCGGCTACGTCGTGGTGGACGAGTACATGCGGACCAGCGTCCCGACGATCTCCGCGGTCGGCGACCTGACCCCCGGCCCGCAGCTGGCGCACGTCGGGTTCGCCGAGGGCATCCTGGTCGCCGAGCGCCTGGCCGAGATAAAGGTCGTGCCGATCGACTACGACGGGGTACCGCGGGTGACCTACAGCAACCCGGAGGTCGCATCGGTCGGCCTCACATCAGCGGCCGCGGCCGAGCGGGGCATCGCGACCACCGAGGTCACCTACGACCTGGCCGGCAACGGCAAGAGCCAGATCCTGCAGACCCAGGGCGCGGCGAAGGTCATCGCGACCGAGGGCGGCGGGCCGGTCCTCGGCATCCACCTGGTCGGCGCGCGGGTCGGCGAGCTGATCGCCGAGGCCCAGCTGATCTACAACTGGGAGGCCGTGCCGGCCGATGTGGCCCAGCTCATCCACCCGCACCCGACCCAGTCCGAGATGATCGGCGAGGCGCACCTGGCGCTCGCCGGCAAGCCACTTCACTTCCACTCATAGCTCAGTCATAGCCGGGGCTCGCCCCCGGGCCACCGGCCAGCCACGCACTGCCGTGGTCGATCAGAACAGCGAAGGAGTCGCGGGAAGCCATGTCGGTCTCGGTATCCATGCCCCAGCTCGGCGAGAGCGTCACCGAGGGCACAGTCACGCGGTGGCTGAAGCGGGAAGGCGAGCGGGTCGAGGCAGACGAGCCGCTGCTCGAGGTGTCCACCGACAAGGTCGACACCGAGATCCCGTCGCCGGTGTCGGGTGTCCTGCGCGGCATCACGGTCGCCGAGGACGAGACGGTCGCGGTCGGCGCCGAGCTTGCCGTCATCGACGAGGAGGGAGCGGCGGGCGCCGCGGCCTCGGCCAACGGCGAGGCGGCGGCGCCCGCTCAGGCTGCTCAGCCCGCCCCGTCCGCTGAGCCGGCTGAGCCGGCCCAACCGGCGCCGCCCGCCCCGGCCGCTTCGCCGGCCCCGCCGGCCCCGGCCGCTTCGCCGGGCCCGGCGGTCCCGCCGGGGCCGGCGCCCGCGGCGGACGGCGGAGGCTACCCGCCGTCCCCCTACCAGCAGCCGTACCAGGACCAGCCGGTCCGCGACACGCCGACCGAGGCGTTCCCGCCCCCGGCCGCGCCACCCCAGCCGCCCGCCGCGCCGGCGCCGCCGCCCGCGGCGGCGCCCGGCCCGACCCAGGCCTATGAGCCGCCGGCGCCGCCCGCCTCCGTCCCGCCGGAGTCGCCCGCGCCCGCGCAGCCGGCCGACGGCGTTGGTCCGCAGCTGACCCCGGGCGGCGAGGGCCCCTACGTGACCCCGCTGGTCCGCAAGCTCGCCGCCGAGCACGGAATCGACCTCGGCACGGTGGCCGGCACCGGGGTCGGCGGGCGGATCCGCAAGCAGGACGTGCTCGACGCCGCGCGGGCCACGCGCGGCGCGGGCGCCCAGCCGGAGTCGGCGCCCGCGGCCTCGCCGCCGCAGGCCGCCCCGCCCTCCCCGCCGCAGGCCAGCCCGCCTCCGGCCGCGCCCGCAGCTCCCGAGGCCCCGGCCAAGGCCCTCGCCGCCTACCCGGCGCCTGCCGCCGCGCCGCGGCCCGCGATCGTGCCGTCCAGCCTGCGCGGCCGGACCGAGAAGCTGTCCCGGTCCCGTCAGGTCATCGCGCAGCGGATGGTCGAGTCGCTGCAGACGTCCGCTCAGCTCACCACCGTGGTGGAGGCCGACGTCACCGCGATCGCCCGGCTGCGGGACCGGGCCAAGGGCGCGTTCGAGGCCCGCGAGGGCGTCAAGCTCTCGTTCCTGCCGTTCTTCGCGCTGGCCACGGTCGAGGCGCTGAAGGTGCACCCGGCGCTCAACGCGGTCATCGACACCGCCAGCAACCAGGTCACCTACCACGACGCCGAGCACCTCGGGATCGCGGTGGACACCGAGCGCGGGCTGATGGTGCCGGTCATCCGCAAGGCGGGCGACCTCAACATCGCCGGGCTGGCCAGGAAGATCGCCGACCTGGCCCAGCGCACCCGGGCCGGGCAGGTGAGCCCGGACGAGCTGTCCGGCGGCACGTTCACGCTGACCAACACCGGCAGCCGCGGCGCCCTGTTCGACACGCCGATCATCAACCAGCCGCAGGTGGGAATCCTCGGCACCGGTACCGTGGTCAAGCGGGCCGTGGTCGTGGAGGACCCGGCGCTCGGCGAGGTCATCGCGGTGCGCTCCATGGTTTACCTGTCCCTCACCTACGACCACCGGCTGGTCGACGGCGCCGACGCCGCGCGGTTCCTCGGCACGCTGAAGGCCCGGCTCGAAGAGGGGGCGTTCGAGACCGAACTCGGCCTCTAGCAGGGGGGGTTCATGCGGGTCGCGATCACCGGGTCGTCCGGGCTGATCGGCTCGGCGCTCGCCGCCGCGCTGCTGGCCGACGGCCAGCAGGTGACCCGGCTGGTGCGCCGCGACCCGCAGCGGCCGGGCGAGGTCCGCTGGGACCCGAAGATGGCCGGCGGCGGGATCGCGCCGGAGGCGCTCGACGGCGTCGACGCCGTGGTGCACCTGTCCGGCGCGCCGGTCGCGGGCGGCCTGTGGACGCAGGCCAGGAAGCGGGTGCTGCGGGCGAGCCGGATCGATAGCACCACGGCCCTGGTCTCCGCGATGGCCAGGGCGCCGCGCCCGCCGTCGGTCCTGCTATCCGGCTCGGCCATCGGCTGGTACGGCGACACCGGGGACCGGGAGGTGGACGAGTCCGCGCCGGCCGGCACCGGGTTCCTGGCCGACCTCGTCCGCGACTGGGAGGCCGCGGCCCAGCCGGCCCGCCAGGCGGGAGCGCGGGTGGCCACCCTGCGCTCCGGGATCGTCATGTCCCGCCGGGGCGGGATGCTGGGCCCGCTGCTGCCGGCGTTCCGGCTCGGCCTCGGCGCCCGGATCGGGGACGGCAGGCAGTACATCAGCTGGATATCGATCACCGACCACGTGGCCGCGGTCCGGTACCTGCTTGATCACGCCGAGATCGACGGCCCGGTGAACCTCACCGCCCCGGCCCCGGTCACCAACGCCGAGTTCACCGCCGACCTGGCCCGGGCGGTGCGGCGGCCCGCGTGGCTGCGCGTGCCCGCTCCGCTGATCCGGGCCGGCCTCGGCGAGATGTCCGGCGAACTGCTCGGGAGCAAGCGGGTCGTGCCGCGACGGCTGCTAGCGGCGGGCTTCGCGTTCAGGCATCCCGACCTGGCGAGCGCCCTGACGGCCGAGCTGCGGTAGCGCGGTCGCCGTTCGGTCGATCGCCGGGCGAGCCGGACGAGCCGGACGAATTGGATGAGCTGGACGGGTCGGGCGAGCCGGACGCGTCGGGAGAGCCCGGCGGTACCGGGTCGTGCAGCACCCCGCCCTCGAAGTAGCCGAACAGCGGGATCCGCCACAGCGGCGGCACCGGGCCGCGGATCCCCTCGCGGCTCCTGATCCGCGCGATGGTCAGCCGCTGCAGCCGGCGGGCGGCCAGGAGCGCGGCGACGGCCAGCGGGATCTCGACGAGCAGCGCGGAGAGCAGGCTGAAGAGGAAGCCGTTGGTGCGCACGTCCAGCGTGACGTCGAACCAGGCGTCGGCGAACAGCAGCGTGGCCAGCACCAGCAGGCAGGTGATCAGGATCTGCCGCCCGCGCCACGCGGCCCAGGCGGTGGCCGCGAACGCGATGAGCTCGGCCAGGTCGAACCCGACCCACGCGCCGCGCCAGTCGCCCGCGCGGTAGAACCGCGGCAGCGTTACCGCCAGCACGCCGATCCACGCGGCCAGGACCACGCAGCACGCAATCGTCGCCAGCAGGAACCACCGGCGCCGCCGGTGGCTGCCCCCGGGCATGAGCCGCGGCATGTCCATCGCCGCGAGCACGTGCATAAGCCTGGCCCGCTCCTTGGCGGTCATCCGCCTCAGCTCGGCCTCGTCGAACACCGGCCGACCTCCCTCCGGCACCCGAATGCTTGCAACCCGGGCCTTTGCGCCTTTCTTCCTCATGCATGCCCGCGCCGTCGCGTCGTGACGCATGCGTGACGCGCGCCGTTGGTCGCTGCCCGGTCTCGGTAGCCTGGTGAACGTGGACCATGAGCTGATATTCGCCCGGGCCGGTTTCGGCGGCGCGGCCGCACCGTATCGGGCGGCCTGGGACCTGCAGCGCGCCCTGCACGAGCGGCGGGTGCGCGGCGACATACCGGACTGCTGCCTGATGCTGGAGCATCCCGCGGTGTACACGGCGGGCAAGCGGACCGAGGCGCTCGACCGGCCGGTCGGCGACCCGGGCGCCCCGGTCATCGACGTCGACCGGGGCGGCAAGATCACCTGGCATGGTCCGGGCCAGCTCGTCGGGTACCCGATCGTGAAGCTCGGCGATCCGATCGACGTGATCGCCTACGTGCGCGCGATCGAGGAGGCGCTGATCCGGGTGTGCGCCGAGTTCGGCGCCCAGGCCACGCGGGTGGAGGGACGCAGCGGGGTGTGGTTCCGCGGCCGGGACGGCGCGCCGGACCGGAAGGTCGGCGCGATCGGGATCCGGGTCTCCCGCGGCGTGACCATGCACGGGTTCGCCCTGAACTGCGACAATGATCTGTCGTGGTATGACCGGATCGTGCCGTGCGGGATCCGGGACGCGACGGTCACCACGCTGTCGGCGGAGTCCGGGCGGCCGGTCACCGTGGCCGACGCGGTCGTGGTGGCGGAGACCCATCTGGCCGACGTGCTCGGCGCGACGCGGTGGCGCACGATCCAGGGAACCGCCGAGCTCGACGGTCAGCTGACGTACGTCGGCCCGTAGACCGGGGCCCCGGTTGCCCGAGCCTGCGCCGCCGCCCGCACCCGCCGGACGGCGAACGGCGCGACGTAGTCGCCCACGTGATCCAGCTCGGTGAACCGGAACTCGTCGAGCTCCTCGGCCTGGAGCACGATCTGGCTGCCGTCCGCGAGCGTCCCGCCGTCGAAGACGAAGTGCATGACCGGGCGGGCCGGCTCCGGGTAGGGCTGCAGCCAGTCGACGGCCAGCAGGACGCCGATCGGCAGGGGCAGGCCGATCTCCTCGGCCACCTCGCGGGCGCAGCCGACATGCGGCGCCTCGCCGTACTCGCAGATGCCGCCGGGGAGCGACCAGTGGTCCCGGTAGTTGGGCTTGACCAGCAAGACGCGCCCGGCCGGATCGGTGATCAGCGCCCCGGCGGCCAGCACGACGCCCGGAAGCTGGGCGAACCAGGTGTCATGGTCGATGAAGTCCGGCCCGGGCCCGGGCGAGTTCGCGGTCACCACGGCCGCGGCCTAGCCGGCCACGCGAGCCAGGTGGCCGCCGAGGTCGGCCACGGGCACTGACGTCTGCTCGCCGCTGTCCATGTCGCGCACGGTGACCGTGCCCGCCTCGTCTTCGGCGCCGCCGTAGATCAGGCACCAGCGGGCTCCCTGGTCGCTGGCCCACCTGAGCTGGCGGCCAAGCTTGCCCGACGAGCCAAGGTAGACGCTGGCCCGCAGGCCCGCGGCCCGGGCCGCCGCCGCCAGGCCGAACGACCGCCCGGCCAGCTCCTCCGCCATGACCGTGACCGCCACGTCGAGCCGCCTGGGCCGGCCGCCGGCGGCGTCGGCGTCGGCGTCGGGCAGCAGCGACAGGATCCGCTCGATGCCCAGCGAGGTGCCGGTGGCGGGCACGTCCGGCCCGCCGAGCTGCTCGATCAGGTGGTCGTAACGCCCTCCCCCGCCCATCGAGCCCGCCACGCCGGGCGCGGTCAGCTCCCAGATCGGCCCGGTGTAGTAGCTCAGCCCGCGGACCAGGCGCGGGGTGAACGCGATCCGGCCGGGCGGCAGCTGCGGGGCGACCAGCGACAGCACCTGGTCCACCTGGTCCAGGCCGGCCCTGCCCTCGTCGCTCTTCTTGAGCGCGTCCCTGATCCGGGTCTCGGCATCCGGCGCGGTCATCGCGGTGACCAGCTCCGCGGCCGTCTGCGCGGCCAGGCCGCGCTGCTCGAGCTCGGCGACCACCGCCTCGGGCCGGAGCTTGTCCAGCTTGTCCAGCGTGATCAGCACCCCGGCGCCGAGATCGGCCGGCACGGCGAACACCTCGAGCAGCCCGGCCAGCACCCGGCGGGAGTTCAGCTGGACGCCGAACCCGGTGATGCCCAGCGCGGCCACCGCGTCGTGGTGGGCGCAGAGCACCTCCGCGTCGGCCAGCGGCGACGAAGACCCGAGCGTGTCCAGGTCGCACTGCACGAACTCGCGGTAGCGGTCCTTGCCCGGCCGCTCGGCGCGCCAGACCGGGCCGAGCGCGTACCGCTTGTACGGCGACGGCAGACGGCTGCCGTAGGCGGCGGCCACCCGGGCCAGCGGCACGGTGTGGTCGTAACGCAGCGCCAGGTCGGCCTCGCCCGATGCCTCATGCTCGCCGCGGCGCAGGATCTTGAAGACCAGCTTGTCGCCCTCGTCGCCGTACTTGCCGAGCAGCACGTCCAGCCGCTCGAACGCGGGGGTCTGCAGCGGTTCGAACCCGTACCGGGTGAACACCGAGCGGATCACGTCGAAAACGCGCTCCCGCTTCTCGACGTCGGCCGCGAGAAAGTCGCGCGTCCCGGATGCCGGGTCAAACTGGGTTGCCATGCGCCCCATGCTTCCATGGCTGCGGCTGGACATAAGCTGGGGACGTGGTACTTGCCCCCGAAGGACGCCGGATGCTGCGGCTCGAGGCGCGCAACAGCCAGACGCCGATCGAGCGTAAGCCGCCGTGGATCAAGACCAGGCTGCGCACCGGACCGGAATACACCGCGCTGAAGGAACTCGTCCGGCGCGAGGGGCTGCATACCGTCTGCGAGGAAGCCGGCTGCCCGAACATCTTCGAGTGCTGGGAAGACCGCGAGGCCACGTTCCTGATCGGCGGCGACCAGTGCACCCGGCGCTGCGATTTCTGCCAGATCGCCACGGGCAAGCCCGAGCCGCTGGACACCGACGAGCCGCGCCGGGTGGCCGAGTCCGTCGCGTCCATGGGCCTGCGCTACGCCACCGTCACCGGCGTCGCCCGCGACGACCTGCCCGACGGCGGGGCCTGGCTGTACGGGCAGACCTGCCGCGAGATCCACGCCGCGGTGCCCGGCTGCGGCGTCGAGCTGCTGATCCCCGATTTCAACGCCGATCCCGGCCAGCTCGCGGTGGTGTTCGGCGCCCGGCCGGAGGTGCTCGCGCACAACATCGAGACCGTGCCGCGGATCTTCCGCCGGATCCGGCCCGGCTTCCGCTACGAACGCTCGCTCGAGGTGCTCAGCCGGGCCCGCGACGCCGGCCTGATCACCAAGTCCAACCTGATCCTGGGCATGGGCGAGGAGCGCGCCGAGATCAGCGCGGCCCTGGCCGGCCTGCGCACGGCCGGCTGTGACCTGGTCACAATCACCCAGTACCTGCGGCCGTCGCTGCGTCATCATCCGATCGATCGCTGGGTGCCGCCGGAGGAGTTCGACGAGATCGGCGAGGAGGCCCTGGAACTGGGTTTCGCCGGGGTGATGTCCGGTCCGCTGGTCCGCTCGTCCTACCGGGCGGGCCGGCTGTACCGGCAGGCGCTAGGCCGCCATTCGGGGCGGTCTGGGGGGGTCGTCCCCCCGGCGACAAGCACAGTATCCTCACCAACATGGTGAACAAGCCGCCCGGCGCGGCCACGAAGAAGGGATCGGCCGACGCGGCGACCCCCGGGCGCCTCAAGCAGATCGTGATCGTCGCGGGGATCGTCCGCAAGGCCAACCCCAGGGCGCTGCCGATCGTCATCGGAACCGGCATCGGAGTCATCGCGATCGCCGTGATCATCGGCATTTTCACGGGCCTGGTGGCCGTGCTGACCCCGCTCGGCATACTGCTCGGCATCGCCGCCGCGATGATCCTCTTCGGGCGTTTCGCGCAATCCGCGCAGTATGCGACGATCGCCGGCCAGCCCGGCGCGGCCGCGGCGATTCTGCAGAGCATGCGCGGCAACTGGACCGTGACCCCGGCCATCGCCGCCAACCGGAACATGGACGTGGTGCACCGGACGGTCGGCCGGCCCGGCGTGATCCTGGTCGGCGAGGGCTCGCCCAACCGGCTGCCGGGCCTGCTCGCGGCCGAGAAGAAGCGGGTCTCGCGGGTCGCCTACGACGTGCCGATCTACGACATCCAGGTCGGCGACGAAGAGGGGCAGATCTCGATCCGCAAGCTTCAGCGGCACATCATGAGGCTGCCCCGGAACCTCAAGGGCCCGGCGGTCGCCGACCTGAACTACCGGCTCAAGGCGCTGCCGCAGTCCCTGCAGATGCCCAAGGGCCCGGTGCCCAAGAACGCCAGGATGCCGAAGGCCCCGCGGCCCAAGTTCCGCTGACGCCGCCCTTCGTTGTCGGCCAGCACGGCCTGGGTCACCATCGGACGACGGTCAGACGCGAACGACGACCGTGTTGGCCGCCTTGTCGTGCAGGCCGCGCAGGTCGACGTCGAACACCAGCGGGGGCACGACCGCGAGGAAAAGGAGCGTCCGGACCAGGGACCAGACGAAACCCACCGGCTTGCCGTCCAGCCGGGCGACCCGGATGCCCAGCAGCCGCTTGCCCACCGTGAACCCGCTCAGCGCGGTGAGCAGCCACATCTCCACCGCGAACACGACGATGGTCAGGTACTGGTCGTGGAACGCGGCCCAGGCGATCGCCTCGCACATCAGCCAGTCGATCAGCAGCGCGCCCAGCCGGCGGCCGACCCCGGCCACCGACCCCACGCCGGACTCGGGCAGCCCGAGCCGCTGGCCCGGATAGTCGCTTTTGGTCCCGGGCGCCGCCGCCGTGCCGGACAGCCAGCCTCCCCACCGTCTCTCCGCCACAGACATAAAGGTACCGCCCGCCGCCGGTGCCCGGTCATCCGCCCGGCGGCCGCGAACCTGACAAACCAGTCATTGTTCATTACGCCCCGTCTCGCCCCGATCGGGGCCCTCGACCGGTCGGCCGGGCCGGGCCGGGCCGGGGCCGGGCCGGCGCGCCGCCTGAGCCCGGCCGGCCCCCCGCCCGTAACATGGGCGAAACATCGGGGATACGGCTCGGAAATGGCGGCCGCCTAGCGTTCCAGGAGCGCCCCGTACGCGGGGCGCGCCAGCCCGTCAGCGGCGCAAGGGAGAGCGATGTTCACCAGCGGTGATGAAGTACTCCGGTACATCGAGGCCGAGGGGGTGCAGTTCGTCGACGTCAGGTTCTGCGACCTACCGGGCACCATGCAGCATTTCACGGTCCCGGCGGAGTCCTTCGACGAGCGGGTGTTCAGCGACGGCCTGATGTTCGACGGCTCGTCCATCCGGGGCTTCCAGGAGATCCACGAATCGGACATGCTGCTGCTTCCGGACGCGACCACCGCCGTCATCGACCCGTTCCGGACCCGCAAGACGCTGAACCTCACGTTCTTCGTGCACGACCCGCTCACCGGCGAGCCGTACAGCCGCGACCCGCGCAACATCGCCCGCAAGGCCGAGGACTACCTGCGCGGCAGCGGCATCGGTGACACGGCGTTCTTCGGCCCGGAGGCGGAGTTCTACATCTTTGACTCGGTCCGGTTCGAGACCAGCCCGAACGCCGGCTATTACTTCATCGACTCGGTGGAGGGCGCCTGGAACACCGGCCGCGAAGAGGCCGGCGGCAACCTCGGCTACAAGCCGCGCTACAAGGGCGGCTACTTCCCGGTGCCGCCGATGGACCACTACACCGACCTGCGCTCGGAGATGGTGCACACGCTGATCGCCTGCGGCATCCCGGTGGAGATGCAGCACCACGAGGTGGGCACCGCCGGCCAGGCCGAGATCAACCTCCGGTTCGACAGCATGCTGCACATGGCCGACAAGGTCATGCTCTACAAGTACGTGGTGAAGAACGTGGCCCGTGCGGCGGGCAAGACCGTGACGTTCATGCCCAAGCCGCTGTTCGGCGACAATGGCTCGGGCATGCACTGCCACCAGAGCCTGTGGAAGGACGGCGCCCCGCTGTTCTACGACGAGGTCGGCTACGCGGGCCTGTCCGATCTGGGCCGCTACTACGTCGGCGGGCTGCTCAAGCACGCGCCGTCGCTGCTGGCCTTCACCAACCCCACGGTGAACTCCTACCACCGGCTGGTGCCGGGCTTCGAGGCGCCGGTCAACCTGGTCTACTCACAGCGCAACCGGTCGGCCTGCGTGCGGATCCCGATCACCGGGCCGAGCCCGAAGGCCAAGCGGCTGGAGTTCCGGGTTCCGGACCCGTCCTGCAACCCCTACCTGGCGTTCGCGGCCATGCTGCTGGCCGGCCTGGACGGGATCAAGAACAAGATCGAGCCGCCCGAGCCGGTGGACAAGGACCTCTACGAGCTCCCGCCGGACGAGGCCCGGGCGATCCCGCAGGTGCCGGGCTCTCTCGAGACCGTGCTCGACAGCCTCGAGGCCGACCACGACTTCCTGCTCGAGGGCGGCGTGTTCACCCCGGACCTGATCCAGACCTGGCTGGACTACAAGCGCTCCGAGGAGATCGACCCGATCCGGCTGCGCCCGCACCCGCACGAGTTCGAGCTCTACTTCGACGCGTAGTCTCCTGCCGCCGCTGACGCTCCCGTTTGCTTGCTTCCCGGTGGGGCGGGGAACAACACCATGACGGGGGATCATGATGGCTGCAAGCGTGAACGAGGTTGTCGGCGCGTCTGCCGATACCACCGGGGCTCGGATTCCGCCGTTTGCGTCGGCGTGGCGGCGGGCGCACCTGACCGTGGACCAGCGGGTGGCCAGGGGCAGGGCCGCCCGCGCCCGGGCGCCGCGGTCGAGCCACGGCATGTGGGAACCGGCACCGGACCGGCCGGACCCGGTCTCCCTGCTGGAGGAGCAGGCCGCCTCCCGGGTGCCGGACCTGGTCCCGATCCGGCACGGGCGGATGCTGGTCTCGCCGTTTACGTTCTACCGCGGCGCGGCTCTCATCATGGCCTGCGACCTGGGGGCCACCCCCGTCTCGGGCGTGACCGTGCAGTTGTGCGGCGATGCGCACCTGTCGAACTTCGGCCTGTTCGGCACGCCCGAACGGCAGATGATCTTCGACATCAACGACTTCGACGAGACCCTGCCCGGTCCGTGGGAATGGGACGTCAAGCGGCTGGCGGCCAGCTTCGAGATCATGGGACGTGACCGGGGCTTCTCCCGGGCCGACCGGCGCGCCATCGTCAGGGCCGGGGTCCGGGAGTACCAGGACCGGATGCGCCAGGCGGCCGGCATGGGCGCCCTGGACGCCTGGTACGACCACCTCGAAGCGGGCATGCTGCTCAACCTGGTCCGCAAGGAGGTCCGGGTCAAACGGGTCAGCAAGAGGGAGGCCCGGGCCTTCGAGCGGGACGTGCGGAAGGCCCACAGCCGGGACAACACCCGGGTGCTCACCAAGCGCGCGGCCGAGGTCGAGGGCGAGTTGCGGATCGTCGCCGACCCGCCGCTGATCATCCCGATCGAGGACCTGGTCACGCCGGGGTCGGAGTGGGAGGACCCGGTTCCGCTGATCAAGAAGCTGCTGAGCACCTACCGGCGGACGCTGGCGGGTCAGCATCACCCGCTGGAGGAGTACCGCTACGTTCACAGCGCCTACAAGATGGTCGGCGTCGGCAGCGTCGGGACCCGCTGCTACATCCTGCTGATGCTGGGCCGTGACTATAACGACCCGCTGTTCCTGCAGGTCAAGGAGGCGCAAGCCTCCGTGCTCGAACCGTTCGCCGGGAGCAGCACCTTCCGGCACCACGGCCAGCGCGTGGTGGCCGGGCAGCGGCTGATGCAGGCCGCGACCGACATCTTCCTGGGCTGGATCCGGATCAAGGGACTCGACGGGATCACCCGCGACTATTACGTCCGCCAGTTCCAGGACTGGAAGGGCAGCGCCGACGTCGACGGCATGCTGGTGCCCGGGGCCACTCTCTATGCGCGCCTGTGCGGTGCGACCCTGGCGCGGGCCCACGCCCGGTGGGGCGACCGCATCGCCATCGCCTCCTACCTCGGCCAGGGGAACGCCTTCGACCGGGCCATCGCCAACTTCTCCGTTGCCTACGCCGACCAGAACGAACGGGACTACGAGGCGTTCGTCGCGGCCGTGCAGTCAGGACGGCTCACCGCCGAAGCCGGCCCGTAGCCGGATGCTCCGCCTCGCGCGCCGCGAATGCCTGGCACTTTTCCTCGGAACCCTGTCACATCGGCGAGTGCCGGTTGTCTTATGTATGAGGGACGCGGGGGTGGCCGAGTAGAGGAGGGGGTGCACCCGCGGTGCTGGCGGGAGACAAGAAGCGGGCGGCCTACCGGGCCCTGGAGGATCGCATCCTGAACGGCGAGGGCAGGGCCTCGCCGGATCAGCGCGCCCACGCGTTCGCCAGCTCAGGTCTGCCCAGGCCGCTGGATGTCCTGCTCGGCAAGGTCGCCGCGAGGCCGACGCAGGTCACCGACCAGGATTTCGCGGCGGCACGAGCGGCCGGCTTCAGCGAAGACGAGCTCTTCGAGCTGGTGATATGCGCCGCGGTCGGATGGTGCGCCCGGATGTATGACGCTGGTCTGGACGCCCTGACCGAGGCCGCCGACGAGGAGGACGGGTGATGCGCCTTGACGTTCTCAATCGCGGCTACTCCCCCGGCACCAAGCTGCTGTTCGCGCTGATCCGTCTGTTCTCCCGGCAGCCGGTACCGGACGCCGCCAAGCTGGTCTTCTACCGGCCCGACTTCTACGGGTCCCGGGCCAAGGAGTTCACCCATGAGGCGATGCGCGGGCCGTCAACCTGGTCGGTGGGCGACCGGGAGCTGATGGCCGCGTACGTGTCGCAGGCGAACGAGTCCGCGTTCTGCATCGGCGCGCACGGCGCGACCGCGGCGCAGGCGTACCAGGACCGCGCGAAGGTCCAGGCTGTGCTGGCCGACCTGGAATCGGCCCCGGTCGAGGACGGGCTGCGAGCGACCCTGCGGATGCTCGGCAAGCTGACCCGCGAGGGAAAGGTGGGCGCCGAGGACATGCGGCGCGTGCTGTCCGCCGGCGCGTCACCCGAGCAGGTCGAGGACGCGCTGGCGGTCTGCGCCGCCTTCAACACGACCGACCGGCTCGCCGACGCCTTCGGCTTCGAGGTGCTCAGCCCCGAGGGCTTCGAGGCAGGCGCCAAGTACCTGCTGAAGCGGGGTTACCGGTAGCGCGCCGGACGGCGCGGGAGCTTAAGAGCGGCGGGCCAGCCGCACCAGGGCGCTGCCAAAGTCGTCCTGCCTGACCCCGGGCAGCGTCAGCCCCTCGTGCAAGAGTTCCGCGCCCCAGTACTGCTGGCCGTTGTCGGCGTCGGCGTAGCGGGCGACGGGATCTAGGGCCGCGAGCCGGAGCGGGGGCCGCCCGCCGCCGCACGAGGACGGCCCCCACCAGGCAAGGATCACGACCTGGGTGCCGTCGTCGGACAGGTACTCGTGGGCTCCGTAGGGGTCGGCGGGGACCGAGGCCAGCCGGTAGAGGCGGCCCTGCTGGACAACCGGCCGGATCACCTTGTAGGCGGTGACCAGCTCCGCCGCCTCGGTCATCTCTCGCTCGGTCCAGCGGCTGAGGTCACCGCCGATGCCGAGCGCGCCGGCCATGGCCACGTGGAACCGGAACCGCAGCGGCAGCCGCCGGCCCGTCCACCAGTTCGGGCTGTCGGTCACCCAGGCCATCATCACCTGCGGCGGGAAGACCTGCGTGAACCCTTCCTGAATCGCGATGCGATCCCATGCATCGGTGTTGTCCGAGGTCCAGATCTGCTCGACCCGGCCCAGGATGCCGAGATCGGCCCGGCCGCCGCCGCCCGAGCACGATTCGAACTCGACCCCGGGGTGCGCCGCGCGCAGCCCGTCCAGGATGGCGTACAGGCTGCGCACGTGCTCGACCCAGATCCGCTCGGGATTGCGGCCGGCCTCCGCGGGCCAGCCCGGCTCCGAGAACGGCCGGTTCATGTCCCACTTGATGAACTCGATGTTGTTCTCGGCCAGCAGCCGGTCGATCTGGCCGAACACCCAGTCGGCGACGTCCGGCCGGGCGAGGTTGAGCACCAGCTGGTTGCGGTGCTCGGTCCGGGTGCGGTGAGCGAAGTGGTAGACCCAGTCCGGATGAGCCCGGTACAAGTCGCTGTCCCGGTTCACCATCTCGGGCTCGACCCACAAGCCGAAGCTCATGCCCAGGTCGTTGACCCGCTTGATCAGCGGGGCCAGGCCGAGGGGGAACTTGGACTCGTCGACGGTCCAGTCGCCCAGCCCGGCGTGATCGTTGTCGCGGCCCCGGAACCAGCCGTCATCCACGACAAAGCGCTCGACGCCGATGCGGGACGCGCGCTCGGCCAGGCGTTCCTGTCCCCCCTGGCTGACCGCGAACGAGGTTGCCTCCCAGGAGTTGTACAGGACCGGCCGCAGCCGCTGACCGTCGTCATCGGGCCCGCGGCCGGATGAACCCGGACCGCGCGCGCCGGAGGCGTCGGCCGCGCGCCGGCGAGGCTCGGCCAGGCCGGTACGGTCGCCGCGCCCGATGACGTGCGCCCGCACCCAGGCGTGCCATTCGCGGCTGGCGGCGCCGAACCCGGCGTCGGTGTAAAGGGCGGCGAAGGACGGCAGCACCAGCCTGTCGCCCGGCATCAGGCGGTGCGACCAGTCAAAGTCATTGCACCCGCCGCAGGCGTGCAGGTGCCCCGCCGCGGTCAGCTCGTAAACCAGCTTCCACGAACCGCTCCAGGCCAGCGCGCCCGCCCAAACCTCGCCGCCCTCCTCGGTGGCCCGGCCGCCCGGGTCAAGGGTGAACCAGGGGTTGAACTGATGGCTGGTGGTGCCCCGCCTGCTCTCCAGGACAAGTTTTCCCGGCCCGAGCGTCACCTGCGCCAGCCTGGTCTCGGCCCCCCATCCGCCGTGCAGGTAACGCAGCCGCCAGCAAGCCCGGTCGGGCAGCCACCAGT